>Ga0209291_1002477_pt1 | contig 14865 bp, 15 predicted proteins | sample GOMGulsemesocosm_FD_184633 | JGI IMG/M metagenome (GOLD analysis project Ga0209291, IMG submission 184633) | Methane-oxidizing microbial communities from mesocosms in the Gulf of Mexico - GOM9B Gulf of Mexico (SPAdes) (version 2) | ecosystem: Environmental > Aquatic > Marine > Cold seeps...
GATCTTCGGTTAAGTTTTCAAAGTAGCCACTAATATCGTCATACATTGCTTTCATGCCGCCTGATAGCGTGTCGTAGTCGAGCTCATTTTGTTTAATTCGAATTCTTAGCGCTTGCACTGTCGCCAGCAAAGTACTTGCTAATACTTGTTCGGTTAATTGCATCACTCGCATTGCGTCACGCGCCGCTATCGTACCCATACTAACTTTGTCTTGGTTATGACATTCAGTTGAACGAGAGAACACACTCGCTGGCATGGTTAATTTCAATGCTTCGGCGGTGTAGGCAGACGCACCAATTTGGACCGCTTTAAAACCATGGTTAATGTAACGACGTTCTGGCGCGCTATCACTTAAATTAGAGGGCAAACCGTGGTTGAATTTTGTATCAACCAGTGAAGCTATTTGACGATCGGCCAAATCTGCTAGGTTAGCAACAGCGGTTTTCATGCTGTCCATTGCCATGGCAATGTGACCACCGTAGAAATGACCGCCGTGAAGTACGTGCTCACCTTCACCATCGATAATCGGATTGTCATTGGCCGAGTTAAGTTCGTTTTCAATCATCTGTCTAAACCAAGGTAAGCTATCTTGTAATACCCCGATAATGTGCGGTGCACAACGGATAGAATAGCGATCTTGTAACCGTGACGAGTTACGAGGATGTTCATGATGGTTTAAGTCATCGCGGATCCATGACGCAATTTGTTGCTGGCCTGGATGTGGTTTAACTGAAAATAAGATTTCATCAAAGTGATGGCTATTACCTTTTAAACCAAGGCTCGCCATAGCGGTGATCCGGGTTGATAATTTAGCAATATATTGCGCGCGGTCAAAGGCTAAACAAGCCAAAGCGGTCATTACCGCCGTGCCATTCATTACCGCTAGCCCTTCTTTAGGCCGCAGTTTTAATGGCTTTATGCCAAGCATGTTCATTACGTCTAAACTATTGCTAATTTCGTCTTTATAGAAAACATCGCGCTCGCCAACCATGGCGCCAGCAACATAAGATAATGGGGTTAAATCGCCACTTGCGCCAACCGAGCCTTCTTGCGGTACCACGGGTACAATATTATGGTTTAAAAACTTAACCAGTAACTGCAGCAGATCCCAACTAACGCCAGAATAACCTTGCGCTAACGAGGTTAAACGCGTCGCCAAAATTGCGCGACCTTCGGTAAGTTTAAACACGTCACCCATACCACAGCCATGAAAACGGGTTAAATGCAGCGGCAATTCGTCAACCAAGTTTAAAGGGACGTTAACCGTAACCGAATCGCCATAACCTGTGGTTACGCCATAAATTACGCCATCTTCTTTTAATAAAGCGTCGAGAAACTCAACCGCAGAGTCGATTTTTTTAGCGAAGCTAGGATCTCCACTCAACTTTGCATCACAGTGTTGTCCAGCAATTGCGACAATATCTTCAATGCTGATTTTCTTACTACCAAACTCTAACGGTGCTAACTTAGTCACGATCTCTTCCACTCCAGTATCTTTTATTGCAACAGCCTAGGCTGTCGTTATATATATAACGTTTTAGTCACGCGAGATTTGATCATCGCGGTGCCAAAAATTGAAAAAATTAAACCATTGATAAGGGTAAAGCGCGGCATAATGCGCTAATCTGCTCGCGTATAAATCAATAATTTGTTGTAATTTTTGCTGGCGCTCTTTACGCGGCAGGCTTAGTTTGTGTGATAATAATTCAAATATTATTTTGTATTTGCCCTGATCTTTTAAGCAAAAAAGCATATAAACCGGGCATTCCAGCACGGCGGCAAGAATAAAAGGCCCTTGCGCAAATGAAGCTGTTTGGCCTAAAAACTCACAGTTTACTGAGCGTCCTGATGCACTCGCGCTGGTACGATCACCCACAATCACCACAATTTCGCCGCTATCAACTTTCTCTTTAAGCAATATCGCAAGACCAGGCCCCATATCTGTCACCTGAATTAAATTAATACTGGCATTGGGGTTTATTTTGCGTAACATTTTATTAAATTCAACGGCATGGTGGGTGAATACCAAGACATTAATGACGGTCTCGTATCGGCCTTGGCTCAGCGCACGGCACACATCAAGGTTACCTAGGTGTGAGCCAATAAAGACCGCGCCCTGCTTACGCTCAATCAACTGTTCAAACAGTGAGTAATTAACGTATTCAATATTGTCATCACTAATTCGACCTAGCCATGCGTCGATCTTGTCGAACGCTGAATTAGCAAAGGTGCAAAAATGTTTAAAACCATCCCAGAAACCGGCGATTTTACCGTCTTGATTGGCGCGATTAACTCGATTAAGAAACTCCACCGAGGCTTTTCTTGCAACCTTGCCATTGCAATAAATGTAAAGCACCACCGGAAACATAACGACCCATAAACCAGCCCGCCCAAACAAGCGATAGCTCCAGAGCAGCGTTTGCATGCCTAGATAATTGCCACGCTCTTGCATTTTTGACCAATGCGCTGCTTCACTCATGACCGACTCTTAATATTCTGAGAGATTAATTTCGGGGCGCGAATTAACATGCCAAAGAACAGACGGGTATGTAACCAGCTAATGCCGACATTATCTTTAAAAGGTCTAAAATGAGAAATGCCATTTTCTGGGTAAATTACCTTCGTTGGCACAAATTCAATCGCCATGTTGTTCCAATGTAATCGCACCAATATTTCAGTATCAAAATCCATTCGGTTGCCCAAATTAACTTGCGAGATAAGTTCGGTACATGCTTTAACTGGATAAACCCGAAAACCACACATTGAGTCTTTAATCGCAAAACTTAAGGTTTCAACCCACACCCAAAAGTGGGTGATATAACGACTCCATAAACGGTGAGTAGGCACCGAGTCGTCATAAACTGGTCGGCCACTAAATAACGTATCTGGACGTTGCTGTGACAGCGACAACATGTTGGCAATATCAGTTAAGGTATGCTGACCATCGGCATCCACCTGAATGGCGTGGCTAAAGCCAAGTTCGTCGGCCTTAAGTAAACCGGTTTTAACCGCCCCGCCTTTGCCTTGATTAATCTCGTGTGTCACCAAGGTTAATGATGCATGCTTTTGCTCAAGCGCCTTAAATACTTTTTTGGCGGCGTCATCACTGCCATCATCGACTAAAATTAACGGCAACTTAAATTGCAGTAACTCATCGATCACCGTGTTAATCACCACAGTATGATTATAATTTGGAATAATAATGCAATAACTCATAATAACTGTGTTACCACGCGCCCAGAAGCATGATTGCCTCGGTCTGAGTTATAAGCAAAACCAAACTTATTTTCCGATTTCTTGGTCAGCGTTAAGACCACATCCATGCCTGGGGTCATTACCATTTTAAATTTCAAAATTTCGACATTTTTTACACTATGATCTGCTAATGACAGATATTGTTTGGCATAATTTACCGCCCAATCTAACTGCACGACACCCGCAAGAATAGGCGCTTGCGGAAAATGGCCGTTAAAATAATCTAACGTCGCCGGAATATGCAATGAAACATTCACGCCATTTTCAATGTATTCAACACCAGTGACTTGCGCGGTGGTGTTCTTGAGCTTACTCAAATATGTTCTCCAACTCTTTATACAACAATTTACCTTGTTGATTATAAGGTAACTGTTTAATATATCGCCATTTGCGCGGTAAACAGACACGCTCAAAATGTCGCAATAAATACTGCTTAAACTGCGCGTTCAGCGCGCGTTTGCCAAGGTTAATCAGCGCATCGTCACCAGCGGCTGTTAAGACCATCGCGACGCATAACGTCTGTCGATGTTTAGCGATGACTTGCGCCCGAGCCTGCTTAACGAACGGGTGACTTATTAATAAATGCTCCATTGCATCTAAGTCTAAGCGCTTTTCTTCAAGTTTTATCGTGCGATCGGCCCGCCCCAGCAAGGTAAAATCGCCATTATCGCCAAGACTTATCCGATCATCTAACAACACGGTTTGGTTATCAAGATAAGGAGAAGTCAGCAATAGACACTCGCTAGCACGGTCAATGTCGACCGATATGCCAGAAAATGGCTGCCACGGTTGAGCGCCCGGTCTGCGCAGTTGTCGTGTTGCGATGCCGCCAGTTTCAGTGCTGCCATACACTTGCGTCACGGCTAAGTTAAATTGCTGATACAGCGTTATCGCGTCTTGATCTGGCAGTGGCCCGCCCGATGATACAACCAGTTCGAGCTGGCAATTTGCTTTGGCCACCACGTTATCATCAATTAAACGGCTAAGTTGTGCCGGACTGCTGATAAAAACCACCTGAGCTTGGTTGGCTAAACTAGCGGCCAAATGTTCAGGGTATTTATAGGTATTAAAGTCAATAAAACAGCCTTGTTGTAACGGCCATAACACCCTAAACAGCAAACCGTAAATATGCTGATGAGATACGCCAGCATAAACTTTCGAGTCGGTTGTTAAGCCAAAATGAGATTGTAATTGTGTGAGTTCTAAGTTGATTTGACGCCAGTTTTTAACAATCTTCTTGGCATCACCGGTACTACCTGACGTAAAGAAAATTAACTCACCATCTTGTGGCCAAGTTAGCTGCTGATGACGTTTAAAGTTTTCACCAACGTTACAATCTTCAATGTTATTCGCTGTCGATATTAATTCAGGTGCTAACTCTGGAACTAAAGGTACTGGTGCTTGACCAAAGTATGCTGGGTATTGACGCAACAAAGCGTTTAGCGTTTCTGGCTGACCATTAGCTGGCAACACAACATGCTTACCAGCCAGTGCTAATGCTAACAAACGAACGGTAAACTGATAGCTGTCAGTGTGATATAAAATGACGCCATCGCTGTTACTTGTGCTGCTAGTACCAACAAAGTATTGGTCAATTTTAGCTAAAGCTCGTGACACATCGTGGACTAAATCAGTGGCAGTTTTATTACCTTGTTCAGTTTTAAACAAGGTGGCGTCACTTGCTGCCGTCCAGCCAAAACACCTAACATGAGTTAGTGCTGGCATATTTAATGAAGAATTAGTCATTACGCTTATTTTTCCTTCGTACGATATGACGCACAATAAACTCGCCGCCCATTAACGATCCCATCAAGATGTACGAAATAAATCCGTTGTACAGCGTCCAATCGGCTAACGATGCAAACAGCGCCGTATAAAGGGCTATGCTGGCATTAATGATAAAAAACATGCACCACACAATAGTCACTTTACGGGTATAACGCACACCGTGGGCATCTAAGTTTGGTTCGGTTAACCGAGCGAAGGTTTCAATCACCGACGGTCCTTTAATCAAAGACCCTGCAAACGTCACTAACATCACGCTGCTTATAGCAACGGGATAAAATAATATGCCAAACTGCTGCTCAAAAATAATGGTTAGTGCTAAACAACCTACTCCGGCAATCGTCGAAGGCAGCATCCATGGCATTTTTTTTGACAGCTCACGGCTAATCACTAGCCGCAATAAAACAATTGCCATCACAACGATGGCAACATATCTTGGCTCAAATTTACTTAATCCGTAATAAATAATCACTGGATATAGCAGCAGCAATAAGCCTACGATTGCCGAAAGTATCAACTTCATTTGACGATTAAACTAGTTTTTCTACTTCAATAACAACATCTCTGACCGTGCGCACTAATTTAAATGCTTCTGGTTCCATTTTCTTACCGGTTAGCTCTCTTAGTTTCACCATAAGATCAACGGCGTCGATACTGTCTAAGTCCAGCTCTTCATATAAATGCGTGTCCATTGAAATGTCACCACTGTCTATTTCGAACTCTTCAACTAAAATGTCGGCTAATACTTGGTAAATCTCTTGCTGTGTTTTCATGTTGATCCCTTCGCGCTATTTAGCTTGTTCGATAAATGAAACTAGTGAATTAATCGATGCGAAATGCGCTTTCGTTTGTTCTGAATTTGCATCAATTTTCACTTCGAAGGCTTTCTTAATCGCTAAACCTAGTTCAAGCGCATCAATACTGTCTAAGCCCAAACCATCAACAAACAGTGGCTCATCATCGATAATGTCGTCGACCGAGATATCTTCTAAATCAAGCGATTCAATAATTAGTTTTTTTATTTCGAGTTTTAAATCACTCATTTATCTTCATTTCCTGTGTGTATAAACTTTCTAAATTCTGGGTGTATTCTCGGGCCATAATAGCCAACTTGTCCGAACGACCAGCAACAAAATTAGCTTGATTAGAAACTAGCTTCATTTCGAAATTTGCTTTAATTGGTGCAACCTTATACCAAGGCTCGGCCTTAGTTAAGCTTGACGGATTCATTGAGATTAACGCCAAAGTAACGGGGGTATTACAGCGCAGTGCGATGTTTGCAGCGCCGCGTTTAAACGCTAGTTTCTGACCTGGCACGCTGCGAGTGCCTTCAGGGAAAACAATTAAATTATTGCCACGTTCAAGCGACTTTTTACAATCTTCGAGCAGGCCATCGGGATCTTGATTACTGATGTACCCGGTGTTGGTGATGACGCCGCGCATAAAAGGGTTTTTAAACAAATGCGCTTTGACGACACAATCTGCCCGAGGGATCATCGATATCAGCACCACAACATCAATCAATGATGGATGGTTTGCCAGCACCAGTTGGCCGTTTAAATTTTTAAACTTTTCTTGGTCTTGTAAATTGAATGAAAACACGCCCACTGCAGATATTGTTTTGACAAAAAATTTAAAACTATAATGAACCAAGCGCCGCGCTTTAACTTTTCGTACTTCATTGTCTCGATAAATTAAACGCTGTAGTGGGAATACGACCAGCGTGAAAAAAACACCGCCTAAACCAAAAATACTAAAACAAAATCCGGTCGCAATGACGCGCCACAAATAATTAAACTTAAGCCACATATTTTTTGACTATCCAATCATTGTGCTGGCCAGACAAAATGCACTGCGCAGCTTCACCTTGTAACAACCTGATAAAATCAAGTGCCATCGGCCATGCTTTTGGTTGGTTTTCGATGCCACGCGCCTGTGGTGAAATAGAGATTGTTGCTTGGGCATTATCGTCTTGCTCGTCAACCAGCGATAAAATCATCGCGATACTGTGGTCTAGCTGACGCTCGTCGGCAAACTCTTGATAAGGGTTAGGCAATGCCTGATCGCTATGCACTAATAATATCTTGTCGCACTGGCCCGTTTTTAATTTTGCGTAAGCGTCGATTATGCCCATCATCAAGGTATCTTTACCTGCTGATACTGCATTCATGCTTTGCATATTGTTATGTAATATCGAATATAAGCCAGACACCGCATTGTGTACCGACAAACCAAATGACGCTGGAGACAACTCTTGTGAGTTAGCAACACAGGCTAATAGTGCTTGAGTTTTGTGTAAATCGCCATGACGAGAGCTAAAAACAGCAGGAATATCAGCGTTAATATCTTGAGTAGTATTGTGGGCACAATAAAGAGAAATTTTGGCCAATGGGCTCAAGCGCCGGCGCTGCATTGCGGGCACCCAATCAAGCTTAGGAAACATACTAAGTTCTATTGGCAGCTCAGAATAATCATCGCTAATCACATAATTTGTCTTCGATTGATTAGCGTACCAAACGCTTACATTTTCTACTCTGAATTTCATTAAAACCAATATAATTTATTCGGACTTTAGGATGTCGAAATTAAAAAAGCTAATAGTAAGTAATTACTCAAAACAAATCAATAACTGCGGTTAATGTTTTTTGTTAATTCAGGCTCATAGCTTTGATTTATATATCTTATTACTAAAGGCAGTTGCAATGCAGAGATCAATTAGCCATAAGTTGCATAACTATAACGTGGCTATAACGTAACCATGGCGTAACTATAATGTAACTATGGCGCAATAGAAGACCGTACAACTTTTGATCAGACAAATAATGATTTGTGATGCCTAGCGGCCATAGCGCTAACTTACATTAAGGATATCCCACCGGACACAAGAGCTGGCCCAGTAATCAGCATCCATGTGGTAAATTCGTTGATTAAATAGCGGAATATGTACAGGCGGCTTAACCGATAATAACCTATTGTAGTAGCAATAATCACGGTACCGGGACAGCACGAATTAGATTGTTCGGATCAATGTTGCCATGTTTGTTAACTAGTATTTTTGATAAAAACTACTAGTCTTAAAGTAGAGCCATTAATTAAAAGTAAACTAACATGGTCAACAGTAAGCTCGGCACATTTACAGTCATATACTCATGTGAAAATACGCTAGAGTTAATGAGTGAGGTGTGTCAATTCCCAATCAGTTCTCACAGTGCCAGAGTTATAATTCCCAATTCATTTAAAAATGGCAAAATCATCATTGCTCTATGTGATGGTAAAGTTAATGTACTTAATAAGTTAGGTGACCGAGCCTTTTCAATTAAGTAATACTCCCCCAGCTTAAATGTGTTTAAACGTAGAGCACCATCTAAATATTCACTGACGAAGTCGGTGTCCTGTCACTCATATACTCCGCTTATAATGTCACGGCCTGTCGTGCCCAAAATTGTTTTAACCACCTGCGACATCCATTAGGCAGGACACCCCTTTGAATATTCCCCCGCGAGACAATCACACAATTTAGCCTTTAAAACAATTAATTACGAGCACAAACCCATTATTCCCTTGGTCAGATAACGCCTAATCTAGTGACTACAATTTTTCAGTTTTTCACGACACCACTACTGTTCACTGTTCTGTTTAAAAAATAATCCTAAAAAATCAATCTACACTAACATTAACCTAATTATTTCGAGCAATCTTGCCGAGGATTCCCATGAAACAATTCACCATTAGTTCCAAATTATTGTCGATATCAATCCTACTATTTATTGTTACCGTGGCCACGCTATCATTAACTATGTGGCAGGCGCTAGATTCAAGTAACCAGCAAATATCGAGTCAAACTCAACACGCGCTAAACGATGAAATAAAAGAAAAGTTGAAAGCGACTGCCTCACAATATAGTGAGCGCATATCGGCTTTTCTCAATGAAGCTTATCGAGTACCCTACTCTTTTTCAGCCATAATGAGCAGTACAGGATCTAATGGCGTTAGCCGAACTCAAGCGCAGCAGCTGATTGGAAAAACATTAGCAACAAATAGTCAGTTATCTTCTTTGTACGCCCAATTTGAAGTAAATGGGTTTGGTAATGATGATTTTGAGTTTATTACAGGTACTAGCCACAGCGTTGAAGGCGCTGGCAGTTTCGAAGTCTATTTCATTCGAGAAAATAACGGCGCTATCACCCAATCCCCCATTGAAGACGCTAACCAAAAATACGATGAAACACTCAATGAATTTGGAATACGTGCTGCGGAGTGGTTTTTGTGCGTAAAAGAAACATTAAAACCCTGCTTAATGGAACCTTACCTTTTTGAACTATCGTCGGGTAAAAGTGAGTTAATGACGTCGTTAACCGTGCCTATCATTAAACAAGGAAAATTTGTTGGCTTGGTCGGTGGGGATATTAACTTGCCAATTTTTCAATCGTTTATCGATGAGTTATCGCAAAGTTTATATCAAGGTCGCAGTAAAGTGACGTTGTTAAGTGAACGTGGTTTCATTGTCGCGTCCAGTCACTATCACAAAAAAGGACGCCCACTAAGTGAGGCAATAGCACCCGATTATGCCAAGCAATTACAATCATTACATACGGGTAATGGCATGTTAGAAATTAAAAACAGCATTACCGTTGCCCAATCGGTACACATTGACGTTGCTGAAAGTACTTGGTCCATTATTATCGAAGTTGATAAAAAAGATGCCTTGGCTACCGCCTATAAATTGCAACAAACCATGACAACCAATGCTAGCGAGATAAACAGTTTGCAACTGACACTTGGCGTTGTGATTACTCTTATCGCGGTATTTTGTATTTGGTTGCTGACCAAAAGCATTGTCACCCCGATCAATATGTTTAAGCAAAGCATGGAAGCCCTTGCAAGTGAGGATGGTGATTTAACTAAAAAAATTGAAGTGGAATCACATGCCGAACTCATTGCGTTAGGTAATGGTTTTAATCAGTTTTTAGTCAAATTACAGTCGTTAATTTCGAAGCTAAAACAGTTAACGGCCAAAACTCAACTTGAAAGCGAGAACACCGCACGTATTTCTCATAGCATTCAAGACAGTGTTTCAGAACAAAATAGAGAAATAGAAAATGTGGTGACTGCGGTTAATCAGATGAGTGCAACTGCGCAAGAAGTAGCCCGAGCGTCTGAACAAACCGCTAAAGAAGCCGACTTAATGACCACTAATGTCAAAAGAAGCCAAAGCAGCTTACTCAATGCCATGGAATATGTGTCTACAATGTCAACAGAATCTGAACAAGCAAAAATTGCAGTAACCAAAGTATCGCAAAGTAGTGAAAATATTAGTTCTATTGTCGATGTTATCCGCTCAATTGCTGATCAAACTAACTTGTTAGCTTTAAATGCCGCCATTGAAGCCGCCCGAGCTGGCGATCAAGGACGCGGCTTTGCGGTAGTCGCCGATGAAGTACGCTCTTTGGCATCTAAAACACAAGCGTCAACCGATAGTATCAGTGAATTAATCGCTTCTTTACACCTTGAAGTGAATAATGCCTCTAGTGTTATTGAAAAAGGTACCGTTCAAGCTGAAATGGCGGTGGAAAAGACCAACCAAGCCCTTGAATCGATTACCGAGATGGTTACTCAAATCGATGAAGTTTCAAGCCAAGTGAGTCACATTGCCACAGCGGCTGAACAGCAAAGCGCCGTAACCGAGGAAGTAAATCGTAACCTGACTATTATTTCAACGTCAGCCTACGAGTTATCCAAATTTGCCGATCAAGCATTTAGCAGCAGTGTTTCTTTAGCAGGCCTGGTTAAATCACAGGAAAAACAGTTAAATAAATTAAAAACCTAATCAGAAAAATCCCGCGACTATTTCCAATAGCGGGATTTTTTATTCAGTAAGGGTCGGACTTGAGCCGACGATAGCAGATCTAAAATCACTAACTCACAAACAGCCAATCACACATCTTTTAGTAAAAAAGATCAATGTATACGACCTGTGCAATCAAAAGATAGTCTTTTAGGTTATGCTCATTTATTTATTGCCTGCTTCAAATAACGCTGTATAGTCAGTCGCTTACAAAATTACAGATTGGCAAAACAGATATAATCTTACCGACTGCCATGCTTGATATACAAATGTTATGTATTTACGGCGTACTTAACAATATTTCTAGAAAAGGCGCAATGTTAGTAAATGAACAGATCTAAAGGTTTTACATTAATAGAACTCGTAATAGTCATCACCATTTTAGGAATTCTAGCGGTTACGGCAGCCCCTAAATTTATTGATCTAAAAAGAGAATCTATTATTAGTACAATGCAGGGTATAACTGCTTCATTAAATAGTGTTTCGACTATGGTGCACGCCAAAGCGCTTATTAAAGGAATAAATAATCAAGAAACAGCCACTATTGATGTATTAGGTCAAACGATAAATATTGCCTATGGTTATCCAGATGGCACAGTAGATGGCATTGTAAAACTAATAGAACTCTCTGGTAATTGGAAGCAAAGAGCCAGTATTTACAATGGAGCCTGGGTATATTGGCACGGTATTATTCAAGAAGATGCCGGCGCTGCGCAATGTTATATTCGTTACGAACGGGCGGTTAATGCGACGACCCGACCATATATTACATTTCAAGATAATGGATGCTAATTACCGACTCGCAGCTTAAGAACACTAAACTGCTCACTGTGCTGATCAGCGATGGTACAAATAGTTAATAGATCATCAATAAAATAATCAAGTGCTCGCTCTTCTATCTGCTTTACTGCAATAGCTCTAGTGGTAATGAGCTTAACTGATTATTGGATAAATCAAGAATTTCTAAGCTGTCAGCCAGTGATAAAATTTCTAATGGAAATAACGTTAAGTTTTCAGATAAGGCTAAACGTTGAATACCTGCTAATTCGCCAGACTGTAGCTGCGAAAGTGTCTGAAAAATAATTAATCCATAGTGAGTGTGACGTTAATAGATTCGGCTTGCAGGCTGTTGCATGGTTACGTAATGTGCCTAGCGGCTCAATGCCTTAAAAGCTAAATCTTAAAACTTAAAATCTAGATAGCAAAAAGTCCGTTACTCTTTCGAGTAACGGGCTTTTCTAATTTGGTGCGGATGGGGGCCTGAATCAACACTCTAATCGATTGTTTTTATTATTAATAACTAAACAACCAAGCTCTTGATACCTCATGCAGTACTACTAAAAGGTTTTGTTCTAGTTTTATTGTAACAAACGATAACGGGTATATTACGCAGCGACCTTCCAACGATCATTGACTTCTTCTAATCGAATTTCTTCAGCAGCCGCTTGTGCTTCAACATCAGCCAACAACTCAAGAAAGTAACCAACAGGATTATTTTGATCTAGGCTTTCCATATAAAGCGATCTTAATGATGCATCGGTTGTTCGTGGAATTTTAGTTTTGTTTTTTTCATATCGAGCAATTGTTTGCTCATCCACTCCGAAGCTAACAGCTAATGTTTTTTGAGACAAGTTAAGTGCGATACGGAGGAACTTAAACTGTTCGTGTGTTAAAGAATGATTACTATCAACGATGGCTAGAGCAATCGTATTATGTAAGCCATTCATATCATCAATGCTAGTATATTCTTCGCCATCAATAACCTCAATATTGAAACCATTGACCAAATAAACATTTGATAAACCACTTTCGGTATAGTGATACATGTTTGTTCTCCTATTTTATCCAAACGGTTATTAATGTTGAGCTTGGATCATCGTGATGATTTTTTAATGCCACTACAAGTTCTATGATGTCGCCAGATACTTTTCCCTTTAGATTAAACTTCCAGTCCCCATTGGGTTCACAATATGGTCCTTCTCGAAATACGGCGTGACGATTTTTCAGCAGTGTTAATATTTGACTAGTTGTGACTCCCCGCTCCATCATTCTATCTTTAACATGGCGGCTCCAACGAATCCTGCTGGTATGGTTTTCTGCTAAATCATTAATGATTTTTCTAGCCGATATATCTGTTAATGGGAACTCTGAAATACCCGTTGGATTTTTATTACTCATTCGTCACCTATGAATCGCATACCTATCATTTTGATAGGTATGCAGGCAACTGTCAATATCTAAGCTGAAAGAAGACATATTAGCCTTAAAATAAAGAGGGGATAAAAAAGGGACACCCATAAAAATATCACTGATATTTAACAACTTTTGTTATTAACATCTTATGGGTGACCAAATTTTGTTAATTACTTACTCGCTGCTTAAGAACACTAAACTGCTCACTGTGCTGATCATCGATGGCGCAAATACTTAATAGATCATCAATGAAATGAGCAAGTGCTCGCTGCTCAATCTGCTTAATTTGGGCTTGCTGCTTTTGGCTCAGCATGTGATACATCGTTGCTGCACCAAAGTCGCCGAAGATGATATTTGCTGCATCGTCGAACAAGGTGTTATGGGCGTATAAGTCGCCGTGACATACCTGATTTTGATGTAAGTGTGTAAATACAGCGTCCATTTGAACTACGATTTTAGCAATTTGGTCAATCGACAGCGTAAAGCTCGCTGGAAAGGTATCGCGGGTGCAGCTTTTAAAACATGGCGGTAGGCCCAAGTTATTAAAGCGAGCGGGTATTAAGTTCATGATTAAAGCTAAGTAGCCTTGCTCGTTCACTTGCGCTAAAGACTGCACCAGATTTGGATGATTACCCACTTTCAAGCACACTTGTAATTCGTCTGCGGGATAACCATCGCTCGTTACTTCGCCTTTAAACACTTTAACCGCAACCTCAGCTGGGAAACTTGCTTGCTCGTTATTCCATATAGCCTTTGAAATCACCCCTGACGCCCCCTGCCCTAATACTTGACGCAAGGTGAAGCTTGATGACGAAACGTGGGGAACTGGCTCAATGCTGATATCTGACTGACTAAATGGATTGCCAGCAAACGCCAACCAGGCAAGCTTAGGTAAGCCCAATAATTGATCTGGACACTCGGCAAGGCGGTTGGCAGAAATACGTACTAACTCAAGGTTAGTCGCCTGAGCCATGGTTGCCGGCAGTTTTGTTAACAAATTCCCGGCTAATGCTAACTTTTGTAGGCGTGGCCGTTCGCCCAAGGTATCAGGTAATACTTCAATCCGGTTATCCGTTAAGATCAGCCAACGTAATTTGGGTGGTAATGCACTAGCCGGAACCTGATTAATTTGGTTTGATTTAAAGCCGACCATTTCTAAGTTAGGACATTGACCGAGTACTTCAGGCAATGTTTCAAACTGGTTGTTTGAAGCGAAAATAATTTTAAGCTGCTTTAACTGCGCTAATTCTGGTGGTAATGAGGTTAATTGGTTGTTGGATAAATCAAGAATTTCTAAGCTGTCAGCCAATGACAATATTTCTACTGGAAATGACGTTAAATTTTCAGATAAGGCTAAGCGTTGAATACCTGCTAATTCGCCAGATTGTAGCTGAGAAAGTGTCTGCAAAATAATTAATCCATAGTGAGTGTGACGTTAAGCAATTCGGCTTGCAGGCAGTTGCATGGTTACGCTCTGTACCTAGCCTTAAAAAGCTAAATCTTAAACTTAAATTCTAGATAGCAAAAAGCCCGTTACTCTTTCGAGTAACGGGCTTTTCTAAGTTGGTGCGGATGGGGGGACTTGAACCCCCACGCCCTAAAGCACAGCCCCCTCAAGGCTGCGTGTCTACCAATTTCACCACATCCGCAAATTTATTTTATTTAGGCTGTTAAGCCAAGTTTTCTAGTTTGGTACATCTGTGCTATCAGATACTGGTACATCAGCGTCTTTAGCTTGTTCAACGGCTTCGATAACTGGGTTTGAAAGATTTTCAAACTCATCTACT
>Ga0209291_1002478_pt1 | contig 14861 bp, 12 predicted proteins | sample GOMGulsemesocosm_FD_184633 | JGI IMG/M metagenome (GOLD analysis project Ga0209291, IMG submission 184633) | Methane-oxidizing microbial communities from mesocosms in the Gulf of Mexico - GOM9B Gulf of Mexico (SPAdes) (version 2) | ecosystem: Environmental > Aquatic > Marine > Cold seeps...
AACACTAAGTACATTAGGTTAATCATCTTCTGCCTTGGGGACAATTTTCCACTCGCCATATTCTAATTAGTTTTTAAATTAATAAATTAATGATTTAGTTTAAAAAACTAATTATTTGTTTGTCATCGCTGATAACATTCCACCGTATACTCCGTTTAAAGAAGATAAGTTAGACGTTAACGATTCCATTTGAGCTTTTAATCCTTCTGCGTTATCAGCAGCCATTTTGTTAGCTTCAGCTTGACGTGCAGCAGATTCCATTTGTACTTTGTAAAGAGAGTTTAAAGACTCCATTTGTCCAGCTGCTAATGACATTTGCTCTGAATATTTTTTAGTTGCTGCTATAGAATCAACCGCTGGTTGAATATTTGAAGCTGCTCCAGAAAAGTTTTGAATTGATGTACTTAAAGAAGTCATTAATCCAGCATCTAATTTTGCATCTTTTAACATATCATCTAATTTCTGAGATAACATTCCTTGAGCATCACCTTTTACTTCTTTTGATTTTTTACCTCCCATAGTGTCTCCACCAGATAATTCTGGGTAAACTAATGACCAGTCTAAATCTTCACCTAATGGTTCGAAAGCTGATAATGCGAAAATAATTGCTTCTGCTCCAAGTCCAACGATAAGCATTAAACTTGCGAAAGGCCAGTGCATTAATTTAAATAGTGCTCCTAAAATTACAACTGCAGCTCCTAGTCCGTAAGCCATTGCCATAAATCTTTTGTATCCTTTTGATTGTGCCATAATAAATAGTTTTTAGTTTAAGTTAAGTTAATATAAATTTGTTGGTATTATTAATAATTTTAATTATCGTGCTGTATTTTTTGTTGGTGTAGTATCTGTACCCATATAATCCTGTACAGTTCTAAACCCTACATAACTACGAGCTGAATCAGCATATTCGTAATCACGTGAACTTACTTGTAAGAAAAACGCAACATCTTTCCAAGAACCACCACGTATTACTTTACGCATGTTCTTTTTATCAGAAACACTAGGATTCATTGTAGACATGTACTCGTATGCATTAGCTTCATATGAAGAAGCCGTCCATTCCGAAACATTTCCTGCCATGTTAAATAAGTTATAATCATTTGGCTGGTAAGCATCTGCTTCAACAGTATACAATGCTTGATCAGCTGCATAATCACCTCTTAAAGGCTTAAAGTTTGCTAAGAAACAACCTCTGTCATTTTTAGCATATGGTCCACCCCAAGGGTAAGTACCTCCTTGTAAACCTCCACGAGCAGCATATTCCCACTCTGCTTCAGAAGGCAATCTAAATCCATTTACATGGGCTTGTCCTTTTTTAATTGTCGCATTTTTATTTAATGTTCTCCAGTCACAGAAAGCTTTTGCTTGTCCCCAAGAAATCCCTACTACTGGATACGTTCCATAAGCGTCATGCCAGAAATAATCATTATGCATTGGTTCATTATAAGAATATGCAAAATCTCTAATCCAAGCTGTTGTATCAGGATAAACCTCTACAGTATCTGTTTTAATGAAATCTCTTCTTCTTTTCCCTTTGTTTTTAGCTTTTGCAGCTTCTTCAATATCTAACCATTTGTATCTGTACACAAACTTCTTCACATCCCAAGGACGGTTCCCGTTAAATGCTTCATCAATTGGCAAATACATTGTATCCATAACTTCTGAGTAGTACTCATCTGGATAATCATCAGTATCTGTTAAAAGTTCAATGTCGTTATTCAACTTTCTTCCTTCATAACCATCCATTAAACTATAGTAGTTATCAAGCATATACTTATCCCAAGCAGACATATCAGTTGTATCAGCATCCTTAAATGCATAATCACCTATTCCTCCACCTTTAGTCTTTTTACCAGATTCATCTACTCCAGTTTCACCAAGTTCATCGGCCAAAATTGCCAACTTAGTTCTTACTATAGAATCTCTAACCCAAAAAACAAACTGTCTATACTCATTATTAGTAATTTCAGTTTCATCCATATAAAATGAACGTACTGTTACAGTTTTAGCTGGAGCATCTTGCACAGCAGGCCTATCTTCATCAGATTTACCCATTGTAAAGGAACCTCCTGGAACTAAACTCATCCCGTAAGGTTTCTCCGGGTGCCATTTCTTTCCGCTTTTTCCTACAAGTTCCCCTGAGTTCTTATTACCACAACTTGTAATTAAGGTAAAAATCATGGCTAATAGCATAAACTTCTTCATAGAATCGCTGTCTTATATTAATATCTTATTATTTTCAAAGGCGTAAACATATCCATATATTTTCAAAAAAACAACTTTTAAATGAAAAAATATTTACCTAAGTCAGAAAAAAAAACATGTATTTTAACTTCATTAGTCGACTTTTAATCGAGGATTAAGCTAAAAACACGTTAAATTAAATTTTTTCTAAACGCCTTATATATTCTCTTAGGTATTTGCTGGTCACAAGCTATCAAATAATCTTCTTGCGTGCAAGATAATAACGAATGTTTTTTGGTTTTATTACTTTCAAACTCATTATCTGGTAGTTTCACCCACCATCTTTTACTAACTAAACTCTCGTAGAACACCAAATCGTAATCCTGAGACGGAACGATATACTTTTTATATCCAGATTCCGAATTCAATGAAGGCTCTATAATTCTACAATGCACACCTTCAATGAAATACCAAATCATCTGAGCCGTAAGCATAACTCCTGACGCGGATAACTTGTTATTCAACTCAAACAAACCGAAACTAGAAACAGTATTACTCACACCTGCGTAACGCACAATTGCACAAGCTTCCTTACCATTAAACCCATTCGGAGACCTATACCCTGAACCACTTGCGATTTCAGAAGCTTGTATTGATGTAATATCAAAACTAACCACATCAGCATCTCGAGTAATTGGCTCTACTATACCTAAGTCATTGGTTATTTCACCCAAACGATAGGTTTCAAAATAAAGCTTCTCTAATAAATCTATTTCTTCCTGTGAATTATAATAGGTTTGAAAACCAATATTTGAAAAACTAATCAAATTATTTGGTTCTTCTACAACCACACTATTCATGTAGTTGTTATTCCTTATCCCTTCAGAAGGATCTTTTAAATCAAATTTTCCATCAACAGAAACCAAACTAACCATTTGATCTAAATCGTCGTATGCACGATACATAGCATAGGTTAAATCATGAGACCCACCTATAATCACCGGAATAGCTCCCAATTTCACTATAGCTGAAACAACTTTTTTTAATGCGAAATAGGTGTCCGACACCGATTCTCCTGAATGAATATCACCTATATCAACTATAGATGCAGTCCAATTCCCTGGAAACAACTCGCAAAAAGCTTTTCGGGTTTCGTCAAACGAGAGTTTTTCTCCAAGATAATCTATATCATTTCTATTTTCTAAAACACCTAACAAAACAATTGCTCCCTTTTCTATTTCCGGAAACATCTCTCCTTCTTTATAAAAAGAAATCGAGTTACCTAAAGATTGTTTGTCCTGTAATGTTGCATGTGCAATAACTGCATCAGCTACTGGTGTTAGAAAATCTAATATCATTTATTTAACTTGTTTTCTTCTTGGTTGTCTTTTTAGTCGCTGCTTTTTTCTTTGCAACGGGTTTCTTTTTAGCCGCAGCCTTTTTCTTTTTCTTAGGCTTCTTAGCTTCAATCATATCTTGAGCTTCTTCTAAAGTTATTTTAGAAACATCCACTGTTTTAGCTAACTCAACTTTAATCTTTCCTTGGATAACATTAAAACGCCCCCAACGAGCTTTTTCTATTCTAATCCCTTCTTCTTCCCAATTAACAAGTAATTTATCAATTTCTTTTTGCTTCTTTACTTCAATTAACTCTTCTAAATCAGCAACTGATAAATTATCGTAATCGTATTTTTTATTTACGTTGATGAAAATCCCATTCCATTTAATAAACGGACCGAAACGACCAACACCCTTAGTTATTTCAAACCCTTCGTAATGATGAATTGGTGCATCTGCTTTTTTCTTTTCTTCAATCAACACTACTGCACGATCAAAATCAACATCCATTGCGTTTTCTCCTTTTTCAAGAGACACATACTTTTCACCAAATTTAATATATGGACCAAAACGACCGTTACTTACTATCACTTCTTCTCCATCATAATCACCTAAATTTTTTGGCAATTTGAATAAATCCATTGCTTCTTCAAAAGTAATAGACCCTAAACTTTGATTTTCAGTTAAACTTGCAAACAAAGGTTTCTCTTCATCTTCAACAACACCAACCTGCACCATTGCACCGAAACGCCCTAAACGAACACTTACACGGCGCCCCGATTCTGGATGAACTCCTAAAATACGTTCTCCGTTTCCACGCTCGGCATTCTCCTGCACATCTAATACTTGCGGATGAAATTCTTGATAAAAGTCTTTCATCATTACTTTCCAGTCTTTATCACCAGAAGCTATTAAATCAAAAGTCTCTTCTACATTAGCTGTAAAGCTATATTCTAAAATACTTTCGAAATTAGTTACTAGGAAATCATTTACAATAATCCCCACATCAGTAGGAATTAACTTCCCTTTATCCGAACCTACTTTCTCTATTAAAGTTGTATCCTTTAAATTATCATTTTCTAAAAGTAATTGACAATAATTACGCTCTACCCCTTCTATTTGACCTTTTTCAACATAATTTCTATTTTGAATAGTTGAAATTGTTGGCGCATAAGTAGACGGACGACCAATACCCAATTCTTCTAACCTCTTTACCAAAGAAGCTTCCGTAAAACGATATGGCGGTCTTGTGAAACGCTCCGTAGCAGTGATATAATGATTAGAAACCGAATCATTAACCTTCATTGCAGGTAATATTCCGTCATCTTCCTCTTCCTCATTATCATTTCCTTCTAGATACACTTTCAAGAAGCCTTCAAACTTTACCACTTGTCCGCTTGCTGTAAATTGTTGCTTATGTGTTGAAGCTTCAATTTTTACATTAGTATTTTCCAATTGCGCATCACTCATTTGCGATGCCAACGTACGTTTCCATATTAATTCATACAAACGAGATTGATCTCTTTCCAAATCAACCGTATGCACATCCATGTTTGTAGGCCTAATTGCCTCATGCGCTTCTTGAGCTCCTTTACTTTTATTTGAAAAGTTTCTTGTTTGTGCATATTCCTTACCGTAGTAATTCTCTATTTCTGTTTTAGCAGCTTCTAATGCCTCTCCCGAAAGACTTACACTATCAGTCCTCATATAAGTAATCAACCCTTGCTCGTACAGACGTTGCGCAACTTGCATTGTTTTACTTACCGAGAAATATAACTTACGTGATGCTTCTTGCTGAATTGTAGAAGTCGTAAACGGTGCAGCCGGAGATTTCTTAGCTGGTTTTTTAGTTAAATCAGCTACACTAAAATCAGCTCCTTTATTTTTCTCTAAAAACACTTGCGCTTCTTCTTTCGTAGAAAAATCTTTTGATATTTTTGCTTTGAATTTTTTTCCTGCTTCAGTACTAAATTCCGCAACTACCTTATATGATGCTTTTGTATTGAATTCCTGAATACTTCTTTCCTTCTCAACAATTAATCGAACAGATACTGATTGTACTCTACCTGCCGATAAACCTCTTTTTACTTTTCTCCATAACACCGGAGACAATTCATACCCAACTAGTCTATCCAAAACCCTACGAGCTTGCTGTGCATTAACCAGGTTATAATCTATTTCTCTTGGGTTTTCAATTGCAGTGGTTACTGCTTTTTTAGTAATAGAATTAAAAACAATACGTTTTGTTTTATCCTTATCTAATTCTAATGTCTCTTGTAAATGCCATGCAATTGCCTCACCCTCGCGATCCTCATCCGAAGCTAACCATACCATTTCAGCTTTTTTAGCTAAAGTTTTCAGTTTCTTAACTACTGCTTTTTTATCATCAGAAACAATGTACTTAGGGTCAAAATCTCCTTCTACATCTACCCCTAATTCTTTGGAAGGTAAATCTGCTATGTGACCATAACTAGACTCTACTTTAAAATCCTTTCCTAAAAATTTTTCAATCGTTTTCGCCTTTGCAGGTGACTCAACTATAACTAAATTCTTTGCCATTTATTCCCCTTTTAGATTTTGCAAAAGTATATCAAAAAAAACTAATCCTAAAAAAAATCTGCTTTTAACCTTAAAATATCAGCAAAAAGCAGTCTTATTATCTTTATATTATATTAAATTTTATTCTTCTCCTATCTGTTCAATTTCCTGAAAACTACCTGAGCCTACACCAAAACCAATAGCATCCTTATATACAAAATACGCAGGCAAATAAATAAAAGACATCGTTACATAAACCCCAATAAAACAAGCTAAAAAACCAACAAACATCGCTAATAACCACGCTACAAATAATAACAATAAGGTTATCCACCATTTCTTCATTCCAAGTTTTATGGAAGTTTTGAAAATTTCTTTCGCTGACAATTCGGGATTAAATGCAAATACAACCGGAAGATAAGCTAATGGAACCATTAATATTAATCCTGGAATTACAAAACATACCATACCTAGAATAATAGCCCCTATAGAAATGAAAGACAATACTATTATTTTTTTCAGGTACTTCTTTTTAAAATAAAAGAAATACTCATCTGATGATGCTTTAGGATTAGCGTCCTTATCCTTACAAACTTTATAAAATGCTGCTCGCATAATTAATTGCACACTAAACATCAGGACAATTGCTATTATATAAAGAACAAACATTCCTACCCCAGCTACAATTCCAAACCCTAAACCCAGTTCTTCAAAAGACCCCACACTCTCATTCATAAGTCCTAAAGATATCATCACTAGCATCATTGGAACATAAAGTATTAATATAACAGGAACCATTAATACTCCTGTTAATATATATTGTATCAACCCTTGTAACCAAACCTTCTTGAATAATTCTATTGACTTATTAAAAAGATCCCCAAAGTCAAGAGACTTGTTTTCGTTAATTTTTTGTTCTAATTCCGTAAAATTCATCCTTAATAGATTTGTTAGTTCCCGCTAATATAAATAAAAAAATCCTGCCACTTTGTCAGAAGTTTATTTTAGCATTATCTTTGCTTTATAAATCCGCAGAGAAACACACTAGATGGAGAAGACAATAGACGAAAGCAAACAAGGAGAACAATTAACCACCATTCATAAGAAAGGGAATTCACGTAAACTTTTTATCGAAAGTTATGGTTGTCAAATGAACTTTTCCGACAGTGAAGTTGTAGCTTCTATTTTAGCTGAAGATGGATTTAACACCACTAACAAATTAGAAGAAGCCGATCTTGTATTAGTGAATACTTGTTCTATTCGCGATAAAGCAGAACAAACTGTTCGCAAACGTCTACAAAAATACAATGCTATTAAAAGAGATATTAACCCAAAAATGAAAGTTGGTGTTTTAGGTTGTATGGCTGAACGTTTAAAAGAAAAATTCCTAGAAGAAGAAAAAATAGTTGATCTTGTTGTAGGGCCTGATGCATATAAAGACCTACCAAACCTTATTGCTGATGTTGATGACGGAAGAAACGCGGTAAACGTACTACTTTCAAAAGAAGAGACCTACGCCGATATTTCACCTGTAAGACTACAAAGTAATGGTGTAACGGCTTTTGTTTCCATCACCCGAGGTTGCGATAATATGTGTACATTCTGTGTTGTCCCTTTTACTAGAGGACGAGAACGAAGTAGAGACACACAATCTATCTTAAGCGAGATAACAGATTTAGTTTCTAAAGGATACAAAGAAGTTACCTTATTAGGACAAAACGTGGATAGCTACTTATGGTATGGTGGTGGACTTAAAAAAGATTTCAAGAACGCTACCGAAATACAAAAAGCCACCGCTGTAGATTTTGCAAAATTATTAGACATGGTTGCATTAGCAAACCCAAAACTACGTATTCGTTTTTCAACCTCTAATCCGCAGGATATGAGTTTAGAAGTAATTCGCACTATGGCTAAGCACAAAAATATTTGCAAACACTTACATTTACCCGTGCAAAGTGGGAGCAACAGGATTTTAAAGGAAATGAATCGTCAACATACTCGAGAAGAATACATGGAAATGGTTGACAACATCTATACAATTATCCCTGAAATTGCTTTATCACAGGATATGATTATCGGTTTCCCTACAGAAACTGAAGAAGATCATCAGGATACACTAAACTTAATCAAATACGTTAAGTACGATTACGGATTTATGTTTTCATACTCTGAACGACCTGGAACACTTGCTGGACGAAAATTGGAAGATGATGTACCTTTTGAAATAAAAAAACGCCGTTTACAAGAAGTAATTGATGTACAACGCGCCATTGGACATGAACAATTAAAAAAACACTTAGGGAAAACCGAAGAGGTTTTAATTGAAAAAGTCTCAAAAAAATCAGACAAACATTGGGCAGGAAGAAACACTCAAAGCAATATGATTGTTTTCCCCAAAGAAGACTATAAAATAGGTGATTTTGTAAATGTAAAAATCACCGATTGTACTACAGCTACATTTTTAGGAGAGGCCGTAGGATATTCTAACAATAATTAATAAAGTCATTCCTTGTAAAAAGGAATTTTTAGCAAAACGATTAAGATAACTTTTAACAGTTTTCCGTTTTTACGGAAACAACATAAATGTCGATGGAAAACATTCAAACTACTAAACAACGTTTCGGAATAATAGGGAACGATCCTAAACTGAATAGAGCGCTCGAAAAAGCAATTCGAGTTGCTCCTACGGATATTTCGGTATTGGTTACAGGAGAAAGTGGTGTTGGTAAAGAAAGTATTCCTAAAATAATCCACTCTTTATCTCACCGAAAGCACGGAAAATACATTGCTGTGAACTGTGGAGCAATTCCTGAAGGAACTATTGACAGTGAACTATTCGGTCATGAAAAAGGCGCTTTCACAGGAGCTACTCAAACAAGAAACGGTTATTTTGAAGTTGCTGATGGTGGAACTATTTTTTTAGATGAAGTTGGTGAATTACCACTAACTACTCAAGTACGTTTATTACGTGTGTTGGAAAATGGAGAATTTATAAAGGTAGGGTCAAGTAAAACACAAAAAACAAATGTACGTATTGTAGCAGCTACAAATGTTAATATGTTTAGCGCTATTAAAGAAGGGAAGTTTCGTGAAGACCTATACTATCGTTTAAGTACCATAGACATAAATCTGCCACCTTTAAGAGATCGAAAAGAAGATATCCATATTTTATTTAGAAAGTTCGCCTCTGATTTTGCTTTAAAATATAAAATGCCAACTATAAAGCTAGACGAACAAGCAGTACAATTATTGTTAAAATACTCTTGGAACGGAAACATTCGCCAATTAAGAAATATCGCAGAACAAATTTCAGTTTTAGAACGCGATAGAAATGTAGACGCACTTACTATAAAAGGCTATTTACCTAGTATGGGGAGCAACCTTCCTTCTGTTATCAACAAAAATAAATCGGAAAGTGATTTCAGTAATGAGCGTGAAATTTTATACAAAGTCCTATTCGATATGAAAGCGGATTTAAACGATGTTAAAAAACTGACTATGGAATTGATGCGTAAAGGAAATACGCAACAAGTACAACAAGAAAATCAAGAGCTAATTCAGAAAATATATAAACCCAAAGAAGAAGGAGAAGAAACGGTATTACCAGAAAAACCTCAAGAAAAAACCGTAGAAGTACTACAAATACCCCAAGAGACAACCACCCCTTATCCTGAAACCGAAACTTACGATTATATTGAAGATATTACTGAAGAGGAAACTCTCTCTATACATGAAAAAGAATTAGAACTGATAAAAAAATCATTGGAGCGCAACAAAGGCAAACGAAAGTTAGCCGCTAAGGAATTAGGGATTTCTGAACGAACTTTGTATCGTAAAATAAAACAATTTGATCTTTAACAAATTATTTAAAGCACATTGTATTTAAAACTGTATTTTTAAACCCATGAAAAAAACTTTTCTTTTAATAATTCTAACAATAAGTCTACAGGCTTGTGGCATATATTCCTTCACAGGTGGAGACACTGGTGATGCGAAATCATTTCAAGTAAACTTTTTTCAAAATAACGCTCCAATTGTAGAACCAGGAATTGATAGAAATTTCACCTTAGCCTTACAAGATTTAATTCAGAATCAAACAAACTTAGAACTTACTAATACAAACGGTGATTTAATATATGAGGGAGAAATCACCAATTTCGCCATTGCACCCATGTCTGCAACTGTAGATCAAACTGCCGCACAAAACAGACTTACAGTTACCATAAACGTACGTTTCACAAACAAACTAAAAGAAGAAGATGACTTTGAAAAAAGGTTTTCTTTTTACTATGATTATTCTGCTACACAACAACTAACTGGAGCAAGCTTAGACACTGCAATGGAAGAAATTTACGAGCGTATCACTCAAGATATTTTTAACGCTTCCTTAGCTAAATGGTAATATGATGAACAAACTTGAGTTTTCTAACATATTAAAACAACCGCAAGGTATTAATGAACAACAAACAATGGGACTTAAAGGGGTATTGAACGACTTCCCTTACTTCCAGTCAGCTCGTGCAGTATATTTAAAAGGTTTAAAAAATGAAGAAAGCTACAGTTACAATCATGAATTAAAACTGACCGCAGCATATACTACTGACAGAAGTGTTTTATTCGACTATATTACTTCGAATTCATTTAACCAAAATATCATTTCTGAAACACAACAAAAACTTCAAGAGCACGTAAATGATATTGATGTAATTGCTGCAGAAGAAATTTCAATATTTAATTCAGAAACAAGTCCTTTTGACGAAAAAGTTTTAAACCCAGATTTATTTGAAGAAAAGACTGTAGAAAACACGACAGCTATAGCTGAAGATAATTTAGCTATTGGGACTCCTTTAGAGTTCAATAATAATGAAACACATTCATTTCAAGAATGGCTAAAACTTTCTCCTACATCAACTATCGAACGCATCGAAATCAAGGAAGAAAAAAAACATAAAACACTTAGAAATGTTGATCTTATAGATAAATTTATTACCTCAAAACCTAAAATAGCACCTGTTAAAAAAACAGTTTCATTAAAGAACTTAGCACAGGAGAACAGCTTTAATTCCAATGAGTTAATGACCGAAACTTTGGCCAAGGTTTATTTAGAACAAAAAAATTATAAAAAAGCAATTCAAGCTTATCGCATTTTAAGTTTGAAATATCCAGAAAAAAATAGTTTCTTTGCAGACCGAATATCGGATTTAGAAAAAATAGAAATAAATAATACAAAATAAATAATACCATTATGTTTAATATCTTTTTAGTACTTATAATGATCGTTGCCTTTTTACTAATTGTAGTAATCATGGTTCAAAACCCAAAAGGTGGTGGATTAGGAGCTGGCTTCGGAGGAGAAACACAACAAATTGGTGGAGTTCAAAAAACTACTGACTTCCTCGACAAAAGTACTTGGTGGCTAGGAACATTAATGATTGTATTAATATTATTATCAAACGTAACTATTTTTGGTAACCAAGGAGTAAATTCAAAAGCATTAGACGGTGCAAATGAACAGCAAATTGAAGCACCTGCTTCAACAACAGATGACACACCAGCATCTACTGTTCCAACTACAGACGATAAGAAAGATCAATAGTCTTTCTAAATTATAAAATTAAAATGCCAACCTCAACAGTTGGCATTTTTTGGTTTTAGAAAACTCAATTTATATTTGGGTGAAAAAATGTCAGGTAAACGGCTATGGTATAATTTCTGACTACTACATATCAACATAATAAATTAAATAAAATTCATATATAATGAGCTTAAACATTACACCATTAGCAGACAGAGTTCTTGTAGAGCCAGCTGCTGCTGAAACAACTACCGCTTCAGGATTAATTATTCCTGACACTGCTAAAGAAAAGCCTCAAAAAGGAACTGTAGTAGCAGTTGGTAATGGGAAAAAAGACGAACCTTTGACAGTAAAAGTTGGTGATACTGTATTATACGGAAAATACGGAGGAACTGAATTAAAGTTAGAAGGAACTGACTATTTAATGATGCGTGAAAGCGACATTTTAGCAATTATTTAAAAAAGACATTATCATGGCAAAAAACATAAAATTTGACATCGAAGCACGTGACGGATTAAAACGTGGTGTAGATGCATTAGCAAACGCAGTAAAAGTAACATTAGGACCAAAAGGTCGTAACGTAATTATTTCAAAATCTTTTGGAGGACCAACTGTAACTAAAGATGGTGTCTCTGTTGCTAAAGAGATCGATTTAGAAGATCCTTTAGAGGACATGGGAGCTCAAATGGTTAAAGAGGTTGCTTCTAAAACTAATGACCTAGCCGGTGATGGTACCACTACTGCTACCGTTTTAGCCCAAGCTATAGTAAAAGAAGGATTAAAGAATGTTGCCGCTGGAGCTAATCCAATGGATTTAAAAAGAGGAATTGATAAAGCTGTAGGAGCTATTGTTACTGAACTTGGGAAGCAAGCTAAAGAAGTTGGTTCTGATTCAGAAAAAATAAAGCAAGTTGCTTCTATTTCTGCTAACAACGACGGAGTTATTGGTGATTTAATCGCTACTGCTTTTGGAAAAGTTGGAAAAGAAGGAGTTATTACTGTTGAAGAAGCTAAAGGAACCGATACTTACGTAGATGTTGTTGAAGGAATGCAATTTGATAGAGGGTTTCTTTCTCCATATTTTGTTACTGATGCTGACAAAATGATTGCTACTTTAGAAAATCCATATATCTTATTATTCGATAAAAAGATTTCTAACTTACAGGAAATTTTACCGATTTTAGAACCAGTTTCACAATCAGGTAGACCTTTGTTAATTATTGCTGAAGATGTTGATGGTCAAGCATTAGCTACTTTAGTAGTAAATAAATTAAGAGGTGGTTTAAAAATCGCTGCTGTTAAAGCACCAGGTTTTGGTGACCGTAGAAAAGCAATGTTAGAAGACATCGCTATCTTAACCAACGGAACAGTTATTTCTGAAGAAAGAGGATTCTCTCTTGAAAATGCTGATTTATCTATGTTAGGTTCTGCTGAAACAATTACTATTGACAAGGACAACACCACTATTGTTAATGGTGGTGGTGATGAAGGAAATATTAAAGTAAGAGTAAGTCAAATTAAATCTCAAATTGAGACGACCACTTCTGACTACGATAAAGAAAAACTACAAGAACGTTTGGCTAAATTAGCTGGTGGTGTTGCTGTTTTATATGTAGGCGCTGCTTCTGAAGTAGAAATGAAAGAAAAGAAAGACAGAGTTGATGATGCATTAAATGCTACACGTGCTGCAGTTGAAGAAGGTATTATTGCTGGTGGTGGAGTTGCCCTTGTTAGAGCCCAAAAAACACTTGCTACAGTAAAAGCTGAAAATGCTGACGAAGAAACTGGGATTAGCATTATCTCTAGAGCAATTGAAGCTCCTTTAAGAATTATCTCTGAAAATGCAGGTAAAGAAGGTTCTGTTGTTTGCGCAAAAGTAAAAGAAGGTAAAAAAGACTTCGGTTACAATGCAAAAACTGACGAATATGTTGATATGCTTAAAGCAGGTATTATTGATCCTAAAAAAGTAACTAGAGTAGCATTAGAAAATGCCGCTTCTGTTTCAGGAATGATTTTAACCACTGAGTGTGCTTTAATTGATATTAAAGAAGATGCTCCTACAATACCTCCAATGGGTGGTGGAATGCCAGGTATGATGTAGTGCCGAATCGCCACAGATAATTATTATAAAAGCCTCCAAAAGTTATTTTGGAGGCTTTTATCTGCAATAAGCTCAAAATTTCATAGCAACATTAGAAATCTATAAATGTGAAAAAAATATCTAAATATTTTTTTCTGGTTTTTTTAGTTATTTAAAAAACTAACAACCCGTACTATTTCTACCACCATCCAAAACCACATCAATAAAAAAACTTGCTGAAAAATTATTATTTCGCAAGATAAAACAGCTATCATTATTAAATTCTTAAAGATAACGGGTAACATTTGTTAAAAAAAAGGAACTATAGAGTACAAACCAAAACTAAATAATAATGAAAAAAATTGTACTACTATTATGCTTATTGACCGTAAGCGTATTATTTGCTCAAGAACGTAATTGTTCTTCAATGGAGAATTTAGAGTATCGAATGCAAAAAGACCCTGGGCTAAAACAACGAATGGCAGACATTGAAGCCTTTACAAAGCAAAAAATGTCGCAAAACCAGAACAACAAAATAAATGGTTCAATAATAACCATTCCAGTTGTTGTACATGTAATTTACAACAACTCAAGTGAAAACATTAGTGATGCGCAAATACAATCACAAATAGATGTTTTAAATGAAGATTTCAGACGCACCAATAGTGACGCCAATAATACATGGTCACAGGCTGCGGATACTGAAATTGAATTTTGTTTATCTACTGTAGATCCAAATGGAAATGCAACTACAGGTATTACCAGAAAATCTTCAAATACATCATCATGGGGTACTAATGACAATATGAAAAAATCTTCTCAAGGTGGAGTTGATCCTTGGAATTCAGCTGAATACTTAAACATGTGGGTATGTAATATTGGAGGTGGTATTTTAGGATACGCACAATTCCCAGGTGGTAGTGCTGCTACTGACGGTGTTGTAGTTGGTCCACAATATTTCGGACGAACAGGAACTGCTACTGCTCCTTTTAACTTAGGTAGAACTACAACTCACGAAATAGGACACTACTTAAACTTACGCCATATTTGGGGTGATGGAGGATGTGGAGTAGATGACTTTGTATCTGACACTCCTGAATCTGATGGAGCTAACTATGGTTGTGCTACAGGACATAGTTCTTGTG
>Ga0209291_1002481_pt1 | contig 14840 bp, 7 predicted proteins | sample GOMGulsemesocosm_FD_184633 | JGI IMG/M metagenome (GOLD analysis project Ga0209291, IMG submission 184633) | Methane-oxidizing microbial communities from mesocosms in the Gulf of Mexico - GOM9B Gulf of Mexico (SPAdes) (version 2) | ecosystem: Environmental > Aquatic > Marine > Cold seeps | place...
GCTTGGCTGACAAAACCATCAATATTATTGGCGCCAACAAGGTTGTACCCCAAATCAGTCACATTATTTTCAAGATAAATATTATTTGCCTTGGTGCCGGTATTACCAACAAATAAATTAAAACCTAAATTGTTATTGGTACTAACCGAGCTAATAGCGCCGGCATCATTACTCGAGTTGTTGTTAATAAAGCTAGAATGTTTAACTGTCAGTGGAAAATCTTCAGTTTGTTCAATGCCATGCGTTTGCATAAAAATTGAATTGTTAATATTTAAGATACTTTCGGATTCAATTTCTCCAATGTTTTTAAAGACTGAATCATTTATGGTTACACTCAAATTTGGGTGATCTGACGTTGTATATAAAATGCGAACACTTGAGGGGTTATCATTAACAACTGAAATGCGATTAAATTCAATATTATTATCGCCATAACGTACCTCAAACATATTGTAATCGGTAACAGCGTTTATTGTTGAAAGATCAGAAATAGTTATTTTTTGACATTGTGTTTTAAATATTTTTACTAACGGTGAACCCGTCGTAATATTGATCAAATTAATATTATTCATATCAATTTGGCAATCAATATTTTCTCGTAAATTAATCGATGATTTACTGCCAATAATATCAATATCTTTTATTGTCGCGTTGCCACGACTCAAATTCAAAGCAAATTGATTACTTTGCATTCGTGATACACCCGTTAAGGTAAGTCCAGCAATGGTGTAATCTTTGTTACCTAACGCGGTAAATATAATGACATTCGCATTATCACCAACAATATCAGCTACATTTTGAGTGATGCCTAAGTTGTCGGTTATATCTGGGCTGCTTTGATGATCAATATCACCACTTAGAATCGTTTTAAATTCCAGAGGATCGGCTTGGGTTAGTAATGTTGGATTATCTGCCGCATTAAAGCCGCCATACAAAGAAACGTTACTCGGCAACTTAAAGGCAACAAGGTCGTTATTATAAGGATTGTTATCACTTTCATTTGGATAGTAAAGTCCTTGTGCCAACCAAATTTGTTGATTGGTATTGGCAACCACTAAGGCATCTTGCAAGGTACGAAATGCAGATTGCCAATTCTGACCACAAATTTCATTTGCCGCATTACAACTTGATCTACTATCAACATAAATGATGCCATTGATATAATTGTCTGCAACCATACCGCTTTGCTGACAAACACTATCACAGCTATCTGGTATGCCATCTAAATCGGTATCAATTAAACCCGCCGCACTAATATAAGGGTAAGCATCATTAAAATTAGTTACACCATCGTTATCAATATCAGCGTCATCACCGTTTACCGTGCCATCATTGTCAGTATCAACAACAAAGTCGCCGAATGAGTAGGTAAAAATAGCGCCTGCATTAGACGCTTGCCCTTCATGTAAATAGTCCGTAATTACTATTTCTGGAAAGTGATCACCAGTGATATCATCAATCACAACTAGCTTTTCAGCAAAGCTGCCTCGACTCAAAATATTTTTATTATTTATTCGTCCTATAATCTGTTTTTTATTTGGTGAGTAAAAAATAATATCACGTACTGATCCCGATCCATCATCGCCTTCATCGGTGATCACCAACTCAATGCTGCCATCACCATCAATGTCAGAGATGGAATAAAGTTCATCACCAAAACCACCTAACGAATAATTATCAGCTATTAACTGATCAATTTGATTACCGTCTTCGCCCGAAGCAAAAGTGATAAAGCGTCGCTCTTCACCATTTGTTATTAATTTTGTGTTATTTGAATAAGCAAAATCATTGATGCCATCACTGTTGATATCGCCAATGGCAACCATCTCTTCGCCAATTTCTTGACTAGCTTCTTGACCATCTACCTGAAACAAAAGCTGATTATCGGCACCTGAATAAGCGTAAATGCGCCCCAAATCAATAACTTGCCCATCTAACTTATCAGCACTGACAATAAAATCAGCAATTTGGTCACCATTGATATCTCCGAGTACCACGATTTCATCACCAAAATAACCGCCTTCGCCTTCGATATGGCTTAATTCACTACCATCGGCACCTGAGAAAATAAAAACCGCACCAATATTTTCTTGCACGTTATCAAAGCTAGGCAAGGTCACTAAAATATCAGCAACTCCATCACTGTTAAGGTCATCTATAAAAGCAAGTCTATGAACATTTAAATCATTCGGCATAGCTATACTAAACAAAGAAGTGCCCGCTTTACTTGAAAAAAGTTCAACATATTCAAGATTATCGCCATTTTTTCCGCGCCTGCGCACTAAAAAATCGGCAATATTGTCGCCATCCATATCAGGTGCCGATATCATCGCTTCCGCAAGTTTATCGTCTTCACCATCACCATAGATTTTATAAAGTATTTGTCCTGTTTTAGCTGACATCACATGAACAGAGCCGCTATTATCAAAACCGTTACTGTCGTCTTCGTGGGCACTAATTGCTAAATCATTAACGCCATCACCATCAACATCACCAATATTTGCGATTGCTTGGCCAAATCGAGTATCCGCATTATCACCACTTTGCTGGCGAATTGGTGTTAAACCAGGTAGCAGTGAATTTTGAGGTGCGCTATCTTTAGTGTCTAAGTAGCCGTCGTTATCATCGTCTAAATCGGCATTATCACCAATGCCATCTCCATCTACATCGGCCGACTCTAAAGCATCAAGAGGAAATTCATCTTGGTCATCATTAACGCCATCATTATCATCATCTAAATCGGCGTTATCACCGGTGCCGTCGGAGTCATTATCTGTAAATTCGGTAGGATCAAATGGAAATGCATCACTGTCATCGTCAACACCATCATTATCATCATCGGTATCAGCTTCTAAGCCAGTAGATAAGCAATTGGCATCACAGTCATCTGGAATACCATCGTTATCATTATCTAACAAAGTGCCAATAGTTATACTGGGAAAAGTATCTACTTGATCACTAACCCCATCGCCATCAAAATCAGCTAGAAAATAGGCTGAGCCATTGATTTGTAAAGCGGGATATTGATTAGCATTACCAAACTGCCATATTGGCGTGGTATCGTCCCAGCTGGCAAATAGAGTCGGCGAACATGTGTTATCGCCAGCTGAGATTGAACATTTCAGCTCACTATCTGAAACCTCTGTAATTTGAGGGTTATTTTTTGAACCATCAACCCCTTTTGCTGCGGTGCCCGTTAACCAATAACTATCACTAATCCCTGAACCATCACCATAAACATTGGCAGCTAAAGCGGCAACATTCCATTCACCTGTGACTTTTGCGATACTATAAAGCCTTGAGATTTGATCTTCCCAAACCGAGGCTGTTATACCCCCGGCGCGTTGTCGTGCCCAAACATAACCTGCTGAATATGCATCGGTTAAACCACCGCCATTCTCACCAACAATCCCCCCCGCATAAGTATCAGCACTCACCGAGCCAATGTTAAATACCCGCGTGGTTGAGCTAGTACTGGTAGAGCGACCAATCAACCCACCGATTTTGGTATCAACTCCACTTACATAACCAATATGAAATGCTTGACTTATTGAGCTAGAGCCCATTTGACCAATAATGCCACCCACTTCAGTATTACCCTGTACTTTACCGGTAGTAGAAACATTACTAAAAATACTTTGATCTGCTTTACCCACCAATGCGCCGACACCACTATTACCCACGACACGGGTATTAATTAACGCAAGGTTGGTAATAGTTGCACCAACACGAGTAAAACCAAAAAAGCCAACGCCATCTTCTAGACTGCGGTTAATGGTTAAGTTATTAATAGTAAAATTATTACCTTCAAAAGTCGCTTTAAAAGCATTACTACTTGTACGACCAATAGGTAACCACCCTTCACCTGCATTCCAGTAAGCTCCATTGGCATCATTAGCATCAACAATGCCATCACTTGAGCTATCAAAATCTAAGTCTTGAGTTAGCTCAAATCCATTACAGCCTGAGTCACAACCTGTGCTATTGCCAAATAACGCGGTCCCCGTTAAGTTATTTCGAACTTCATCCAATCCGGTCAACGTTGAGATTTCAATGAGGCCATCGCCGTCGTTATCAACATCGTAATAATTTACAACACCATCACCATCAGGGTCTAAAGCACCATTTATACGAAGTACTGAGTTGGGGATTTCTTGTTTGCCGCCAAGTGTAGTTGAGTCATAACTTACCGTTAATTGTTCGCTACCATTACGATTGAAGTACTTAACCTCGATATAATGCCAACCTTCAGTTAAATAAATGCTGCCATTGGCTTTTTGGGTGCCACCAACAAAGTCATTATCAACAACCTCGTTTTCATTAATCCATAATTTACTACCATCACCCGAATTAAGATAAAAAGTAATGGTTTCATCTGCTGGGATATAAACCTCACCTGCAAAGTAATCGGCAAAATAAGTATCACAACTCTCACTAGGGCGATTAGCTAAAGAAAAATCTGTAGATTGGGATTTAACAGGAGAAATACTGTCAAACTTTATATCGGATAATGATGTTAAATTAATATCATTTAACTTATTTGCATTACCTACGCAGCCAGAACCGGGGGCGTAAGCAAATAAAATATTAAATTGGTGGTAAATTAAACCGCTATCAGTAGAAGCCGCATTAACGGTAGATAACGAACAAAAAAGTAACGTGCTTACAGCAATAATACTTTTGATAAGATTACGACAAACTAAACTCGCCACCGACATTAATTTATTCATATACACCAACCACATAGTTCAATTCCATTTAGTTACAACAAATGCCTCTCTTCCATCAATCAGAGACAATTACCAGCTATTACTATCAAGATAACGAAAGAGTTAGGAGAATTTGTGGAGGAAATAGGATTTGCAGATTAGTATTTTTAAGAGGTATATAGAAAGATTAGGTTTTGAATAATCATTAATGACTATTTATCCATACTTCCTCCCAAGTTATCCATTAAATTGATTTTTTCAGCCCAGAAACCATGTGTAGAAAGTTACCTATAATAACAATACAAGCTGAAAGCCGTTAATAGTGGCTAAAGAATGGTAATAAGACTCTCCATTTTAACGCAAGAAAAATAAGGCTATAAAAGATGTTTCAAATTAAAAATTTCACCTTAATTATTTTAATCATTTTTAGCCAACAACTCATGGCAGAAACTGAAGACATTTCCCAAATTGAACAACAGCTATTACAAGCAACAGGCAATGAAAGGATCCCTTTACTTGCAAAATTAACAGAATATTATTTTGATGAAACTCCAGAAAAAGCCAAAAAGTATGGTGAAGAAGCCTTAATTATTCTAAAAAGTTTTCCAAACAATAAACTTAGATTATCTATAGGTCATAATCTCTTTGATGCTTATCGAAATTTGAGTGAATTAGAGAAAGCGTTCGAATTAGTAAATGAAAGCTACGAACTGGCAGAAGACATTGGTAATTTAGAGCAAAAAGCTGAAGCTAATATTGATTTTTCGAATATATTGTCAGATAAAAATAGCGATTATAAAGGAGCTATCAAATATTTAAACGTCGCTTGTAAGCAGCTCAAAGAACTCAATGATATGACTGCTTTTGGTTCTTGTTTAAATAATACCGGATTAGCTTATTATTACGATACCAACTATGAAAAAGCACTCAACTACTATTTTAAGACTTTAGAGATTGAAAATTATAGTTCTCAAATTCAAGCGACTCATACTTATGGCAATATTGCTTTAATAAATATGCAATATGGACGATGGGCCCAAGCTTTAATTCATTATCACCAAGCGCTTACCCATGCCAAAAAATTCAATAAAAAGTCATATATTTCTGAACAATTAATTAACATTGGCGTTGCTTATTTGTTCAATGATGAACTTGATAAATCCATTGAATACTTTGATGCTGCAACAGTTTTAGAAAAAGAAATAGGCAACATAGGTTCGCTTTTTATTATCGCTAAACGACTCGGTGAAGTTTACGTAGAAAAAAAACAATTCAACATTGCATTAAATTATTATCAAGAAGCCACTCAATTAAGTGAAAATATGTCATCTGATGGCGCTTATATAGAAATAACTATGGCAATAGGAGTACTACATGCCAAATTAGAAAGATTCCAAGAAGCCTTAACTTATTTTAATAATGCGCTTGAAAGAGCAATAAAAACAGCAAGGAAGCCATATATATATGAAGCTCATGAAAACTTATATATAACGAATAAAGATGTAGGGAATTTTGAGCAGTCACTGCACCATCATGAAATATATTTTAAGTTGAAGAGTGAAAAATCTGAATTAAATCGGCTTGATAAAATTACTGAGTTAGAAGAAAAATATAATGCTGAACAACGAGAATCAAAAATAGAAATGCTGACTAAAGACAACCAACTAGAAGCCTTAAAATCTCTACAACAGCAATACTATGCAGTTGCTATTCTTACCATCATTATTCTACTTTCTGGCTTCGTGTTTTATCGTCAAAAACAAAAATCTTTATTAGTTTCAGAAAGAGCTGAAATGATGGCAGAGCTCATGGTAAAGAAAAATCAACTTCTTGCAGATGTATCACACGAATTAGGGACACCATTGACAGTTTTAAAACTGCAAGTAGAGTCACTACAAGATGATTTAGAAGAAGACGTTCAGTTAACATACTGTACATTAGACAAAAAATTAGATGATATTCAACATTTGATCGATGATATTCATCAACTCGCGCAATCAGATATTGGTGCATTAAGATTAAAACTTGAGCCCTTTAATATTGTTGAAGCTTTTCAATCATGGCAAGGAGAGTTTGCACAGACAGCAAATCAATACGACTTATCATTTAAATTTGATAATCAACTGCCTAAAAAACTTAACGTAAAGCTAGACCAAGATAAAATTAAGCAGGTACTTAATAACTTATTCGCCAATAGCGCAAAATATACCGATAAGCCAGGTTCTTTAGCCCTGTCAGTTTCAATAAAAAATGACAACTTGCTTTTAGTGATTGAAGACAGCTCACCAAGCGTCAAGGAGAAAGACTTAAACCATATTTTTGAACGTTTATTTCGTGTTGAAAGTTCACGTAGCAGAGAAACAGGTGGTTCAGGTTTAGGTTTGGCTATTTGCAAAAGCATTATAGAAGCTCACCAAGGAATTATACATGCCGAACATTCAAGTTTAGGTGGGTTAAAAATAGTATTTAAAATACCTATAAAATAATAAAGTTTACACTAACAAAGCTAAGCTAATGATATTGAGCACTTGTATATATTAGACAGAATAAAACGTTTAATAAGTAATAAATGGTCTTACTGTAAGTACAAATACATTAATAGTCATTAAAATAATAATCCACATTAACTTGAGTACCCCCTATTGAAGATGTTTAAATTTATCAAAATATTAATGTTATCTATGATCATGCTAAGTCCTGTCATATGTGCACAAACATTTCCAGAAGTAAAAAAACAAATTCAATCAGAAAAAGACAATATTAAGAAACTAAATTTACTGAAAGAAGCAAAGAAAAAAATAAGCCTATACACTCCCCATCAGCAGGCAGAATACTGGTTTTTGCTAGGCAAAAGTTTCGAGAATCAACGTAAAATGAATAATGCTATGGAAGCATATACCAAAGCAATAGAGCTCTATACTAAATACAAACTCCCCCCATCTAGTTTATTGGTTGACCTGCACATTGACCGTGCGAGATCAGCAGTTACTGTCGATTACTATAATACCTCTGACTGCAAAGACCGTGAACATGCATTATTGCTTGCTCGAGGTTTAGCTCAACCGAACTTGATAGCAAAGTCTATCGCTTATTATGCCAAATGTTTACAAAGTGAGGAGCACGGTATAAGCAAGAGCCTTAAACTGTTTGATGAGGCTTTTAATATCGCCAAAAAAGAACAACTCTCTTCAAATATAAAACAAGTTATATACAATCAAGCCGCGACTCTTTCTTTTCGTTCTTTATTCTATGATAAAGCCTATGAGTACAACATGCTTGCTTATGAATTAAGTATTGGCACAGATGATATAGGCAGTGTATACGCAGCAACAGTAAATGCAGTCCATTACAGTATAGCACTCGCTGATATTGAATTAGCTAAACAGCACTTATCGGAGTTAGCGCTATTTTCTGAAAAATACCTAGAATTTAATGATGCCAAGTTGAAGTATTACTATTTATCTGCAAAAGTAGCTCAACTTGAGCAAAACTGGTTATTAAGTATTTCTTTTTTGGAAGCCGGAATAAAAGAAATAACCATGGGTCAAAATGTATCCTATATTCAAGCCACTTATGAGTTACTCAGTATCTCTTATTTTAGAGCAGGAGAGATTGAAAAAAGTTACCAAACATTGTCAGCAGTAGAAAAAATGTATCCGAATAAGCAACCAATCAAAAAAGAAGTATTTCTTATTAAAGGAGTAATGATAAAAGGCTCTGTAGAAGTCGCGCAAGCAGCTTTTAAATTAATCGATGAAGAAAAACAATCAAAAAACAATTTTGTTAAAAATTCTGCCACACAAGCAGCTCAAACATTTGACGAAAACTTAAAGCAACTAGACAATATTCTATTAGAACAAAGGCTGATAATAGTTTCAGTTTCAACCCTCTTTATAGTAATGGTCTTAATAGGTTATTCTTATCTACAAATACAACGAAAAAAACTGGCGGTTAAAGAACATCATCTAATGGATGAATTGCTCACTAAAAAAAATCAATTGCTCGCTGATGTTTCTCATGAGCTCGGAACACCTTTAACCGTTTTAAAGCTACAAGTAGAATCTCTAAAGGATGACTTAGAAGAAGATGTGCAAGTTACTTACCGAGCTATTGATAAAAAACTCGACGATATTCAACATCTCATTGACGATATTCATCAACTCGCACAATCTGATGTAGGTGCTTTACAACTTAATATTGAACCTTTTGAGCTAAATAAAACGCTCGACCATTGGCAAGGTGAGTTAACACAGTTCGTTAATAAAAATAAACTCGCTTTTGAGATAACTCGAGATCTACCGATAAGTTTAATGGTAAATTTTGATAGAGACAGGATCAAACAAGTTTTTATCAATTTGCTCAGTAACAGTATCAAATATACGGATAAACCCGGACAAGTAAAGTTAACGGCTACAACTAAAAGGCGCACGCTATTATTATCAATTGAAGATAGCTCACCGAGTGTAAGTGATAGCGATTTAACCAACATATTTGAACGCTTATACCGTGTTGAAAGTTCTAGAAGTCGAGATACTGGCGGTTCTGGCTTAGGTTTAGCCATTTGTAAAAGTTTGATTGAAGAACATAATGGAAAAATATTTGCTGAACAGTCCCATTTAGGGGGACTGAAGATCACCTTGGAACTGCCTTGTTAATGTGTCTTCAAAGCACTCACTCCCAGCCAGTCTTCTAAGTCTTGATCCGGTTTTTCTTTGCGAAATTTACCATAAAGATCTATGCCTTGTTTATCTTCAAGAATATCGATTTGAATACCTTTTTCTAGTATTAGTGCTTCATTACCTGAGGCACTAGTCACATCGCCAACAACGACGCGGCTAAAGCCTCGCATGTATATTAATGTTGCACAAACATCGCAAGGACTAAGGCTGGTGAAAATAGTAGTTTTGCTAAAGTCTAAACGGCCAGCATCACGAATTGCTGACGTTTCGCCATGATTATAAGGATGATCTTCTTGAACCAGTGTATTATGTCCTTTACCAAGGATTTGTCTAGATTCATTATCAATAATCACCGCGCCGATTGGACAACCGCCCTCATCATAACTTTTCTGGGCAAGTAGTACTGCGATACGCATAAATTCATTATCAGTTAGCGCTAAAGAAAAATCATTATCCATTAAAGTGGTTAGGCTTTTGGTCGGCATATGCGCGATGACTCTTAAGACTTCTTCACTTATACCTGTTTGTTTATTAAAAAGAGGATTCAAAAAATGTTCTCCCAAACCTATAAATATAGGCCGTAAATATTGAATAAGAAAGGAAGAAAGTTATTTTCTAAAATACAAAGCGGCCATACAACCTATCTCTCCCAAATAATTAACCGTCACACTAAGCGATTCGGTCGAAAAAATAGCAATTGACGCAAAAACGTCACCCCGAATAGATTTCAATTCAAAACCAAATTGCCTAAGTTGAGATGCTGACATTTTTTGTGCAAGACTCAAATGTTTGTAACATGGTTCTATTGCTGAATTATTTCGCCCAATTGAATTTACCAAATCTGTATTTTTGAGAAAAGTCATCGTTAAAAGGACTTATTTGAAGCACCTATTAACGCTTTGCTTCGACACCTATAAATAAGCAAAGTGATATAGCCTAATAATAGAATAAAAGTGATGTTTTTAGGCTCAGGCACTTCAATAGTATTGATCACTAATCTAGGTCCGAAGCCGATATACTCGCTACTGTAAAATCTTTGAAAATAGTTATCCCCAAGCCCCGCAAGCATAACACCGTTGTTAACAACTTCTTCCATCAACCAACCTTGAGTCAACTCAGTTATGTCCCACGACTGCCACCCTCTCGCCTTTTTGTCCGTGTAGGTTGTACTTGCAACGGCATATTCTTCAAAGCGAGGAATAAGCGAAAGTTCATTCCATGATGATGAGATTGCATAAGCATCAATGGTCATATCAGCATCACTTCCCCAGTAACCTGAGTACCGATACATTTGCAATTCTACAGACTCAATAATTAAATCACCTAATAAACTTAAATCATTGAATTTCACACCAATACGTTGATTACTTCTCGATATATCATTGGTACGTAATTCAGTACCATTCGACTCGGCAACACCGTTCCACCACCATATATCTTGCACATCATCAGTAATGGTAATAATTCCCGCATAACTGTGAATAGAAAAAACAAAAACAGCAAGCCCTTTAAATAAACTCTTGATAACAACTTTCATAACTCACCTAAAATCAAATCGATAACTAATGATGTAAAAAATCTCACCTTTCCATTTTAAAAAACAAATGAGGAGAATATATGGAGAAAACTGCAAATTTTTATACAATTTCCTCCATATTTTTTACACAATTGATTGTTAGTCTTTTCCTAAATAGATATAAAGCAAATAAATATTATGGATAAAGACTTGGTGAAAAATAGCAGTTTCAAAAGTAAGTTCATTAGTTTATCGACTAAAACGATGAAATTAATAGCTCCTCAGACCAGTAAAAAAATAGCACGTAAAATTTTATTAACTCCTAAGCGTATGCAACATAAATGGCCAAACCACGTTAAACAATTCGAGACAAAAACCCGTTTTGGGAAAGTAAAAACTTATAAATATGGCCAAGGTAAATGCATATGGCTTGTACATGGATGGTCAAGTTGTGCTTTTGAGTTTTGGCCTTTAATGCAGCAATTAGCCGAAAGAGGATATTCGTGTATTACTTTCGACTTCCCTGCACATGGTTTGAGTCAAGGAAAGCAAACGTCTTTACCACAAATGATTAAAGTTTTTGAAGATGTATCGTCTTCATTATTTGAACCAAATATGTTGATAACGCATTCGATGGGGGCTTCTATTGTCGCCAACAGTCATTGGTTTAAACAATATAAAAGTGATTTGTTATTAATTTCACCTGTATTAAACACTTATCAGGCACTGCAAAATCTGGTCAGTAATTCAGGGTTCGATCAAGAACTTTTTGATCAGGTCATTCATTACATTTATAAAAAAGAGAAGTTATTTTTACCTGATCTTGATGCTATACCTAAGCTTAAGGAATTTAGCGGTAAGCTTAAAATCATTCACGATAAACATGATGTTTTAGCACCATTATCAATGAGTGAACTGCTTAGTCAACAATCTAAAGCAAAACTAATAACAACCAAAAAGCTTGGACACAACAAAATATTACGAAGTAAGAATGTATTAAATGTAGTTGAGTCATATTCAATTAGCTCTGAAGGAACTGAATCGACGGCTTAGTTAAGGTCAATCAATAGGTATGAAGCGAAATCCTGCACCGTAGGTTGTTTCTATTACATTCTTGTCGATATTGATAAGCCGTAGTTTTTTACGAATATTTTTGATATGACTATCTATTGCCCTGTCTGAAATGTCTCTATCGTTGTTATAAGCCAGCTCAATAATTTGCGCTCTAGAATATATACGCCCCGGTTTTTTGCTAAGTAAATTTAGCAACGAAAATTCTAAATGTGTCAGTTTTATTTCTTGTTTGTTATATTTTAATAAATAACCATTTTTATCGAGTTGAAGACCTGTTGAAACGACATCTTGAACAACACCTGAACGCTTTAGAACAGCTTGAATTCTTAACATAAGTTCTTTAGCACTAAAAGGTTTACAAACATAGTCATCGACACCAGCTTGCAGACCAAGGATTCGGTCACTTTCTGTTTTTCTAGCCGTTAACATAATTATTGGGGTGTCTGAAAAAGCTCTTATTTCCTTACAGCAAGTTACACCATCTTTCACAGGCAACATTACATCTAGAATAATAATATCAGGAAGCTCATTTTTAACTGTTTCTATTACCTTTTCACCAGAATTTAAAACAATTGGTTTATATTTTTCACGAGTAATATACTTAGCAACTTGGGCTGCAATCTCTCTTTCATCTTCAACAATTAATACTTTAATCATCGTTCGTTTTTCAATCCCTAAATGGATACATTAAAAGTATAATACGCTGGTTTATCTAAAAGAATCATATCAAAATTCTTTAAGGGGTTTTAAATAAAAAACACATGCTTTTTGAGTAAATTTTTACTAATTATTTTGTAAAATAATTAGGGTAACAATAATTTATTTTAAAAGATAGATAAACAAAATTTTCGTCATAAAATGAGTAAAATACCTCGACGACAAACCTGATTGAGCGGATCATTACATTTTACTTATCGTACGATGAATGTCCCCCTCTAAACTAATACGCTCACTGACCATAATCCCTGAATCGGCAACATCATAGCCACAGTTACATTTAAGTTGAAAGACTTCCGTTGAGCTTAGTTTAGCTGTCGGTCTTAACGGCTTTATGTGTAGTTTGTAACTATTAGGCAATAAATTAACGGTATCGGTTGCAGTTATATAATGCACCTTTTGTTGATGTATTTTCAAGAAGTAGGAATCTGGAGGAATGTAAATTTGTAATGGTTTAAGCTCCTGCTCAGGCATCCTGACTTGCCCCTTTTTCTGAGTAAGATTCAATTTATTGAGCGGCATTTGATATAACTGGTGATCATGTTTATCTACCAGATATAGAGTGTTAACTTGGTTATGATCAGTGACTAATGTTGACCAACGGTCTGTTAGCTCAATTTGCTGGTTATTAGTTCTATCAAAAAGGTAATGTTTCTTTTCTTTGCCATTTCGAACAATAAAATATAATAAGTCATTGGTAAGCCAGTGATTTTTAATTAATTTACCCTTTACCTTAAGATGAATATTATTGGTATTTAATTTCAATGTAACATCATCTTTTAATAACGGCGCTACAGATAATATCCATAATCTTGTTCGCTCAGTTAACAGCATATAATCGTCGCTAGGAGAAAAACTTAACGAGGTGAAGGATTGATTACCTTCAAACTGACTTAATACCTTAGTTTCTCCTGTTAATAAATTACTATAATAAAGTTGTTCTTGACCACTTCGAGTAGAAATAAATCCATAATTTGGCGATTGGTGTGCAAGCGCTGGATGTCTGTCATAAACGGTTGAATTATTGATTTCTTTAAGCACGGCAGTCTGTTTCAACCAACGGTTACTATAGTTAGCTTTGAAAGTAGAAAATAAAATATCTTGGCTAGTCTTAATGCGTGAAAAACCTTTATTTATGTAATCAGATGCGTTAAGTAAAGTATGTTCTTGGCTACCATTGAGGTCATTAATCATAATTTGATGAGAGGGCGAAGGGCCAAAATATAACACTCTTTTGGAGTCGTGATACCAAGTAGCTTCGCTTATTTTATAATTAAGGCTTAATGCTGGGGTTAATTCGTTGGTCGTTAAATCCAGCACAAAAAGTTGGCTGTTATACGCTTTATCATTATTTACAATGAGTAGCTTTTTACCGTCAGGTGAAAGGTCCAAACCACTATTTCCAAGACCAAAGATGTCGGGTTGTGTCAATAATTGTTGGGTTTTACTTGATAAGTCGAAGCGATATATACGATTTTTCGACTCGTTAGATGCTTTTGCACTGTAGATTAGTTGAGACTTTTCAGCGTGCCAAACGATGTCATTAATAAAAAAGGAAGAGCAATCAAGTATAACGTTAGCTTCAGATAATTGTTTTTCGTTTACCCAGTCCGTACTCACTACTGAACATTGCTGGTTATTCTGCGCTAGGTAAACTAGCGGGTTGCTCTCATTAGAGGCCGTTAAACTAATTAATTGGCTTATATGTGCTAACGCACCTTTAACACGGTATTCGTTATTGCTGATTAAATCTTTACGCCATAATTGCTGAGTGCCCGTTTGTTGATTTTCACGCAAGAATACAACGTAGTCCTGTTTTTCACTCATCAATGCTGAGTGCTCAATACCTGGCATTCGAGTTAATTCTTGCGTGTTTTTACTGGGTGTAACGATTTCGGTTGATACTGCATTAATCATACTTGGTCGCAATAACAGTAAAGTGTAGCCAATAAAGACCATCAGAACGATTGATACCAGTAGGTATTTTTTTCGCTTTGGGAGCAAACCTTCAGGTGTAATAATCAAAGAAGTCGAAGTATTAAGTAAACTTTCTTTTTCTGGACTTGAAGCCTCCGATGTCTTAAATAGAACAGGACAAATTAATCGATAACCTCGTTTAGGTACTGTTTGAATGTACTTAGGATT
>Ga0209291_1002482_pt1 | contig 14837 bp, 17 predicted proteins | sample GOMGulsemesocosm_FD_184633 | JGI IMG/M metagenome (GOLD analysis project Ga0209291, IMG submission 184633) | Methane-oxidizing microbial communities from mesocosms in the Gulf of Mexico - GOM9B Gulf of Mexico (SPAdes) (version 2) | ecosystem: Environmental > Aquatic > Marine > Cold seeps...
TCGCCGATAAATCGATGAGACTTCCTCTCGCTCTAGCCATGATGCTACTCCCACTCTCGTTTAGTAGGACTCTAGCCTAGTACAAAAAGCAATTAGCCGTCTAAAAGTTATGGGTGTCTGATATTTTATTTATGGGTGTCTGATATTTTTTCTCTGTTTGTTTTACGGCCTGCGCTCTGTTGATGAAAGAGCCAATGTCACCCTGCTTTTCTCGCACTTGCACCATAGTAACACCACCAGCAACCGCTTTTTGAACGACCGTTATTAATGTCGCAAGATCTTGCTGATCATCCGTGACTAGGTATAAACAATATGGATTAGCATTGGGCTTGGGCTTGAGCTGGATTTTGCTATTTATATTGAGACTGGTATTCACTGCTGCTTTCAAGGTTGACTCCAAAATGTTGGTGCAACCAGCAAGGCTGCACCAACAGGTTCACTTACAAATATCACGAAATTTTTAGACGTTTTATTAAGGTAGCTTGATCTAACTGATACAAAGCGTCCAGCAAGTTAAGCTGCAAACTGCCGGGGCCCGTTGATTGCTCTGCTGCGATCTCACCCGCTACCCCCAAGATAGCCGTTGCGGCTAATCCCGTTTCTTCACCCACTGCGGCAAATGCGCCAGTAAGTGCGCTAAGCGAACAGCCCATGCCCGTAACAAAAGGCATCATGGTATGGCCATTATTGAGCTTAATTAATCGCTCGGCCGTGATGACATAATCGGTGGCACCAGAAATAACCACGCTACATTGATAGGTTTCAATCAAGTGGCGCGCCGCACCAACCGCAGCCTCACTACTGTCGAGCGCATCAACGCCTTTGCTATTGCCCTGCTCACCCGCCATCGCAATAATCTCGGAAGCATTACCACGAATAATCAACTTGTTGGCAGCTTGCGCAATGTCACGCGATGTTTGGGTACGTAACTTGCTGGCACCACAGCCAACGGGATCAAGTACCACCAGCTTGTTATTGATATTAGCCTGCTCTACTGCAAAGCTCATTCGCGGGATCCATTGGCTATCTAAGGTGCCAATGTTGATCACCAAAGCACCAGCAAACGTCATCATTTCAGCCATTTCTTGGCGTGAATGCGCCATAATTGGTGACGCGCCGAGTGCCAGCAACGCATTAGCCGTGTTGTTCATCACCACGTAGTTTGTGATATTAACCACCAGCGGCTTTTGCTCGCGTAACGCATCAAACGCCGCAATAATCGTTTTTATATTCTGATCCATTGTTGTTCCTTTTTCCATGACCTGTTACTAACTACTAAGAACATCAAGTCCCTGTTGCCAAAAGGCAATTTCCATTCTGGTCGCGGTTCTAAATACTTTAACCAGCTCACGGCCGCGTTGACTATTAATGTCAATATCAGCGAGTAATTGGTCGATGTGTGCTGTGCCTAAAGCAACGCCGTGCTGAAATTCGTCGCCGCCATAAAGTGCAATCCAGCTGTCAAAAGGGTTATCTTGGCGATTGGTCGATGAGTCGGCTATCAGGTTACGACCGATCTCAGCATAACCAATAGAACAAGGTGCTAAGGCTGCGTACAAATCGACAAGATCGCCTTGCATGCCCGCGTCTAACACATAACGGGTATAGGCGACGGTACCAAAATCTTCGTCTTCGGCTTCAAGATCTGCTTCGGTTAGGCCCCAGTTACCGCAATAATTTACGTGGTGCGCTATTTCGCTATCGAGTAATGCATGGACACTGGGCAGTGCTTTACGCATATCCGCTAAGGTCCGTGCTTTGTAAATTGCCAGCGCATAAGCACGGGCGTATTGCTTTAAAAACAAAAAATCTTGTTTAAGGTAATGCAAGTAACTTGGCTGCGCTAAAGTGCCTTGGGCCAATTGCTGCACAAACTCATGCTGAGTGTATGCTGCCCAATCGCCGCGGCATGCGTTAATTAAATCTTGATGCTTCATGTAACTACTCGCTTAATTTTGTTCGTTAATGCCCTTGGCTCTGTGGTACTAAAACGTACGACGCTGTAATAAATTGCTGCTATTACAGCAGAAAACCGCCTAAGCCCACCGCAACTTCGGCGGGCATCAGGGTGCAGTAAAAGTAAAACGGCTTATTGAATCGCCAGCACATAGTCCTGAGCTTTAGGCAGCGTTTTAATGATATTTTGAGCATACATAAATTGGGCATACTGATCGTAACGGTTCAAATCTACCGCTGATGGACGCAATGCAAAGCGCGTTAAGGTGTCGTTCCACGCACGCTTGTTCAGCTCGTTGTTTAGAGTGTCTGGAGCATAGCTCACAAACTGATGCCATGATTCTTGCGGATGATTCACAATGTAAGTTGTTGCTTGCTCTAGGGCTTTGTTAAACCCAATGATTGCAGCTTTATCGTAGGTATTAGCGTTAGCGACAAATATTAGTTCATCGTAAGCTGGCACCCCATGTTCTTCTGGGAAAAAGGCTTTGGCTTTAAAGCCTTCAAGGGCTAATTGGTTGGTTTCGAAATTACGTAAACCACCCCAAATTGCATCAACTTTACCTGACGCTAACGACGAAGAAAGTGCCCAGCCAACATTAATAATTTCAACTTCGTCGTACTTAACGCCACCGGTTTTGAGCATGGTGCCGATCGTCGCTTCTTCGTTACCAGCAATCGCGATACCGATTTTTTTACCTTTTAAATCAGACAAATTGTTGATCTTTTTATTGTCCAATACCATCAAGGTATTTAACGGCGTCGCGATTAATGTTGCTGAGCGGATAAGTGGCAAACCTGCCGCGACATCAATGGTTAAATTAGGTTGATAAGTTATCGCCAAATCAACTTTGTTTGCTGCGACCAATTTTGGCGGCATGCTAGGATCGGCAGGCTCTTGAATCACCACTTTAAGCCCTTGCTCTTTAAAGTAACCTCGCTGCGCTGCGATAACGATTGGGCCGTGGTTAGGATTAACGAACCAATCGAGCATTAAGGTTAGGGTTTTCGTTTCCCCCGCAGCTGTACCAGACAGCATGGTGGCAACAAGTGCTAAAGCACTAAAACTAATCTTCTTTTTCATTAAAATTCCTTTGTATTTCCATTATTTTAAGTGTGTTTATGTATTTGCGTTTTCGATTGAAAATTGTGATGCCCTGATAATTACGCTTGCCAAGGGATCAATTTTTTAAGCAATTTATCGGTTAAAAAATACAGCGCAACCGACAAACTCGATAAGATAAAAAGCGCGGAAAACATTTCGTCGATCATCATGCGCGCGTTAGCCTGTAACATTAAATAACCTAAGCCAGCACTAGAACCAACCCACTCACCAGCCACCGCACCGATTGGCGCAATAACCACCGCAACCCGAATGCCCGACGCCAAGGTGGGTAAAGCGGCTGGCAATTGAATATGGCGCAGCATTTGCCATTTTGTGGCGCCCATTGTGGTTGCCAAATCGAGATATCCGACAGGGGTATTACGTAAGCCGTCGTAGCAGCATGTGGTGACCGGAAAAAAGATGATCAACGCGGCCATCACAATTTTTGAGCCAATACCGTAACCCAGCCACAACATCAGTACTGGGGCAATCGCGAACACTGGAACCGCCTGACTGGCGATTAAAATGGGTAGCAACCAACGTTTAATCGGTTTGAACATCAGCATTTGCAACGCAAATAACAGCCCCATCGACAGCCCAAGCAGCAAGCCAAGCACTATTTCTTGCGCGGTAACCCAGCTGTGTTTTAACAACACTTGATGACGGTTGACCAATCGGTCAATCACATCAAAAGGGCTGGGTAAAATGAACGACGGCATTTCAAAGATAACGACAACAGCTTGCCACAAGCCAATAATTACCAATGCGCTCACTAACATGCGTATAAGTGGCTGCGATATGGTGGTGACATCGCGCAAGTTACTCATGATCTTGCTCCAAACGTTCCATAATTGTTTGTTGCAGTTGGGCGCACTGCGCGTCCAATTTACGTGGCGCTGCCGAGGTTGGCACCGCCAACGCCTGAGCCTGCGCCGGTTGGCCTTGCAAGATGTACAGTTGATTGGCTAAACGAATAGCTTCTTGAGGATCGTGTGTTATCAATACGACGGTTTTGTCTTGCAGTAATTGATAAGCCAAGTTTTGTAACCGATAACGAGCAACCGCGTCTAATGCTGAAAATGGCTCATCCATTAATACAATGGGTTTGTCTTGCATCAGCGTTCTGACCAGCGCGACACGTTGGCGCATGCCGCCGGATAATTGCGCCGGCATGTGCCCAGATTTGTCCGCCAGCCCAACTTTCTGCAATAACGAGTGCGCCTTGTCGATCATCATTTGTGGGTTGTCGGCTTGGTTGGGCGCAGCGCCAAACTTTGTACTTAACATCACGTTATCGAGCACCGACAACCAAGGCATCAACAGATCTTGCTGCGCCATATAGGCAACCTGATCTTTTATTTCACATGGCGGTTGGCTGTTGATTTCACCCGTCCACTGCACTTTGTTTTCAAGTAAATTAGCAAGATAGCGCAGTAAGGTGCTTTTGCCACAACCACTGCGACCCAAAATACAGGTCCACTGACCTGCCGTAATCTCCATGTTAAGCCCAGCAATGGTTGGCTGTGCCTCATCGTAATAACGGAGATAACCATTGCTAATTTTGATCGTGACCGCGTTGACTGACGCCGTATTGACTGATGCTGCTTGAAGCAAGGTGCTAACAGACATCGGCGTGGCCGTTAAAGAAATGATTAACCGGGCCATGACCGTGGCCAATATCTAACTCATCGGCATGGCTAATCGCTTGGGTAATGTACTTTTTAGCCAATTGTACTGCTGGCAATAATGGGTGACCTTGGGCCAAATAAGAGGCGATAGCCGAAGAAAGCGTGCAGCCCGTGCCATGAGTATTGCGCGTATTAACGCGTTTGGCGGTTAGGCGCTCAACCGAGTCAGGCAATATCAGCAGATCATTACTGTTTTGATCTTGCTCTAAATGACCGCCTTTAAGCAGCACTGCTTTGGCGCCCAATTGACGAAGTTCGCCGATTATGTTCGCCATATCGTCTTCGTTACTTGGCACCGCGCCGCCAATCAGCGCGGCAGCTTCGGGTAAATTTGGCGTGATAATATCGGCCAGTGGCAGCAATTGCGTTTTAAGGGTATTAATCGCCGATTGTTGCAGCAATAAATCGCCACTGGTTGCGATCATCACCGGATCAACCACTAAAAATGGCGGGCGATACTGTTTAATTTTTGCCGCGACAATGTTAATAATATCGCTGTCGGCCAACATGCCAACTTTAACGGCAACGACGTTCAAATCGCTAAAAACAGCATCGAGCTGGTGCGATACATGTTGAAGTGGAATAGGAAAAATGGCCGTAACACCGAGGGTATTTTGAGCGGTAATTGCGGTGATCACAGAACAAGCATAACTGCCCGTGGCGGACATCGCTTTAATATCGGCTTGAATACCTGCGCCGCCACCGCTGTCGGATCCGGCGATCGTTAATACGATAGGGGTAGATGAAGTTTGAACGGTGGTTGTTGCAGCAGTGTGTAACATAAAGCTCCTAATGCTGGCGCACAGGAACTTTAGCGAGCTGGAGATTTTACGACACAAGACGGATCATCAACGCAAGACTTATAGTTCCCTACGTCAGTGTTAACTGAATCAGGTTCAACGGGTCTCGAAAATCAATCTCAGCCTAAATGGCCCCCCGACTATATTCTGCGATAATAACAAGTTTTATCAAAAGCGCAATATAACAATTTCACCAATCAACGAACGATGTCATTTTAATGGGTGAAAGATGTAATAAAAATCAAGAATGGGATAGGCATATCTCTACCCTTTATTTTATGCGCATAGATTTCCAATATTTACCATGCCAGTAATCATTGTCAAGGCGGGAAAACTTAACACCCTTGCTTGCTGAAGCATGTAGAAACTTCCCCTCTTCCACATAGATGCCAACATGTCGCGTTTTATGGCCTGTTTTAAAAAAGACTAAATCGCCTGCTCTTAAGTCGTTTTTGCCAACTTCATAACCTACCTTTGACTGGAATTTGGTTGTACGCGGTAATAAGTAACCTAATTTGGATTTATACGTGTGCAATACAAATCCAGAACAGTCTATTCCTTGCTTGCTTAAACCGCCAAATTTGAAAGGGACACCCTTCCATTCGTTAAATTGAACGTAGAGTTTTTTCTTTACTGATAATTCGTTTTTTAACACAACCTTATTTGCTAATGGCACGGCCTCAACGTTAGGGGGAGAGTTTGGTCCAACAGAACAGTTAAGCAGACTTAAACTCATGAGCAACAACCAAAACACGCGTAAAACAACTGCTGAATAGCTCACAATATATTTCCTTTTAAGCGTTAATAATAACGTTGGTAATGCATCTTTTTCGTTGCCAGTTAGCGGTCAAATGAGTGGTCAACTAAATTTCAGTTTTAATCTGAAAGACCAATAACTGGAGAACTCTTGAATAAGCCCGAAGAGTTATCTACCAATTATAGACAACCTTAGTTCTGTATAGTAATTTTGTAAACCATTGAAATAAATGTGTTCATCTAGATAGTTACTCAGTTACTCAGTTACTCAGTTTTTCTGAAAACCGCCGCCATAAAAATTCCAGCAGTGATAGCAACTAACGGTTTTTTATGATTAACATGCCGGTAAGTGTCACTAACAATGTGACTTTGGCTCCCATGTCCCCGACTAAGTTCCCTACATCAGTGTTAACTGAATCAGATTGAACGGGTCTCGAAAATCAATTTCAGCCTAAATGGTCCCCCGGCTATATTCAGCAGCAATAACAAGTTTCGATCAAAAAACAGACGATGATATAATACGTTGATTATTAAAAGTCACCTGCGTTTGTCTTTAAGCATCAGTGTACAATACAGCAATTTTGTTCAAGATTTTTACTAGGCCATAACCTATATTATCAACAAATGAAAACCAAGTTGAGCGATATAACTCATAGGAGAGCCAGTGAACCAAACGAATAACTTTCAATTTACCAGTAGTGTGCATTCAAACGCAGTGACCTTGCTCAGCTCTGTAATGAGCGATTTTTCTTACAGTAAACACATGCATGAAGAGTACTCTTTGGGTGTTACCTTAAAAGGTCGACAGGATTTTTGTTGCCGAAATTCTTTGCACAAAAGTCCCGCAGGCGGCGTGCTTGTTTTTAATCCAGAAGATGTTCATGACGGTCGTTCGGGTGTCAATCAGCAGCTTGAATACATTATGCTTTATATTCACCCGAGTATATTAAAACCACTGTTTAATTCAATAAGCTATTGTAATAACTCTATTTTAAGAATTGAAGATAGCCTGCTAGACGATCCCATTTTACGCCATAACATTGTAACGATGTCGCAGCTTATACAGCAGCCGGGCTACTCGAAAATTGAATTTGAGGCAGGTCTATTTCAAATAGCTCAATCATTGGTTAGGCACAACGGCACTGTCGATATGGTGTCGACGCACAAAAGGAAAGATAAGCTGTTGCAACGCGCCAAGGATTTCATTTTCGAAAATTGCGTCTTAGATATCTCGATTGATGACATTGCCAAGGCGGCCAATATATCAAAATTTCATTTTATTAGACTCTTTAGCGAACAGTTTGGTATTACGCCGCATCAATTGGTTTTAAATTGTCGTATCAATCACGCCAGAAAATCATTAGAAGCAGGATTGCCCTCAAGCCAAGCGGCTGCGGCGTCTGGATTCGCCGATAGCAGTCACCTTAACCGCCGCTTTAAAGCAGTGTTTGGTATGACACCTAAGCAATATCAAATGCAGCGCTTCCAGTAGTTTTCCCAGTAATTTGCCCCCAGTAAATTCATGTTAGTTTGGAGTTATCATGTTAGAAATTTTTGCATATGCCATTGGCATCATGTACACACCCGGCCCTGTCAATATCCTTGGCTTGCACAGTGGTATTAATGCTAAGGCTCGTCAACATATCGGATTTTTTACGGGTGTGGCATTCGCCATGCTGATTCTATTTATTTTTCTTGGCTTTGTTGGGCTAACTTTTATTAATCTAAAAATATTGCCTTATATAAGCTTCGCCGGGTGCAGTTATATCCTCTATATCGCGTGGAAAGTATGCAAAGCTGATGTTGATATTACAGATGAAAGTGTCCCGGCGAAGGTGCTCTCTTTTTGGGATGGTTTGTTTATGCAACTACTTAATCCCAAAGCGCTAGTTGCAACATTGCCTATCGCTACTATTCAATTTCCCGCTGCCGGCATAACTGGCGCAGCAATCGTTTTATGGTCTGTGCTATTAGCCACGCTGGCCTTTGGGGCACCAGCAAGTTATTCACTCGCTGGCGTAGTTATGGGTAAACGGCTTGAAAACCCAGTTTACTTTAAATTGTTCAATCGGTTGATGGCGGTGCTACTGATTTATATCGCCTTAAGCATTGGTTATGAGAACATTTATCTGGCGGCAATATAACCAGCAGTCCTTTTGAGCGCACTTAAATTGGCTAACTTTAAATAGGTTAGCCTTTGATTAGTACACCAATTAAAGGCTGGCGTGATGCACTGCAATCACTTGATTATAGTGCATCACTTGATTATAGTGCTTTCTGCTTTTCCCTACAGCGTACAGAACCTAAACCGAATAGTCCTAGCCCCATAAGTGCTAGGGTTGCTGGTTCAGAAACTGACACTAACGAGGGGGACGCCACTAAAGAAAAAGAGGAAATTGCAACATCGGATAAAACCAGATTATCGATGGTATAAGCCGGTGAATTATATCTATATGCTCCACTATGACCTTGTGGATCATAAGCAGTAAAAATAGCTGAGCTTATACTGTCCCACAACGAAGCATCATCTAATAAATTATCATCTAAACTTTGAAACCCGGGCCCGCCGACACCACTAATCTCACCATGTTGAGTATACGATATAAAGCCTCCTAGGTTTGATTCAACATCCAGATGCCCCGTGCCAGCAGACTTGTATCCTGTTGTATATCTATTGAATATTTCGATCAAATCATATGAATTGAAATCAAACAAACTTCCATCTACTTTAGAAATAGTCACCGATGAATAACCAACACCAGAACTTGAGCCACTCACGAACCTTAGGCCACCATTAGTGAGTGAAATACCCACTGGGTATGCAACAGCTGAAGTGAGACGGTAACCGGCTTCTATATAGCCTGTTGTTGCTAAGTTACCACCGCCAGCACCATCAAATTGTATGATTTCAGCACGGAGATTTGAGCTCAGTAGTAATAACATACCACTGGCGATTATATAAAAAAATCGTTTCATTATGTTTCACCTATTTTATAAAATATTTAAAATCTACTTAAAAATTAAGTAGCACTTAAGGTAAATGGCAATTTTTAAGCCAAGTATAAATTTCAATTTACAAAAACAGGTTGGACAAATTTACCAGCTACGACCGCTAATTTTTATCAATAATCCCTTAATAATATGTTTAAGATCTAATGATCTAAGTTGAGGTTAATTACATAACTAAGCATTATTTCGTAGGATACTGAAGTTATTGGATGAGCGGCAGCGACTGTTGAACTGTCGAGGTACTTCAATTCACAGTTCAACGTTATTGCTGCACAGTGAGCGATGAGTAATACAAAGTCATGATGAGAAGCATAATGCGACCTTTGCATCGCAAAAATTGCACAATGCAAAGATAACGCCTTGAGCCAACAATAATACCAATTCAGTTAAATTAGTGGCCAATTTATTTACGAGGAAAAACGGATGAGAACAACGCATTTATTTATGTCTGTAGTTATTCTACGTAGACTTTCCCTAGGGATTGGAAATAACGCGGTTATCATTTGTCTTAACCGTTAAGAATGATCAGTTAATTATCGGAATTGGTATAAGCCTGATCGACTATTTAATTTAAAGACATTTGCTGTTCTAGCCAGCCAGCGAAATGATTAAATGCGCTGTTTTTCCAAGAGCGATTCGGCGCAACTAGGTAATAATTGTATGCCGTGCTAATTTCACTCTCGGTCAATCGACATAACTTACCACTGGCTATATCGTCTACCACCATTTGATGCCAGCCCAAGGCTATTCCTTGCTTGAGTTTGGCCGCCAATAGCGCCATTGCTACCTGACTAAACCACATTTGACTCAATTGTGCCGGTTTCTCAATGCTAAAAGTACGTAACCAATCGCTCCAAGAAATACCACCGGGCTCGTCTTCAATGCCCGCTTTGTAAAGTAACAACTTATGGTCTTTTATCAACATTTCGACCCTAGCGTCGCCAGTTTCACTAACAAGATCAGGGTGACAAACCGGATAGACTTTTTCATTGCGTAAAAATTTGGCTTCACAACCTTTATAATCGCCAGCACCAAAATGAATGTGGCCATCGTATTGGCCGCTCGAAAAGTCAGCTAATTGATCTATCGCTACCAGTTCGAGTTCTATTTGCGGGAATTTTTGACAAAAATCGACTAAACGCGGCATTAACCAAAGTTGGCATAATGAAGGGATCACGGCAATGACCAGCTGCTCTTTTTGGCTCGCGAATTGGCTTTGCACTATCCCGTGTTGAATATCTCTCACACCAGAACTGGCATGACGTTGCAATGCTTCACCTGCCAACGACAAACGAACGCCTTTTGAGCGGCGGTGAAACAGCGTGACGCCCATTTGGTTTTCTAACAGCTTCATTTGATGACTGACTGCACTGGGGCTAATGTGAAGCACTTCTGCGGCACGGGTAAAACTTAGCTCTTTAGCGACGACGGTAAATGTATGGATCGCTGAAAATGAAATGTTATTGCTCATAATGATGTGAGTTAACCTCAAGTTAGATTGAAATATTATCGCTTTCAATTAACTCATTTGGCAAGCAATAATAACCCCTCATTTAAGAGTTATCGTCACCGAACAAAGGAACCAGCATGTCTGAGTATACCGCTGAAATAGTATGGCAAAGAGCAAGCCAAGAAGTGTTTACCGATAGTAAATATAGCCGAGCGCATCAATGGAATTTTGATGGCGGCGCGACGGTTGCTGCTTCCCCCTCACCGCATATAGTTCCCCTACCCTATTCTGTTGCGGAAAATGTAGATCCTGAAGAAGCCTTTATTGCCGCGCTTTCTAGCTGCCATATGCTGTTCTTTTTGGAGGTAGCGGCTAAACGAAATTTGATCGTTGATAACTATCAAGATCTCGCAATTGGCATTCTGGCTAAAAATCGTGATGGCAGAGTCAGTATGACTAAAGTCACTCTGCGCCCGCAGGTAAAATTCTCAGGCGAGAAATGTCCAACACCAACTCAACTTGAAAAAATGCATCATCAAGCGCATGAGCAGTGCTTTCTTGCTAACTCAGTTAAAACGGAGGTCGTTACTGAGATAATTTTTTAGTGCGGTTTTGGATCGGTGCTTAACCCGTAACTTACCTGCTCTGATAAAGTAACAACAGGTTTTATCATCAGCGAATGAATACCTGTTGTTGGGTTGGGTTGAGTTAAGCAACCAGTCACTACCGATCGCAAGATTATTGTCACTGCATATTTCTAATCAACGCTGCCATAAAAATACCAGCAGTGATCGCAACTAACGGTTTTTTTATAATTAACGTGCCAGCGAGGGTCACTAACAATGCAACTTGGGCTCCCGTGTCGCCGCGAATAAACATGGGCACGATGATTGCGATAAGCACAGAACCCGACATTGCCGTGATAAACTGTTGAACACGTGAATTAATCGGGATATACGACATTAAAAAGATCCCGCCCCAGCGGGTCGCTAACGTGACTACTGCCATTATCAGGATGATAAACAAAGTTCCAAAACCAGCTGTATCAATTGTCATTATTTTTATCTCCGAGTAATACACCAATCACGCCACCAGTTAACGCTCCGACCATAATATGAGTGTTTTCAGGCAAATATAAATAGGCCAAAATTGATGAAACAGCCGCCCCGAACCAGATCAAATAGGTATTATTGTCTCGTTCTCCTTGCAACACCATGGTCAGCAAAAAGCATCCCATCACCATATCAACACCATAAACCGACGGATTTTCAATCGCATTGCCAAAGTAGAATCCTATCCAAGTGCCGATAACCCAAAAGAGCCACAGGGCAAGGCCACCACCAAAAAGCAAACCAAGTCCTTGGGATGAATTATTGAGGGTAAAAGCACGCATCGATATTGCCCAATTCGCATCCGAGGCAACTAACATAACGCCATAACGTGATGCTGGCTTAAGGTGCTGAATGTATGGATAAAGCGTTGCTCCGATAAGTAAGTGCCTTGCGTTTATTGCAAACACGGTAAGCACTAATGGCACAACGGGTACTTGCGTACCCCACAGCTCTAACACCCCAAACTGAGCCGCTCCGGCAAAAACTATTGCGCTCATCAATACCGCTGATGTTTGATTTAGCCCTTCTTGTGAAGCCGCTAAACCAAAAGCCGCACCAAATACCAGTACAAAAAGTGAGATGGGCACTAAACTGACAAATCCCGCTTTTACTGAATGAAATTCAACTTTCAACTCTTTTGTGTGCATTTTATCAACCATAAACTCTAATCATCAAATCTGACCAATATAATGGACTAGAACTGGAGTAACGAAAAGTGCATAATTCAGAACCGTTCCATTCGAAAAGCAAATAGATGAGTTATCAAGACTTTCAAATTGATTGGTTAAAGTGTTTTGTTGCCATTGTTGATGCAGGCTCGTTGTCGAACGCAACAATGTCTGTTCATCGTTCACAATCTGCCGTAAGCATGCAATTAAAAAAACTCGAAAGTGCTGCTGGGTGTCAGTTGCTGGTCAGAGGAAGCCGCCACAGTGAATTGACGTCTGAAGGACAAAAATTTTTGGGCTATGCCAGACGAATACTCGACTTACACTCAGAAGCTCAAGCGGCGTTTCATGGCCAAGAATTAGTAGGCCAGCTTAAGTTAGGTGTGCCCGATACTTATGCCGCCAAGTATATGACACCCGTGCTGAGAACCTTCGCGCCTAAGTTTAGTGGGGTTCAAATAGAATTTTATTGTGAACAGTCGACTTTTCTGATCCCGAGTATTGAAAGTAATGCGTTAGATTTAGCCTTAGTGTCGCGAGATAACACCAATCGGGGCACATTAGTTTTTCATGAGCCGATGGTTTGGGTTGGCGCCTCCCAATTTGAAATATGGAAACGCGACCCTCTTCCTATCGCCGTTTATGAAAGCACCAGCCTGGCTAAAAAAAGTGCGATTGATTCGCTCGCTACTCAGGGACGCCGGTATAAGGTGGTATACAACAGTTCCAGTTTGGCCGGCCAAATAGCGGCAGTTGAAAGTGGACTAGCCATCGCTGTGCTGGCTCAGTGCAGTGTGCCTGCTCACCTAAAAATATTGGGTAAAGAGCATGGATTAGGACCTCTAGATCCGATGGAAGTAGCCGTTTATCGAAGCAAAAAATCTAAGGGCTCAAAAGCGGTGGATTATCTTCATGATTTATTAGTTAAGACACTCAAAAACTAACCGTTATCACCGGACATAGCACAACAAGATCTAACGTGTTGTCATACTAATATTTGAAATCAGATAAATTATGAATAACGTTGAGCCAGCCTGTTAGCTTTTAATATAGTGTTACGACAGCTGGCATTACATTCACAATAGGTCGATTTTTTAGTCACTTTTGAGTAGCTAGATTTACGCTTATTCTTTTTTATTTAGCTGGGCATACTTAGCTTTAGCCCGCTTTATTTCGACTGCTAGCTGTTGTGTTAATGCCGTGTGTTTTTTATTTAGGACCAAAAAGGTCGCATTAGACAATAGCGATGCGGATATTTGATAGTCGTAGACTTGCATATTTCGTAAAATTTTCTCACCTGCCACTTTATTATAAAGCACAAGATCCACTCTTTTATGCAATAAAAATTTAAATAATACATCGTATTCAGCTACCGGTACTTTATTAGGGTAGTCTTTTAATAAGCCAGAAGCGTTGGCCCAGCCGGATAAATAGCCAATACGGTGTTGATGTTGAACTATTTGATAGTGGGATAAATCAATATCGTTGCCTAAAGAGAAAGCGACAATCTTGGTTTCACCTAAGCTCTCAGGCACGACAACCAGATTAGGGTACAACTCAACAATCGCTGCGATACGTGCAAAATCACCATCGGCTAAACCTTTGCTGGCCTCTGTGATTGAACGTTTGTCAGGTCGGTAGCGAAACTCAACGTTAAACCCTAATGCACTAAAGGCATCGGTCAGTATCGCCAAGCCAATTTTAACTCTGGCAGTCGGGTGACTCTTGAGCAGTGGGCTATTTAACAAAAAAGTTTGGGCACTCGACGTTTGCGCGCTAGGTATTTGTGCACTAACAATTTTTTCACTAGGAGCTTTTGCATTAGGCGTTTTTTCACCAAGCGTTTGTGCACTAATAATAGTGCAAAAAATTAGAGAAGAAATTAATAGGATTATTCGAAGTATCATTCTCACAACAGCCCTTGGAGTACGTACAATTAATATACGATAAAATGATTAAAAAGATAAAACAAATCAACTCAACTTTGATCTGTACCGCCAATTCATGATTTAAAGATCGAGCTTCAAGCTAGCGTAACCCGGTTGGAAAGGATGGAACACGCATAATAATGGTGTTGAAATTCAATCTATTTTAAAGTTCTGTTCTTTTATACGACAAGCTATTGCTAATATTAAGTCGCGGTATCAGGTAAATTTAATTGCAGAGGTTGCCCTTTAGTAACCCCTTCCACTTGAGGCATTTCACATTCTTTATAAACATGACAAAGGCAACAAAACGCATGTGAAAAAGCCAACGTCTAAACGTTGGCTCTCTCTTTACTCTCTGGCTTTAA
>Ga0209291_1002483_pt1 | contig 14835 bp, 14 predicted proteins | sample GOMGulsemesocosm_FD_184633 | JGI IMG/M metagenome (GOLD analysis project Ga0209291, IMG submission 184633) | Methane-oxidizing microbial communities from mesocosms in the Gulf of Mexico - GOM9B Gulf of Mexico (SPAdes) (version 2) | ecosystem: Environmental > Aquatic > Marine > Cold seeps...
TCGCTATGTTGCAGGCTTTGGCAATGAGTTGATCTGATTCGTCAGAGAGGTCTACGGCTAATAATATTCTAGGATAAACAATCATAAAAAATTACCTTACAGTCTGTGAAAGTACTTAAATTTTAACATACTTAGCAGAATAATCTATTAACCAATAAATAATGAGTTTTACTGATGAGTTTTCTAATAATAGTGTTTGTAGTTTTGTCCCTAGTGGGGTCTGTGATGTGGGTGATGCCGACGAAAAGAGATAAGCATTTAGCCCGCTTGCGTATGCAGGCAATAAAGTTAGGTTTTCAAGTGCAGTTAACAAAGCTTATTTTCCCAAGAGAAAAGGGTGAGATGGAGCCGCGCCAGGTTTCAACCGTCGCTTATCGTCTGTTGCGCGGCAAAATTACTCAAGATGACCATCATAATTGGCAGAGCTGGAGAGTTGCTAAATGTGAGGCAAATGCCAGTGAAGGGCTTATTGATGGCTGGGCCTGGGCTATAGGTGAACGTACGCTACAGAGTGAAAAAATTGAAACATTGAATGCAATCCTCGCTGAGATGCCGGGTGATGTAATTGGTGTAGAATCTACTCCCGTGCATTTGTCGGTGTTTTGGTCTGAGTTAGAAGCGTCGGATATGCAAGAAATAAAGCAGCTTCTAGAGCAATTAAAAGCAAATACAATATAACTGATATAAACAAGAGAGCGTGCGTGATGGCCGATTTAGAAAAGTTTAAAAAAGGAAAGTACCGACATTACAAAGGCAATGAATACGATGTTATTGGTACAGTGAGGCATTCTGAAAGTGGCGAATGGATGGTGTTATATCGCCCTTGTTACGGGGAAGGAGCAATGTGGGTGCGTCCGTTTGAAATGTTTTATGAGAATATTCATGATGCACAAGGAGAGCTACGTCCAAGGTTTGAATTAATAAAAGAATCGTAATGATGGTTTAGTACAGCGCTAGCATAGCCAGATGTTATAAGCGGGCTCAATGTTTGTTGCCCGCAAGCAATGTCAATGGCTATAAAAGGGCAAGAGTTCTAGTAAAAATTGTTCATGTCGTCGTCATCATCAGCGATAGGCGTAAATGTTTTTTCAGGTTCAATTAATTTTATTTTGGCTTGTATGTCTAATAAGCGCTCTTCTTTTAAGGCATTCGGTACCTGGGCTCTAAAAATAATCGCCTTAGCGTGTTTTAAATGAGAAAGCGCGGTTAAGTTGTCATTATTTTCTAGTACGCGTTCGGCTTGAGTGCGGTGGGCATCAACCACATTTCTAATGTTTAACCAATAAAGTTCACTCATATAGCTTTTACCAAGCTTGTTGCTAATACTGCGGTTTTTAGCCATTTGTTTGACCAGTCTTTCTGTATAAGTAATATATATCTGAATGCGTTTTAGTTCGCGATCATTACCCAAATGTGTGGTGGTGGCAAAAGTACTATCGGTCGTCTCCTTTTTTTGATTTATTTGATTCATTATGTCTGAATCAGGTGCAAGCGTACTAATTTCTTCAATTTGCAGTGTTACATGCTGATTTAGCTTCTCAATGATCTCCGGCTTGCAGCCCGCCTCTTTGAGAGCTTTCATTGCTTCTAGGGTACGAGTGGCTTGTTCATTAAGCCATGTTAAGCGCTCTTGTCGGTTACTCGTGTCCTGCTCTCTGTTAGTAATAAAATAGTTTAGTGAGATGGCTAAAACGCCAACACAGATAATAGCAATAATATAACCGATATTTTCAACGAGCATAGTTACCTAGGTGTCTTAGTGAGAGAAACGCTGCATTAGTTTTAATACAAGAAGTAGCAGTAGAAAATTAATTATAATAGAAGTTATCTGAATAATGAAAGGAATGAAATTTAAATTAAGTGCTAAGTTGTATAGTGTAGGGATAAAATATTCAAAACAGCCTTAAATCTAAGCTTAATGACGTGTTTTTTTAATATTAACGCAATATATATGGGCTCAAGCTTGACCCCAGCCCTATTAGCACTTATATATGCACCAAAGTTTTTAGCGCATCTAATCTGGGAAAGAGAAATCAATGGGAAAGTCGCTCGTTATCGTGGAGTCCCCTGCCAAAGCCAAAACAATCAATAAATATCTTGGCAGTGGTTATATAGTTAAATCAAGTGTGGGCCATATTAGGGACCTGCCTACGAGTGGCAGCGCCTCAAAGTCAGACCCAAAAGCGCGAGCAAAGCAAGCGGCGCTTACACGCAAAATGTCGCCAGAAGATAAGGCTGTTTATAAAGCTAAAAAAGCAAAAACACAGCTAGTTGCAAGAATGGGTATAGACCCTGAAAATGATTGGGAAGCGCAATATCAAACACTTCCAGGCAAAGAAAAAGTAGTTGAAGAATTAAAAAGACTTGCTAAAGACGCCGACATTATCTATCTCGCGACCGATTTGGATAGAGAGGGTGAGGCGATTGCATGGCATTTACGCGAAACCATTGGCGGTGATGACCAAAGATATTCCCGCGTGGTTTTTAATGAAATAACTAAAAAAGCCATTCAAGGTGCGTTTGAAAAGCCAACCACTTTAGATATGCATCATGTGAATGCGCAACAAGCGAGAAGGTTTTTAGACCGAGTGGTCGGTTATATGCTTTCTCCTTTGTTGTGGGAAAAGGTTGCACGCGGTTTATCTGCTGGGCGAGTACAATCGGTTGCGGTAAAATTAGTCGTCGATAGAGAAAAAGAAATCAGAGCATTTATCCCTGAAGAATATTGGGAAATGGTGGCTAAAACAGCCTCAAAGGATGCTGGTGAGCTCGATTTGCAAGTCGCTAAGTATCAAGGTGAAAACTACCGACCGGATAACGAAACGGATGCGCTTGCACATAAAAATATTCTATCAAAAGCAACTTTCAAAGTTGTCAAAAGAGAAGATAGAAATACCAGCTCTAAAGCTTCAGCGCCTTTTATTACTTCAACCTTGCAGCAGTCTGCAAGTACCCGTTTAGGTTTTGGTGTTAAAAAGACCATGATGATGGCGCAGCGCCTTTATGAGGCGGGTTACATCACCTATATGCGTACTGATTCAACCAACTTAAGTGTCGATGCAGTTGCCGCTTGTCGGGATTATATCTTGGAAAACTTTGGCAAGAAGTACCTGCCAGAGGAGCCAAAAAGTTATTCGAGTAAAGAGGGCGCGCAAGAAGCGCACGAGGCCATTAGGCCGTCGGATGTTAATATTGAATCAACTAAGTTGGTCGGTATGGAGCGTGATGCTGAGCGCTTATATGAGCTGATTCGTCGCCGCTTTCTCGCCTGCCAAATGATGCCTGCTTTATACACAAGTTCACGTATCACGGTGAGTGCCGATGAGTTTGAGCTGCATACTAAAGGGCGTATTTTACGCTTTGATGGTTACACCCGTGTAATGAGTGGCAAAGATGATGATGTGATCCTGCCAGATGTGAAATCAGGTGAGGTTTTATCTTTAATTCAACTAGATCCTAAGCAGCACTTTACTAAGCCAACAGCACGTTTTACAGAAGCGAGCTTGGTAAAAGAGCTGGAGAAAAAAGGTATTGGCAGGCCGTCGACTTATGCATCGATTATTTCTACCATTCAAGATCGTGGCTACGTAGAAATTCAGAATAAACGCTTTTATGCCTGTAAAATGGGCGATATTGTCATTGAAAGGCTGACAGAGAACTTTGCGGATTTAATGGACTATAGTTTTACTGCCAGAATGGAGGGCGCATTGGATGATGTTGCTCAAGGCAGTAAAAAGTGGAAAGAATTGCTCGATGAGTTCTATCGAGAATTTACTGAAAAGTTGGCGGTTGCATCAGGCGAAAACGGTATGCGCCCTAATGAGCCGACTTTAACGGATATCGATTGTGCGGTATGCGAGCGGCCGATGACAATAAGAACGGGCACCACAGGAGTGTTCTTGGGATGTTCTGGGTATGCCTTGCCGCCAAAAGAGCGCTGTAAAGAAACAGTCAATCTAACGTCTGGAGATGAGGTTGTTAGCGTTGATGGGGATGAGGAGGAAGAGTCTAGAATTCTTCTGAATAAGCATCGCTGTAAAAATTGTGATAGTGCGATGGATAGTTACTTAATCGATAGCACAAGAAAGTTACATGTCTGTGGTAATAATCCGGATTGTAATGGTTTTGAAGTTGAGCTAGGCGAATATCGCATTAAAGGCTATGAAGGGCCTTCCCTAGAGTGTGACAAGTGCGGCAATGAAATGCAGCTTAAAACGGGGCGATTTGGTAAGTTCTTTGGCTGCACTAATGAAGAGTGTAAAAATACGCGTAAACTGTTGAGAAACGGTGAAGCTGCGCCTCCAAAGATGGACCCTGTGCCGATGCCTGAGCTTGAATGCGAAAAAGTTGAAGATACTTATATATTGCGTGATGGTGCCGCTGGTTTGTTCCTTGCAGCGAGTAAATTTCCGCGTAATAGAGAGACGCGTGCGCCTAAAGTAAAAGAAATTTTAGCGCACCAAAAAGCGATTGATGAGAAGTATGAATTCTTATTTAGTGCGCCAGTTGAGGATAATTTAGGAAACGACGCTATTATACGTTATTCACGCAAGACCAAAGAGCAGTACGTGATGACAGAAGTTGATGGCAAAGCAAGCGGTTGGAAAGCATTTTATACAGGGAGTAAATGGGATATTGAAATCCCCAAGCCTAAAGCTAAAAAGGCTGCTGCAAAACCTAAGGTCTCTAAAGCGAAAGTCACTAAACCTAAAGCTAAGAAAGCGGACGCTGAGTAGAAGTGGCATTGAACTTAGATAAAATTAGCGTCACTAATCAGCAGCTAAATTGTTTCAGATTGCACTTGCAACAATTGTTGCAAGTCAATCAGGTTGATGATGTTCAGCATTTGGTTACGCTGAATAAAGCGTATTCCCAGTCATTATGCTTTCATTTTGTGCTAGTGTATCGTGCATTTTTGCAGGAGATAGCTGCTGATTACCAAGTCAAAATTTCTTTAGATAATTCATTTGGCGATTTAAACTCGCAGCTTGACAGTGCAGGTATTGTATCCTTGCAGTGTCAAATGTTAGCGGATCTTGAACAGGACGCCAAAAGCTGGTTGTCTGTGGCGCTTGCTCGATATCAAGGTTGTCTCTCTTTTGTTCCCGTTCGCGGTATTGCTCACACAGGTGATGCCCATTTAATTGGTTATAAAGAGCTTCCTGTTGCTGGGTTTGAAGAAGAAATTGAGCTGGCTGGTAAATTGCTAAAAGACACGATTGAGCAATATCGCGATCTAATGCAAGAGTGGTAATCATTTGCCAACTATAAAAATCTTGTTGCTAAGTGTAATAAAATAATTGTCCTGCGATTATATGAGTCTATTTGGGCTTAGTGATTTGTGGGGTATTAAAAAGTTGAGAGTTATGAAAGATTCAAAAGTGACAGCCCTGGAAATTGTTCAATTACCTAATGATGAATTTGTGGTGCGTAAAGCGGGTGATGATACTGCTTTATTGACGATTAATATCAGTGATGAGTTCAAGGATAAGCTGGAGGGATTACAAATTGATTTGGCGAGCAAAATGTTGATTGCCGGAATTGAATATTTGTCAGAATCAAATCAAATTGATGCCGCTAAGTTGGAATCAAAAACACAGACATTGCACTGATTATTGTAATAATGGCGTTATTACTTTGCCCTTTTTCGGATTAATATCCCATGACTAGCGCCAACCCTGGCTGATTGTTCTAGATTGGACATTTCGTGTTCTGAAAGATCCGCCCCCCAGCTAATAACCGCATGACAAGTACCTGCGCTCAGCGCTTTCTTAGCGAGTTTTAGCGCTGAATTCTGCTCGTCAGGATATAACAGCATTACCTTATCAAGCGCAATCCCCGCGGACTCAAGTATAGATTTTGGTAAGTTTTTTGGCGGTGATATCCACGCAAACCAGCGGTCGTCCTTACTTAATGTTGCCAGTAAGGGTAATAGCATGGCCAAATTTGAGGGCTCTTCATCACTAGTGATTATTTCGGTTATTTTTCCGAGGAGGCTATTGTTTGGAGAGATTTTTTGTCGCTGCTTGGTATTAACCGTAGTTTCTATGGCAGCGAATTTAAGCTGCTGTTGTTTGTTGTCACTGAAAAAATGTTTGCTCAGCGTGCTTGGAAGTCTGGTATCTCTTGAGCAGCTGAGTAGTTTTTTGCTATTGATGTCAATGATCATGGCTCGCCTCCCTGGCGTATTACTCCAACCCCTAAGCCTTCAATGGCAATTTCTTGTTGAGTGAGGTCGATCACAATCGGTGGGAACTCTTCGTTTTCAGCGATCAATTGTATGGTGTTCCCGTCTCTCTGGTAGCGTTTTACTGTCACTTCGTCATCGATTCGCGCGACCACTATTTGTCCGTTACGCGCCTCTTTGCATTGATGTACGGCAAGTAGGTCACCATCCATGATACCGATATTTTTCATGCTAGTGCCTTGTACTCTTAATAAATAATCAGCGCTTGGATTGAAAAAGTTCGATGAAATAGTGCAGTGTTCCTCAATGTGTTCTTGAGCTAGAATAGGTGAACCAGCGGCAACTCGCCCGACAATAGGTAGGCCCAGTTCTTGTTGTTCTATATTAGGTATTCTGATACCTCTTGAAGTACCTGGGATTATTTCGATAGCGCCTTTTTTAGCGAGAGCTTTTAAGTGCTCTTCAGCTGCATTGGTCGATTTAAAGCCAAGTTTTCTGGCGATATCAGCGCGCGTAGGTGGATATCCAGTTTCTTCAATATGCTCTTTGATACAGTTGAATACGTCGTTTTGTCTGTTGGTTAGCTTTGGAGTATTCAGCATAATGTTATCCTTTATCTGATTTTTTATACAGTACTTGGATTATATACAGTATATTGAAGCTGTAAAGCTTTTTTTCTGTCTATATATCCAGTGTTTTGCTATGCTAGCGAAACTTTTATTCGTCTTCATTAAGCGTATTGCATTAAAAAACTGCATCGCGATACTGCAATTCCAAATGGACCTTTTAACTTGTTATCTAACGCCTTAAAAAAAACGATTCAATCGAGCTATCGTCAGTTTTTGGATCATAGAAATTTAAACCCTCGCTCTGGACAAAAGCAGATGATAGCGCATGTGGCGCGTGTGCTTGGTGGTATTGAATCTGATCATAATAACGAGCGAAAAAATGATAATCACCTCTGTATGATAGAGGCAGGTACTGGCACTGGTAAAACTATGGCTTACCTTTTAAGTGCTATTCCAATTGCACGTGATCAAGGTTGCAAATTAGTACTTTCAACTGCCACAGTTGCACTGCAGGAGCAATTGATCAGTAAAGATTTGCCAGAGCTTAATACCATCACAGATTGGTCATGTAATTACATTTTAGCAAAAGGTCGTGGTCGCTACTTTTGTTTATTGCAGGCGAGAAAGTTTCTAAATGATCAAGATGATATGGGGCAGATGGCGCTTTATGAAGATGAGCAGGCTTTTAAGTTAGATGAGAATACGGTTAGCTACTATCGGGTTTTATTAAATGATTTTGATAGTGGTAAGTGGGACGGGGATAGAGATTCTCTAAGCAATGAAATTGCTGAAGATGTTTGGCGTCCATTAACCAGTGATCACACGCGTTGTACTAATAGGCACTGTGATCATTTTAATAACTGTCCTTTCTATCAGGCACGTGATGCACTCGATAAGGCGGATGTCATTGTGGCAAACCATGATTTAGTCTTGGCTGATTTGTCTTTGGGTGGCGGTGCAATTTTGCCTGATCCGGCTAATACTATATATATCTTCGACGAAGCGCATCATCTAGGCCAAAAGACGACAGGTCACTTTGCTTATAATTTAAGATTAAAGGCCTCTATTAAATGGCTGAAATCGAGCGTTAGGCAATTGGACCAACTTATTGCTGAAACCGATCAGCACCCAAGTATCGTACAGTATGTTGATCGTATGGAGATGCCTAGAAGAGACTTAGAGCAGGCGTTAGAGCAATGGCTTGCTTATACGCGTACTTTATTTACCGAGCAGCAGCCTGATAGAGATAGGATGCGTTTCCCCAATGGGCTGGTACCAGAGAGTTTAATGGTACAAGCGGCAACAGTTGCAGCGGCTGCAGAAAAGTGGTCGATGAAGGCAGAACAAATAGTCGATGTATTGAAAGAGGCGCTAGATGGCTCAGTTGCTCAGCTTGATAGGAGTGTTGCTGAGCGTTGGTATCCGGTCATGGGTGTTATTTGGTCTAGAGGGCAGGCGATGTATTGGTTAGCTAAAAGTTATGCCTCTTTAGATGATCCTAAAACCACACCCACAGCGCGGTGGGTCAATGTCTTAGACACGATGGATGGTACTGATTTTGAGTGTAGAAGCTGTCCTGTTTCTGCTGCTGATACATTAAAAGAGCATCTTTGGGACAATTGTTTTGGCGCTGTGTTAACATCAGCCACCATGACTGCTTTAGGGCGTTTTGATCGAGCGGTTGCTGATTTAGGTTTACCCCTAGATACATTATGTGCACAGTTACCTAGCCCATTTGACTATGTTAACAGCGCAAGTCTTGTTATCCCTGCCATGAGTGTTGATCCGAGTAAGCCGGAAGAACACACCCAAGAGGTTATTCGTTATCTAAATAAGCAACTTGTCGATGCCAGTGCGTCTTTAGTGCTATTTAGTTCATGGCGTCAAATGAGTACAGTATTAGAAGCAACCTCCAGTGCTGTTCGTGATAAGGTAATGGCGCAGGGAGAGTTGAGTAAAAACGAAATTTTACGTCGTCATAGAAAGAAAGTTGATGATGGTGAAGCAAGTGTCATTTATGGTCTAGCCTCTTTTTCTGAAGGTGTCGACCTTCCGGGAGATTACCTTAAGCAAGTCATCATTACTAAGCTGCCTTTTGGTGTTCCCGATGACCCCGTTGATGCGACGATGTCTGAGTGGATAGAAAATGCGGGTGGAAATGCGTTTATGCAGTGGACGGTACCGGCTACTTCAATGCGTTTAACCCAAGCGGTAGGGCGACTATTAAGATCAGAGAAAGATACCGGCCAAGTTATATTATTAGATAGACGAGTGGTTACCAGGCGATACGGCCGTCAGTTGTTAGATGCGCTGCCACCCTTTCGTCGACAAATAGAAAGTTAAACCCATTTTTGGGCTAATGAATGAGAATTAAGCGACTGTGAATAAAACAAATAGTACAAATAAAGCGTGGCTTCCTGCCGATTTTAAGGCAGAAAAAGTAGCAGGGAAACAACGTTTCCATGACTTCTCACTGCCGGATGATTTAATGCATGGTATTGCCGATTTAGGGTTTCAATATTGCACCCCTATTCAAGCAGCAACAATAGAACATGCCTTGCAAGGGCGCGATATTATAGGTAAGGCGCAAACAGGAACCGGGAAAACTGCTGCGTTTTTAGTGGGTATTATCACTGACTTGTTGGACTTTCCCTATACGCACAAGCGTAAACTTGCGGAACCTAGATCACTGATTGTAGCGCCAACTAGAGAGCTTGCATTACAAATAGCGCAAGATGCGCAAGAGCTTTGTAAATATACCTCTGTTCACGTTGTTCCCTTGGTAGGAGGGGTAGATTATACCAAGCAGCGTAAAGAGTTAGCAGCTAGGCCTGTCGATATTATTGTAGCGACCCCCGGACGCTTAATTGATTATGTTAGATCTCGTGAAGTGGATCTTAGCAATGTGGAGATGCTTGTTTTAGATGAAGCAGATCGCATGTTAAGTATGGGGTTCATTCCTGATGTTCGTACTATTATTCGCAGTACTCCACGCAAAGGTGAAGAGCGTCAAACATTGCTTTACAGTGCCACTTTTACTGATGAAGTCATGAATCTTGCTGGTCAATGGACTGATAATCCAGTGGTCGTTGAAATTGAGTCTGATAATAAAACCACTGACAACGTAAACCAACAGGTTTACTTGGTTGAGAAAAAAGATAAATATAAGTTGTTACGCAACTACATTGTGCAAAATGATATAGAGCGCGTAATAGTCTTTTGTAACAGACGCCATCAAACGCGTGAACTGGCTGAAAAACTCAAAAAAGATGGCATGCGTGCATCTTTGATGTCAGGAGAAATCCCGCAGCATAAAAGAGTAAAAACATTAGACGATTTTAAAAGTGGTCGTATTCAAATAATGGTGGCGACGGATGTGGCCGGACGTGGTATTCACGTAGATGGTGTTGGCTTAGTGGTCAATTATCACCTTCCAGAAGATGCTGATGATTATGTGCATCGTATTGGTCGAACGGGTCGCGCGGGTACAACAGGCGTTTCTATTTGTTTTGCCTGTGAAGATGACTCTTTTATGATCCCAGAAATTGAAGCAGAGACCGGTGTAAAGCTTGACTGCATTCACCCAAGTGAAGAGTTATTAGCTAATATATAAGCGTGCTAAAAGGTTCTCTACCAAATTTAACCTAAACGGTTGTTTTGTTCGGTTCCTTTAGAGCATTATTTTGTGATTTTATAAGGATAAAGCGAAAAAATGAGTCTTATAGACTTTAAAGTTGCCGTTTTGGGCGGTGGTAGTTTTGGTACTGTCATCGCTAATATTTGTGCTCAAAAGGGCTGTGATGTAAGACAGTGGATGCGCAGTAAAGAAGCTGCTGCTAATATCAATGAAACGCATTGCAATGCGCGTTATTTGCCTGATTACACGCTCGCCCCTTCCTTAGTCGCCTATACCGATTTAGCTGCTGCGCTCAAAGATATTAATATTTTATTTGTTTCTATCCCCAGTGCCAGTTTTCGTGCAGTATTAAAGCAAGCGGCACCTTTTCTACCTAAAGGCATAAAAGTTATCAGTACCACAAAAGGCGTGGAAGCTGATACTTTTTATATGATGAGCCAAATCGTAGAGCAAGAGTTAATCGCAGCGAAAGTAGGTGTGTTAAGTGGTCCTAATTTTGCTAAAGAGCTCGCTCAGCAGCAGTTAACAGCCACTGTGATTGCCAGCAAAGATGAAGGGCTTCGCACTCAGGTACAAGATTTGTTACATCAAGCCTATTTTCGTATTTATGCTAGCAATGATATCTATGGGGTAGAGTTAGGTGGTGTGTTAAAGAATATTTATGCCATAGCTTCTGGGTTAAGTGCCGCGATGGGTATGGGCGAGAATACGCGTAGTATGCTTCTGACTAGAGCTCTCGCTGAGATGAGTCGATTCGCTGTCAGCATGGGGGCGAATCCGATGACATTTTTGGGCCTCGCTGGCGTCGGTGATTTAATTGCCACTTGCATGTCTCCGTTAAGCAGGAACTATCGTGTTGGCTATGCATTAGGCCGAGGGCAAAAGCTGGATGAAGCGGTGGCTGAGTTAGGGCAAGTAGCAGAGGGCGTGAATACCGTTAAGTTGGTGCGCGATAAAAGCATTGAATTAGGTGTTTATATGCCGTTGTTGCAGGGATTGTATCAAGTGGTCTATGAAGGTGCTGCGCCGAGTAAAGTGGCTAAAAGCATGATGCTTAGTGAGCAGGGCTCAGATGTAGAGTTTGTGCTGCCACGTGATAAAGACGTTTTTTAGCTTAGAGCAGCAAATTTTAGGAGTGTAGGATGTTTTTCTTAATGCGCCATGGAGAGGCTAGTTGGGAAGCCTCTACGGATTTTGATCGTGAATTAACGTCTTCGGGGCGTGAGCAGTTGTCGCGATTGGCGCAAAGGCATCAGCAAGAACTTAGTGGCATTTCAAAAATTGTTTGCTCTCCTTATTTACGTACTCGTCAAAGTGCTGCGATTATTGCCAATGTTTTAGGGAATGTCGATGTCATCATCGATGGTCAACTTACCCCTAATAACAATGTTAAAGACGCCGTGTCAGCGATTGAAAAGCACGGTTGCGAGAATGTACTTGTGGTGACCCATCAGCCTCTTATTGGTAATCTAATAAGTTATCTTGAGCAGGGTGATCAATCCTATCCAGAGCCGGTACTCCCAGGCTCTATTTACCGTTACTCAATGCTGTGGCCGGGGCCTGGCTGTGGTCTACGTGAGTCTGTATTTTTTGCGTAAAGTCCTGTATCGCTTTATTTTCTTCAATATCTATTAATCTATCGGTAATTGCTTTCGTTGCTGGATACATTTTTGCTGCCCTGCGCATGGTGTGTAGGGCTTTGTCTTTATCACCTAAATAATAATAGGCGAGAGCTAAATTGTTTATGGTGCTAGTGATAGGATGGTTACTGGTGTGTTCTTCAGCCCATTCTATAAAGGCCGGCGTCGCTTTTTTAGTGCCTAGTGCAATGTCTTTATAAAGTAGCGTTGATAGCAAGAAATTATCGCTTAAGTTTTGATAATAAAGATTATTATTAGCTACATTTAGGTTGATGAAGCCTTGTTGGGGCATGCGAAGATAGTTAGTTAAACCTTGAATCGCCACTGTTGAATGTAAAAAGAAGCTTGCTAATGTCGTGCTTATTAATAGGCTGCTGATAGTAATAAGTTTGCTGATTGCGATGGATAATTTAGTAATTTGCACTTTTGTATGATGAGAGTGCACCATAAATAATAGTGTTAACCATAGAAACCACAGTGCTGATGATAGGTAGAAAGGCAGCTCTACTTGGGTGTGGAATGAAATGGGGAAAAGTAATGCAAAGTAGCAACAGCAACGCTTGTAGCCAAGTTTTACTAATGCTAAACAAGTGGCTATCAGTGATATAAGAATCCCTATTATTGCACTTGCCCCCCCTTCAATCATCCAGTATAGAAATTCATTATGAGGGTGGGAATAGCGCTGACCGCCCATTTTATTACTGTGCTCATAATCGATTTTTGCTTCTTGAAAAACTTTTTCGAAGCTTCCAAGGCCATGCCCAAAATAGGGTGCCTGTTTAAATACTTGCCATGATAAGTCGTATATGTAGGTGCGAGCATGAGATCTTTGAGTGTCTATTTTGGTCTCGTATTTTGCGAAGCCCTTTGACTCATAACTTCCCACTAATAGGCCTATTACGAGAGCGAATATTAGCGCTAATGATAGCTTTGGATTCTGGCTAAAGTTTTTGAATCTAGAGATTATGATTAGCGGGGTTGAGACGATGAACGCAACCAAGGCTGTTCTAGAGCCAATGGTGATTAGTACGCTTGTAGTTGTAATAATAGTGATTATCAACAGTAGCCAATATAATCGATGCCTTTTGATAGCTGATGGGCTGCTGGCTAAATAAAGAGCCACTAAAAATGCGGTGATTAGGAAGCTGGCGTGCACATTTACCTGCTGGAATAGACTAATAGGTGCGTCGTTGGCTGTGCGAGGAATGTAGCTAGTGAAATACCATCCAGATACTTGGCATAGAGTGATTAAGCTGTGAGCAATAGCGGCTGCGCACAAGCCGTAAAGAATGTTTTCTAGCGCTCTTCGCTTTAGTTGAAATTGAAACAGCGCTATGAAGAATAAAAACCCACCGATAATATAGCCGATCGTAAAGAGCCATTGAGTTGGTTTTTCGCTGTCATTAAAAAAACCACTCAGAATAAAGCTGATGGGCAATGCGGCGATGGCTAGCCAATATTTGGGCAAGTGTATTTTCTGATTAAGAATTATCTGGAAAACTGCGCTACACATAACCACAATAGCAAAAATCCATACCCAGTTATTATAGGGGATAGACAGGCCTTCACCTCCTGGGCTTTGTTGCGAATAAAATGGCGCAAGAATAAAGACGCAGCTAATCAAAAAGCTGAATAAAAAAGATTGGCGTTGCAGTGCTTTATCCATGAAAATAGTCGCTCCTTGGCAGTGTTGCTTAATTGTAGAATAAAAGGTTACTAGATTGAATATAAAGCGCGAGTTTAGTTTGAATTTCAATGATTTGCTTATGACTGGTGTTGTTTTTGGGGATGAAAATGCAGTGCCAATTTTAGGCTTGCATGGCTGGCTTGATAATGCAGCGAGTTTCTCCATGCTTGCGCCTCAGCTAACCGACCGTAAAGTCATCGCGCTAGACTTTATCGGCCACGGAAAATCCTCTCATCGCAATGCATCTCAACCTTATTATCTCTGGGATAATGTAGTCGATGTGTATTGTGCTTTGGATGAACTGGGTATCGATAAAATAGATATTATGGGGCACTCGATGGGTGCTAGCGTCGCTATGCTTTTTGCCGCTTGTTTTCCTGAGAGGGTGGGCCAACTATATTTAATAGAAGGATTAGCCCCTTTGAATTATCCGGCGAACGAGCTTCCGCAATTAATGGCTAAAGCTATTAGAAAAAGGATTGCTGTTAAAGGGAGGGAAGCGCGCGCACAAAAAGATTTATCTAAACTCATTACGGCAAGAGCGAATGGGCGCTTTCCTCTGTCCCAATATGCCGCAACGCTACTCGTTGAACGCGGTGTCACGAAAGAGAGTGATGGATATCGTTGGAGCAGTGATGCTGCATTATTACTGCCATCTATTAATAGAATGGATGAGGCGCAAATAGTCGCATTTTTACAGTCGCTAAAGATGAACGTCTCATTGTATCTAGCAGATGAGGGGTTGGTAGATGATCAATGGCGCAAATATTTTGACTATGTTCCACAGCTACAGGTCTATACTTTTAGGGGCAACCATCACCTTCATTTGCAAGAGCACGGTGCAATACAAATTGCGCAGGCAATGGTTGATAATCCTTCATTGAGATAAATTAGGCAAAGACTAAATTATCAAGAGCATTATCTTTCGCCTACAGGGGGAATAAAGGCACTTATTTCAGAGGGCTTTAATGAATTCAAATCTTTTTTAAAATAGTTTGAATCTATTTAAAATGGCTCGCGTATAGATAAATGTAAGATCAATAATGCGTTATCCAAACGATTAAATATTAATTAGTAATAATAGGAATTTATTATGTCGAATAAAAACTTAGCAG
>Ga0209291_1002484_pt1 | contig 14829 bp, 10 predicted proteins | sample GOMGulsemesocosm_FD_184633 | JGI IMG/M metagenome (GOLD analysis project Ga0209291, IMG submission 184633) | Methane-oxidizing microbial communities from mesocosms in the Gulf of Mexico - GOM9B Gulf of Mexico (SPAdes) (version 2) | ecosystem: Environmental > Aquatic > Marine > Cold seeps...
GGGTTGAAAAAAGTTGATAGGTGCTTCTTTACATAGCTAGGGTTTTTATACACCATATCATGGTTTCCCCAAATTAAATGCATTCTATTTTCTGAATGAAACTTTTTCAATGATTCATAGATGTTTCTATGTGCATTAAAAATTGTTTTAAACGATCTATTCTCCCATAATTCATCACCATCTCCTAATTCACAATATTGAAAATCATTTTCATAGTAGTGGTTTATTGCGTGAGCATATATGTTTCTGTTGTTTGCAAAGTCATCGGCATAACTATTGTCTCCTCTGTGGCAATCGCTAAATAATATGAACTTATCTTCTTTGGTAAATTCAATTACTTTGGCTTGTTGGTAGGCTCTTGTAAGTCTGGAGTTTGACGACATTGAATAATATAGTTAAGTAATGAGTTAAAGGTATAAAAAAAGCCCCTTAATAGGAGCTTTTTTTATAATTAGTAAGGGTGAGTAGCCAAATGTGGCTTAGTCACTATTTAAAAGCGTTTAATCCAGTAACATCCATACCTGTAATTAGTAAGTGAATATCGTGAGTTCCTTCGTATGTAATAACAGACTCTAAGTTCATAGAGTGACGCATGATAGAGTATTCGCCAGAAATACCCATTCCTCCAAGCATCTGACGTGCTTCACGAGCAATATTTATTGCCATGTCAACGTTATTACGTTTCGCCATAGAAATTTGTGCAGAAGTAGCTTTTCCTTCGTTACGTAATACTCCTAAGCGCCAAGTTAATAATTGAGCTTTAGTGATTTCAGTAATCATTTCAGCTAATTTCTTTTGTTGTAATTGGAATTGTCCGATTGGTTTTCCGAATTGGATACGTTCTTTAGAATATCTTAAAGCAGTATCATAACAGTCCATTGCTGCTCCAATAACTCCCCAAGCAATACCATAACGAGCAGAATCTAAACAACCTAATGGTGCTCCTAACCCTGATTTGTTTGGTAATAAGTTTTCTTTAGGAATTTTTACGTTGTCAAAAATTAACTCTCCTGTAGCAGAAGCTCTTAGTGACCATTTGTTGTGTGTTTCTGGAGTTGTGAATCCTTCCATTCCACGCTCTACAATTAAACCGTGTATACGTCCTTCTTCATTCTTAGCCCATACTACTGCAACTTGTGCAAATGGTGCGTTAGAAATCCACATTTTAGCTCCGTTTAAAAGATAATGGTCGCCCATATCTTTAAAGTTGGTTACCATTCCTCCAGGGTTAGATCCGTGATCAGGTTCAGTTAAACCAAAACATCCTAGCCATTCACCAGAAGCTAATTTTGGCAAATATTTATTACGTTGCTCTTCGTTACCGTATTTCCAAATTGGATACATTACTAAAGAAGATTGAACAGATGCTGTTGAACGAACTCCAGAATCTCCTCTTTCTATTTCTTGCATGATTAAACCATAAGAAATCTGATCTAATCCAGCACCACCATATTCTTCAGGGATGTAAGGTCCAAAAGCACCAATTCCAGCTAAACCTTCTACTATTTGTTTAGGGAATTCTGCTTTTTGAGCGTAGTCCTCTATAATAGGTGATACATCACGCTTTACCCATTCACGGGCAGCATCTCTAACTAACTTGTGCTCTTCGGTTAATAAATCATCTAATTGATAATAATCAGGAGCTTGAAATAAATCTGGTTTCATGTGCTGGTTTTTGTATGGTTAATGAATTATATTGAGTGACTCAATATAATCATGTTTAAATTTTAAATTATTGAAAACAAATGTATGTAATGAATTGTAACAAAACAACTTGAAATAGAATAAAAATGTAACAGTGTGTTTTTGAGTTTACTTAAGAAAATTATGTTGGCTTTTTAATGCTGTAAAAGTAATAGTGGCCTTACATTTTTAAATAGAAGTCTTTCGTTAAATTAATATAATCTTCTGTGTATTGATGTCTCGCCGTTTCAATGGTTAATTCGGTTGAATCAATAGGTGTTTTGGTAAAAGAAAATTCCAATAGGCTTCTTTTTATTTCTGTAGTGTCTGTTCCTTTAACTCTTGTTATTCGGTTTGGGAATAAGTTCATTTTTTCAGCTAAAGAGATGAAATTTGTCTCTTCTGAAAAAGGAATAATAAATGATGCTTTTCCGTTATCGTCTAACAATTTTGCAGTACCATGTAGTAAATGTTCAAAAGGAAGTGCATCTGTAAATCGTGCGAGGTCCCGTTGCGGATTATCAGTTTTATAATTCTCAGAATAAAAAGGTGGATTTGAAATAATCAAATCATATTTATCGTCAATTTCCTCTACAAATTCATTGAATGCCGCATGGTAACAAAATAGTCTATCTCCCCATGGTGAATTTTCAAAATTGTCAGCTGCTTGTTCAAAAGTTGCATCATCAATTTCTATTGCTTCAATATTTTCTGCGTGACTTCTTTGCGCAAGCATTAGCGCAAGTATCCCTGTACCGGTTCCAATATCTAGTATTGAAAATGGATTATGAGAAATTGTTGCCCAAGCGCCTAATAAAACACCATCGGTACCAATTTTCATAGCGCATCTATCCTGATTAACAGAAAATTCTTTGAAGGCAAAAGGCTTGTCCATTTTTAGTTGTGTTTTTCTGTTGAATTCTTTTCTAATAATAATTTCTTCTGGTATCTTCCTTGAACTAAATCGATGACGATTAAAACGATAATAATAAAGTAAAAAGTAGCTTTACTCATTGGTGTAATTGCGTTTCCGAATAGGTGTAAATGTGCTAAATGACCTCCTTCAGAAAGTAGCATGATACCAACAACTAATAGTATGAATAATCCTAAAACTTCGTACATTCTATTCTTTTGCAGAAAGTTTGAAACTTTATCAGCCATTACGATCATTAAAACTCCTCCGGCAATAATAGCAATTGTCATTAAAATTAACTGATTAGTGTATTCCATGTCGCTTGTTAAGGCCATGGCGCTTAATATAGAGTCAAAAGAAAATACTAAATTCATAATTACAATCCATACAACTATAGTGTTTACTGACATTTTCTTTTTATCTGCTTCTTCATGTTCTTTTAAAAGCATCATGTGCCATATCTCTTTTATGGCTGTATAAATGATAAAAACTCCACCTCCAAGTACAATTATACTATGAATATTGAATTCAAATTCTATAATGCTATTGTCGTGTAAGCTGGCGAAAGGGCTTTGGAAATATTGAATTAACGACATTAATGCGAATAACAATACTATGCGTAGAATGATGGCTAAGCCTACTCCCATTTTACGGACAAAGCTCTGTTTCTCAGCAGGGGCTTTTTTTGATTCTAAAGAAATGTATAATAAGTTGTCGAACCCTAATACAGCTTGTAGTAAAATAAGCATTAACAAGGTGAATAAACTGTCGAGTGTTAAAAGTTCTGCCATTGGTTTAGTTTTTTATGACTGTGAAGGTAAAATAATTATTTTATAATATTAAAAAACCTCAACATATAGATGTTGAGGTTTTTAGTAGAGAGGAAGGGACTACCTGCTTTTTTATCGAATTGTTAGTTTATTGATAATCATGTTATTGTGTTTATAAAGTCATGTTTTTAAGGTATTTTTGTCCCGTGTGTGCCCCGTTCCAAATCGTTGTATCTACCGTATTCATTGACTTGGTTGTTTTTTTCATTAAACAAACTACTATTACTTATAAGTGATATTGTTGGTATTCAAATCTTTAATCGTCTTTTTTTCACAGTCCAATACAAAACCTAAATTCAAAAAATTAATTTTATCTTCTGTTTTTCCTATTTGAATATTCCAATTCTTCTCGAGAAAACTTAATAAACGAATCCCTCTTTCTAATATTTCTATTGGAGTCCATTCTTTGTGTTTGGTCAATTCATTCTCAGAATAAGAACCAAATCTGAACCCTACAGTATTCTCACTATTTGAAATCTTATCAATAAAACATTTGTTGCTAAAGCTAGAGTTTTTCTCTCTTGATAGTGGAACTAAATTCCCTAGGGAATGTCTTAGGGTATTTCTTTGTTTTGTAGTGTATTTTGAATAATCCTTTTTCCAACAGTTTTTTCTCCCGTTTTGGGGGTAAATATGTTCTATTGTCTTGTAATCTGAATCAGAAAATTCTTCCCAATTTAATTTTATTCTGTGAGTTTTTGATTTTTCATAAAGGGATAACTCATATTCATATAAGAAGTGATAAATACCTTCCCATTTATAAAAACCTCTGCTTTTGAAGTTTTTTATAATCTCTTTTAAGTTGTTTGGCTCGTTATAAATTTTATTGCTTAAATCAGATATGTTTTGAATAATTTTATCAGAAGTAGTCTTGTTTTCTGATAAGTCTGTTGCTTGTACAATGAAGTTTGATTGATGTATATGGTAATAATATGGGTTTGATGATATTGAAATAATGAAAAAATATTTTTCTAATGCTATTAATAATTTAAGTTTCTGTTTTTCATCTTTTTCTGTTTCAAAAAACACCATGATCAAAGAGGCGACAGGGCTTATGCCTCTTCGGTTAATCTTATTTAAATAATTAGTTATTTCTGGGCTAAAAAACTTATCTAATTTAGGATTGAAAATTCTATACCAAGTCTCAACAGATTTTTGTAAACTATTTACATAGTTGTAAACATCTTTCATTTCAATACCACCTGGGATTTCTTGGCATTTGATGTTTTTTGTAACAAAATATTTTTCAAGCAAAAAAACAGGGTAATCTAGTTTATTGCTACTACGTCTTGAGCGTAAAAAGTATTGATAAGTAATACCTTCTTTATAGTCTTTTTTAGTTTCTTCAAATATTTTTTTTCCAAAATAAATTAAAAAATGATTCCTTAAAAAATGATCATCATCTAGGGGGTTATCTTTGTTCCTACCTAGATTATGATAAATTGATTTCCAACATTCATTTACTCTTTTTCTAAGTTTGTTTTTTTCATTGTCAGTAGTTTCAAATTTTGTAGATAAATAAATTAATCTGTTTTTAAGTAATTCTAAGTATGATAATGATTTCCCTCTATTATTCATGGTTTCGAAGGCAATAAAAACATCTATATCTGAGGATATTGCATAGGAATTGAATAAAAAATTTTGTGTAAGTTTTTTGTAAAGTTCTTCAATTTCTTTAAACTCCAATTTTCCCAATTGTTCTACGAAATATGCTTTTGATTTTTCTAGGTTATTGGTATATATGGTTTCTGGTTCCGAAGAGAAGTCTTCTAAAATTTCATTGAAAACTTTTGATTTCAAATAATCATAACTTGGATTGTCTTTCTCGTATCCAAAAATGAACGATTTTGAAATTCCGTCATCTTTTGATTCAAATATGAATTTTTTTCTTATTTCACCAATAGAATTATAATTTAGCTTTTTATTTTCGGGTATAAATTCTGTAATAGCTTGAATTAAGATAATTGAGGTAGTTAGTCTTTGTTGTCCATCAACAATATAAAGGGGTTTATAGCCTTTATGTTCAATTATCCATAAATCATCCTCCCATTTAGAGTATAATTCTTTACTAACTTCTTCGACCGTTAAAACTCCTATATAGTGATTCTTATCTTTTTCCAGTTGTACTAGATCAGTCCAGAAATCCTTAAGTTGTTTTTCAGTCCATGCATAACCTCTTTGATAATCAGGGATTCGATATAGTTTTTCAGTAAAAATTTTTGATAATGACTGTAATGATGTTTCCATTCTGTTTCTAATTTATATATCAACCCCAAACATCTTAAAATTATCTTCTTCTTTTAACTGAGTATCAGAGAAGTTTATTGTTGTCTGCAATTAGTTTGTTTTATTAAATCTCTTAATTGTAAATTTAGTATTATTTATATAAATTATTCTTGTTTTATTTCATCTTTTATTAATAAGAATGTTTTTGAAAATTTATTTTTTAGAGGAGTAATAAGAATCAGATAAATAAAAGGTTGTTAAAGTGTGTGCTTCAAATTTTCCCCAGTAAATATATTAAAACCTTTGCAGCTCTTTGTGCAGTATTAATTTATTGGGTTTTTTGCAGAGAGGTTGGGATTTACTCCTTAAATCATTTCTGTTGCTAATGTTTTGATTATCATATTTCAAGGCTTTTTATGCCTCATTCCAAATCGGTAATATGTGTTTTTTTTAAGTAGTTGATTGCCTGATATTAAGGCTTTTAACTTACAGCCTTTTGTCCCGATTTTGCCCCGATAAAAGCATGAAAACCCCCTTAACTCGCTATATACTAGTGTGTTAAGGGGTTTTTAGTAGAGAGGAAGGGATTCGAACCCTCGGTACCCTTGCGAGTACTCTACCTTTCCAGGGTAGCCTATTCGACCGCTCTAGCACCTCTCTAGTTGTTATTCCAAATATAAGTCAATTAATCCTTCTGGAGTATTGACTATAATTTGTTTTTGTTCTCTGTCTACTTTTTTGATAAACTGATCGTTTACAGGAATTAGGATTTCAGTTCCATCTCTATCAATTACAAATAATTCTTGAGCTCCGGTATCATTAATGTTGTCAATAACACCAACTTCTCCAAAATTCTCGTCAATTATAGTAAAGCCAGTTACTTCATGGTAGTAAAACTTATTACCCGTTAGTGTTGGTAAGATAGATAATGGTAGGTATAAATCAGATTTTAGTAAAGCATCAGCGTCTTCTTCAGTGTCTACATCTTCAAATTTTATTCGAAGTAATTGAGATTTGTGAAGTTTACAGTTATCTACAAAAAAAGGAATCAGATTATTTCGTAAAGAAATAAAAACTGATTCCAAATTTTTAAATATCTCAGGTTCGTCTGTATCTAATTTGACTAAGAGTTCCCCTTTGAAGCTATACTTTTTAACGATTTTTCCTAAATAGAAACAATCTTTAATTTGCATATATTACTCTTCTTCTTGAGCTGGAGCTGCCGCAGCAATTCTTGCTTCGTTGATAGCTTTTTCAGCTTCAAAAGCTTTAGTTTCAGCATCTGCTTGCGCTTTAGCTAAACCATCTTTTTTACCTTGAACTTTACCTTCTTTTTCAGAAACCCAAGCAGTAAATTTTGCTTCAGCTTGCTCTTCAGTTAAAGCACCTTTTGCAACACCACCTAATAAATGTTTCTTGAACATAACTCCTTTGTAAGAAAGTATTGCTCTTGCAGTATCAGTAGGTTGTGCACCTTTACCTAGCCATTCTACAGATCCATCAACATCTAAGTCGATTAATGCAGGGTTGACGTTAGGGTTGTAAGTTCCTAATTTTTCTAAAAATCTACCATCTCTTTTTGATCTTGAGTCAGCAGCTACGATCCAGTAAAAAGGTTTCCCTTTTTTACCATGTCTTTGTAATCTAATTTTAACAGGCATAATGTGTTAATTTTTGAAGGTTCACGACCTTCGGTTATTAATTATAATATAAGTCTGCAAATGTACAATGCTTTATTGAGATAGCAAATTGATTGTGTGTTTTTTATAACACTAATGTTTATAAAGCGAATGACCAATTAAGAATTAGGTTAATTGAATTTGTTTTATAAACTGTATTTTCTCCATTAACTCTAATTCTATTAATGTTAGCAAATCCAAGGTTGTTTCTTAATTCAATAGAGAGGTAGTTTTTTTGATTTAGTTTAAATTGGCTACCAATACCAGCAATTATTCCCCAATCAAATTTTCTGATTGACTCATCTTGAGAATTGTTATTTAAAGTAAAGCCTTCTGGGGCAGTAAAGTTTGTTTTTACAGTAGAGTTGATAAAGTATGCAGTCATGACACCTGCGTTAATGTAAATCCTAGGGCTTGTGTTGAAGTAATACCTTGCTATAACTGGAGTACTTATGTAATTTAAGGTGTGTTTAGTTTTAATTTCTATATCGTAAAAGGTTTCTGTATTAAATGGATCAAGTACATCTGGAGTTGAACGGAATTTCACAGTTTTTCCGAGAGATTTTTGCTCATAATTGACGTTAGTAATTAAGGAGAAATTCTTAATTATAGTTAGTTCAAAGGAGATACCAGCTAAAGCTCCAATTTTGGATTTGTATTCTTTGGCAATATCATTTCCTCTAAAACTAGTAGCAGTGCCACCTACTTGGGCTCCAATAAAAATTTTAGATTGTGCTGTGCTAAAATAGAATCCGAATAATATAAAAGAAAAATAGATATATTTTTTAAAGGTCATGAGTTAATTTTTTCTGCGAAAATAGTTTTAATAACTTAAAAAAAACAGGTTCATTTTTTTAAGTTGTAGAGGTTTTATTTGATGAATTTGTAATATATTTAAATTAAAGGTGTTAGTATATAAATTATAACTGTCAATGGATTTGTTTAATAATGAAATAGGAGAGAATCGTAATTTATTGCCAAAAGATGGTGAGGTTAATTATTATGGTCAAGTAGTGGTTAATGAGATGGCTAATAAGCATTTTGAAAGCCTACTTCATACTATTGCGTGGAAAAATGATGAAGCCATTCTTTTTGGTAAACGAATACTAACAAAAAGAAAAGTAGCTTGGTATGGTGACAAGGGATTTGAATACGAATATTCTAATACAACAAAAATAGCATTGCTTTGGACGGAAAACTTATTAAGACTAAAAGAATTGGTGGAAGAAAAAACGGGAGAAATCTTTAATTCATGTTTATTGAATTTATATCATAATGAATCTGAAGGAATGGCTTGGCATAGCGATGCCGAAAAGAAACTAAAAAAAGATGGTGCAATTGCTTCATTAAGTTTTGGAGCTGAAAGAAACTTTGCGTTTAAACATAAAGTAACTAAAGAGAAGGTTTCGGTAGTGTTAAGTCATGGGAGTTTGTTAGTGATGAAAGGAAAAACACAAACAAATTGGTTGCATAGATTGCCGCCAACTAAATATAAAAAAGGAATTAGGATAAATCTTACTTTTAGAACGATAGTTGAGTAGTACATCTTTTTTGTTTAAGACGATGTATTTCAGCGATATTTTACGTCGTTTTATCGGTAAAATTTGGTTTCCATTATCTTTTACAAAGAAATGTAGGCAAGACGATTTACCTTTATAACAAGTTAGTTTTTTAGGTTTATACCTGAAGTTAATTTTTTTTGGGGGAAGGGGCATATAAATTATATGTCCCTTTATTTTTGTATTAAAAGTACTCGTAATATACACTGTTTACAACTTCAAACGGTCAATTGAAATTAGCATGTTTTTTATCCTTAAATTTGGGGCATGTATTTAATTTTTGACACGGAAACTACTGGACTCCCAAAACGCTGGGATGCTCCAATAACTGATTCAGATAATTGGCCAAGATGTATTCAAATTGCTTGGCAATTACATGATGAGTTAGGGAATTGTATTGAGCACCAAGATTATTTAGTAAAGGCTGATGGATTCAACATTCCGTATGATGCTGAAAAAATACATGGTATTTCTACTGATTTAGCAAATGAGCAAGGTATTGGTTTAGAGGAAATGTTGGAGAAATTCAATATTGCTTTATCTAAATCAAAATTTGTAGTAGGACAAAATGTTGGTTTTGATACCAATATTATGGGGGCTGAATTTCATAGGTTAGGAATAGAAAATAACTTACAGGAACTTCCGGTATTAGATACCTGTACTGAGCGTACTGCAAATTTATGTGCAATTCCTGGAGGTAGAGGAGGACGATTTAAGCTACCTACGCTTACAGAATTACATCAACATTTATTTGGTACTGGCTTTGGTGAAGCACATAATGCAACTGCCGATGTTGAGGCCACTACACGTTGTTTTTTCGAGTTAATACGAAAAAGAAATTATACAGTAGAAGAGTTAGGGGTATCGGTTGATTATTTTGAACGATACGATGCAAAAAATCCAATGCCAATACAGGTAGTTGGGTTAAAGCACATCAATTTAAAAAGAGAGTCTGAAAAAATAAGTAAGCGAATTGAAAAAGAAGCAGAGGCTATTTTTTCTAATGATAATGCAATTCAAGATCTTACTGCTTTAGAGGAAGCTCAATTTTCGCATTTACATAACCACTCTCAGTATTCCGTATTACAATCTACTATTTCTGTACAAGGTTTGGTGAAAGTAGCGGTTAAAAATGGGATGAATGCTGTGGCTATGACTGATCATGCTAACATGATGGGGGCGTTTCACTTTATCAATGCAGTACAAGGGCATAATAAAGGGGTAAAGCAACGTAAGGAAGAGGCAGAAGAAAATGATGAAGAATTCAATGAAAAACCGTTAAAAGGAATTATTGGTTGTGAGTTGTTTGTGTGTGAAAATCATTTAGATAAGTCACGAAAAGATAATGGATACCAAGTAGTCTTTCTTGCAAAAAATAAAAATGGATATCATAATTTAGCTAAAATGTCTTCTTTAGGACATACGCACGGGAAGTATTATGTGCCAAGGATTGACAAGGAAGTTGTAAAACAATATAAAGAAGATATTATAGTACTTACCGGAAACTTGTATGGAGAAGTTCCGAGTAAAGTACTGAATATAGGGGAAAATCAGGCAGAGGAGGCGTTACTTTGGTGGAAGCAAGAGTTTGGAGATGATTTGTATATCGAGTTAATGCGCCATGATCAGGAAGATGAAAAGCGTGTAAACAAAGTATTGATTGATTTTTCTAGAAAGCACGATGTTAAACTTGTTGCAACCAACAATACGTATTACGCCAATCAAGAAGATGCTAATGCACATGATATTTTATTATGTGTAAAGGATGGGGAAAAGCAAGCTACACCAATAGGTCGAGGTCGAGGGTATCGATACGGATTGCCTAATCAGGAATATTATTTTAAGAGTCAGGATGACATGAAGGCGCTTTTTAAAGATGTGCCTGATGCAATTACAAATATTCAAGAAGTAGTTGATAAAATTGAAAACTATGTATTAGCAAGGGATGTACTGTTGCCTGCATTTGATATTCCTGAACGGTTTCAGTTTGAAGAAGATAAAGTTGATGGCGGTAAACGTGGGGAAAATGCTTTTTTAGCACACCTTACTTATGAAGGGGCAAAAATACGTTATGGTGAAATTACCGAAGAGATAACAGAGCGACTTGACTTTGAGTTGGAGGTAATTGAGAAAACAGGATATCCAGGATATTTCTTAATTGTAGAAGATTTTATCCGGGAAGCCAGAAACATGGATGTTTCTGTAGGTCCTGGTCGTGGATCGGCTGCGGGATCAGTAGTAGCCTATTGTTTGTGGATTACAAATTTAGATCCGATTAAATACGATTTACTTTTTGAGCGTTTCTTGAATCCGGAACGTGTAAGTATGCCCGATATTGATATTGATTTTGATGATGAAGGTCGTGGCCGTGTAATGCAATATGTAATTGATAAATACGGGGCAAATCAAGTAGCGCAAATTATTACTTATGGTACTATGGCGGCAAAGTCGTCTATTAGAGATACTGCCAGAGTACTTGATTTACCACTATTTGAAGCCGATAAAATAGCTAAGTTAATACCGAATACAAAGCTTGCTAAGATTTTTGGGAAATCAGAAAAAGAGTTAAAAGAAAAATTCCGTTCAGAAGAAATTGATAGTATTAATGAGTTACTGAACTTGTCGGAAGGGGATGATTTAGAGGCGGAAACCATTAATCAGGCACGAATATTAGAAGGTTCAGTTCGTAATACAGGAATTCATGCTTGTGGGGTAATTATTACACCAGATGATATTACCAAATTCGTTCCAGTTGCTTTGGCAAAGGATTCGGAAATGTACTGTACGCAGTTTGATAACTCGGTTGTAGAGGATGCTGGATTGTTAAAAATGGATTTCTTGGGGTTAAAAACATTAACCCTGATTAAGGATACGGTTAAGTTGGTAAAGCAAAAACATGGTGTAGAGCTTGATCCTGAAACCTTCGATTTAGAAGATGTAAAAACATACGAGTTATTCCAGCGTGGAGAAACAGTAGGAATATTCCAATATGAATCTCCGGGAATGCAGAAATACATGAAGGAGCTAAAGCCAACTGTTTTTGCGGATTTAATAGCAATGAACGCCTTGTATCGTCCTGGTCCGATAGAATACATCCCAAGTTTTATTGATAGAAAACACGGGGATGAGGAAATTGTTTATGATTTAGAGGCAAGTAAGGAATACCTGGAGGAAACTTACGGTATTACCGTATATCAAGAGCAGGTAATGCTATTGTCGCAAAAATTAGCTGATTTCACCAAAGGTGAGGCCGATGTATTGCGTAAGGCAATGGGTAAAAAGCAAATTGCGGTATTGGCAAAAATGAAGCCTAAATTTGTCAAGCAAGCTAGTGCTAAAGGGCATGATGAAACGGTTTTAGAAAAAATTTGGACGGATTGGGAGGCATTTGCATCCTATGCATTTAACAAATCACACTCTACATGTTATGCTTGGATTGCTTATCAAACGGCATATCTAAAAGCGCACTATCCTGCGGAATATATGGCTGCAGTATTGTCCAATAACATGAATGACATCAAGCAGGTTACTTTCTTTATGGATGAATGTAAACGAATGGGGCTTGAGGTACTTGGGCCTTGTGTGAATGAATCCTATCATAAGTTTACGGTAGATGATCAAAATGCGGTTCGTTTTGGGATGGGTGCAGTAAAAGGAGTAGGTAGTGGAGCAGTAGCTACTATAGTTGCTCATAGAGAAGAGGATGGAAAGTATAAATCGGTTTTTGATTTAGCAAAACGTATCGATTTAAGAGCGGCAAATAAAAAAGCCTTTGAGAATTTAGCTTTAGCTGGAGGGTTTGATACGTTTGAGGGAACTCATAGAGCACAATATTTATTTGATGCTGGAGATGGGCAGATGTTTATTGAAAAGGTGTTAAAGTATGCCTCTAAGTATCAGGAAAGTCAAAACTCATCTCAAGTAAGTTTATTTGGAGAAGCTTCAGATGTTCAAATTCCTGAACCTGTTGTTCCGCCTTGTGATGATTGGGGAACAATGCAAAAGTTGTCTCAGGAACGTGATGTAGTTGGAGTATTCATTTCGGGGCATCCGTTAGATGATTTTCAAAATGAAATTAAATATTTCTGTAATGCTAACTTGGGGCATTTAAAAGATTTAGAACCGCTTGTGAATAGAGAGGTGTCATTTGCAGGAATTGTAACAGCCGTAGAACATCGTGTGTCTAAAAATGGAAAAGGATGGGCAATGTTTACTATTGAAGATTATAATGAAGCTTATGAGTTTAGAATTTTTGGAGAAGAATATTTAAAGCAACGTCACTTTTTAATTATCAACTCTTTTGTTTATGTTAAGTTGTTTGTAAGACCAGGTTGGGTAAATAAAGAAACTGGTAAGAGGAGTGATCCAAGAATTCAATTTAATAGTTTTGAGCAGTTACAAGATGTAATGGATAAGCAGTCAAGAAAATTGACTATTCAATTAGATGTTTCAACATTAACCAATGAAAATGTATTAGATTTAAAAGAAACAATACGAAATCATAAGGGGGAAAAGCAATTGAGTTTTATAGTGTATGAAATGCAAGAGAAAATTAAGGTGACGATGATTAGTAGAACGGAGAAGATAAATATTACAAACGAGTTTCTTGGTGTATTAAAAGAACAAGGAGTTAAGTACAAGATGAATTAAGCCCACTAGTGGTTTTAACTTTTAGTCCCGATAGCTATCGGGATGTCTTTGCAGAAGTCGCTACCATCAGAAAGTTTTAAGTAAAACTTAATTTATTGTCAGATTGAGCTTGTCGAAATCCATAAAGTGTTAGTTGTTATATGACTTCGATACTTCGACTACGCTCAGTACAGGCGGAGCTCAGTTTGACCAAAATTTTTATTATGAAAAATTAAGTTTTTCATGTTTAAGGTCAATAGCGTCCTAAAGGTTTAAAACTAGAAGGACAACTTTTTTATGTGTGAATGTCAGACTTAGAAATAACGAGTGGAAAATCGAAATTGCAACGCGATAGCGTTAAGCATGCAGATTTGAGAACGAATGATGCTTTAGCAATTTCATATTGTCTGTCTTGATTTTTTTGTTTCGTTTTTTTATCAAGAAAAAAATGAAAAGAGAGCAAATACCACCTTAGGGTTAAGAAAATGCTCTTATATTAGTAATTTCAATGCTTTGCATGGAATTGTAAAATACATTTAGGACGGGATTGTTTTAAGGTTATAAAAAGTATTAAATAACGAATTTATTTTAGCTCATATCAACAAATTAACAAACTTTTGGTCAACAGTGAGTTGAAGTATAATATTGTTAAATACATATATTTGTATTGAGAATATTGGTTTGTTCTATTAACAAAACTGATACTTGTATAGAAAAATCCAATACTTATCACTGTAAGGATTCGTAAAATAATTGACTACATTTGTGCAATACCAATTTTATTTTTTAATGTTGCGAAATTGAATTGGATTATTTTTTATTATATCGAGGCGAAATCGTTTTGCATAGCCATAGCTATGGCAAACTATTTTAACGATGAGATGGTGAAAAAGAAACAGTTTCAATGCGACATTAGAATATTAATTTGGTATATAATTAAATAATTAAAAAATAAATAAAATGGCATTAGAAATAACAGACGCAACATTTGAAGAGGTAGTATTAAATTCAGACAAGCCAGTATTGGTTGATTTCTGGGCAGCTTGGTGTGGACCTTGTAGAATGGTAGGGCCAGTTATTGATGAAGTAAGTACTGAGTATGAAGGGAAAGCTGTTGTTGGTAAAATGGATGTTGATGCAAACCAAGAATTTGCAGCGAAATACGGAGTTAGAAATATTCCAACAGTATTATTATTCCATAAAGGAGAAATGATTAGTCGTCAAGTAGGAGTATCGCCTAAGAAAGTATATACTGATGCTATTGATGCAGCATTGTAATCATTAGCAATACCAATTAAATTTCAAGATGC
>Ga0209291_1002485_pt1 | contig 14828 bp, 14 predicted proteins | sample GOMGulsemesocosm_FD_184633 | JGI IMG/M metagenome (GOLD analysis project Ga0209291, IMG submission 184633) | Methane-oxidizing microbial communities from mesocosms in the Gulf of Mexico - GOM9B Gulf of Mexico (SPAdes) (version 2) | ecosystem: Environmental > Aquatic > Marine > Cold seeps...
TTATAAAAGCAATCTAAAACACACTAATCAATGAACTTTTTACTACTAAGGACTCGTTATAAACTCATCCGTTTTGCGGGTGCAAATATACCGCCTTTCTTCCGTAATAACCTAACTTTTTAAGAAGATTTTTTGAAGTATTTTGACAGATTTACCGGAAGCTCTGGAAACGTGAAGGTTGTGAAGTATCTTTTTTTGACATTGATTAGCAAAATCATTTCGCAGATGAACGGATTGCTTTTTTCGGTGAATGGCCTAGTCACTATTATGTGATGGTATCGAAATACACAATCCATAAAATTTGATTTATTTCTTACCTTAAAAACATATTATTAAGCAAACATCAAATCAGCACAACCAACCAAAGCACTCTAAACGTTTTAGTAAAATCAGTTTCAACCTTTAATTTCACTACTTATAGGAAGTAAATAAAGTTTCAGTGGCTACTCCCCCTATTCTTTTCATTTTTTTCTTGATAAAAAAAACGAAACTAAAAAATCAAGACAGACAAAAGGAAATTGCTAAAGCACCACTCGCTCTCAAATCTACATACTTAATGCTAACGCATTACTCACTTCTTTGTGAATACAACATTAAAGTGTTCGTGAACCTTCGATTTGCAATTTCGATTTTTCGCTCATTATTTCTAAGTCTGACAACTACAAATTAAAATAAATCCTAATATTCAGATTATTGTTACTAAAGTTATTTAGAAAAGGAATGACAACAAATTAATTACACTAACACACTAAAACTAGACACCCTGTACACAAGTCAACTTCTACCTACTATTATATATTAGAAATCATTCCATATAAAAAAAGCCACTCATTGAGTGACTTTTTTTATATAAAACATACACCTTATTATATACCGGTATAATTACTCGGTGTAATTTGCTTTAACTCATCCTTAATAACACCAGACACCTCTAATGTATCAATGAAATTTGCTATAGAGTTTTTATTTATTTTCTCGTTGGTCCTTGTTAAACCTTTTAATGCTTCATATGGATTAGGATACCCTTCTCTTCTTAATATGTTCTGAATCGCTTCCGCAACTACCGCCCAATTATTTTCTAAATCTTCAGCAAATTTAGATTCGTTTAACAATAATTTATTCAATCCTTTTAATGTAGATTGGAATCCAATTAAGGTATGACCAAAAGGAACTCCTACATTACGCAACACTGTACTATCTGTCAAATCACGCTGTAATCTTGATACTGGTAATTTAGCTGACAAGTGCTCAAAAATTGCATTTGCAATCCCCAGGTTACCTTCTGAGTTTTCAAAGTCAATAGGGTTTACTTTATGTGGCATTGCTGAAGACCCTACTTCTCCTGCTTTAATTTTTTGTTTGAAATATTCCATTGCTACATACTGCCAGATATCTCTATCTAAATCAATAATAATGGTGTTTATCCTTTTTAAATTATCAAATAAAGCCGCCATATGATCATAGTGCTCAATTTGCGTTGTTGGATATGAATGATACAGCCCTAAGCTATTTACAAACTTAGACCCGAAAGCTTTCCAATCGATATTTGGATATGCTACTTTATGCGCGTTATAATTTCCTGTTGCACCACCAAACTTAGCTGCACTTGGAATATCGTTTAACAAATTAAATTGCTCTTTTAAACGAACCACAAAAACTTCAATTTCTTTTCCTAAACGTGTAGGTGATGCTGGCTGACCATGAGTTCTTGCTAACATTGGAATATGTGCCCAATCAGAAGCTAACTCAGACAATCTATTTAATAATGCCGTATATTCAGGAATATACACATCTCCAATAGCTTCTTTGATAGATAAAGGAATTGCAGTGTTATTGATATCCTGAGAAGTTAACCCAAAATGAATAAACTCCTTGTATTGTGAAATATTCAGTGCATCGAATTGTTCTTTTATAAAGTACTCAACAGCTTTTACATCATGATTCGTTACTTTTTCAATATCCTTTATAGCCTGAGCATTTTCAGCTGTGAAGTTTTTATAGATATCACGTAAGCTACCAAACAATGAATTGTCAAAATCTTTTAATTGAGGCAAAGGAATTTCACATAATGCAATAAAGTATTCAATCTCAATTAATACTCTATATTTTATTAATGCTTCTTCCGAGAAATAAGGAGCCAAATTAGCCGTTTTACTTCTGTATCTTCCATCAATTGGTGAAACTGCATTTAAAGCTGTAAGTGTCATTTTGTTGTCTGTTTTTTAATAAGGCGCAAAGATACGGAACACTTCAAAATAATGATCCTCTTTTTTAAAATGATTGTACACTATTTGTATTCTACAATAAAAAAGTATCTTTAGCTATTATTCATCATTTGATAGCTTATCATCATGTTAAAAAAAGTAATTACTGCATTCCTTATATTATTCGTTATCGCACAATTTTTCAACCCTCAAAAAAACGAATACACTAGTATTCCTGAAAGTGATTTTATTTTAACTGAAAAACCATCTCAAGAAATTGCTTCTATCATAAAAGAATCATGCTATGATTGTCATTCCAATAACACAAAATACCCATGGTACAACAGAATCACTCCAGTTAATTTTTGGTTAAAAGGACATATTAAAGGAGCAACAGAAGAATTGAATTTTTCTGAATGGAAGCATTATTCCGCAAAGAAAAAAGCTCATAAGTTAGAAGAAGTTATAGAAGTGCTAGAAAATAATGAAATGCCATTAAGCTCTTATACATTAATGCACTCGGAAGCTAAACTTACAAACGATGAAACCCAAGTATTAATTAACTGGGCTACTATTACAAAAATCAAGTACGAAATAACAAATTTACCTCAGTAAATGAAGTTCAACTATAAACTGACTCTCCTATCCTGTATTACAATTATTGGTATCGCAATTGTATTTTCAATGAAACCAATTGTTCAAAACATCGATTACCATTATTTTATTGACTCACAAAACATCTTTAGTATTCCAAATTTTAATAATGTAATAAGTAATATTGGATTTGTACTAATAGGGTGTTTCGGTTTTACTAAAGTTAAAAACAGCGAAAACAACTTACTTTACTTTTTACAAGGAGGAATATTTTTAACAGGAATTGGATCAGGCTACTATCATTGGCATCCAAACAATACCACTTTAGTTTTTGACCGACTACCAATGGTTATTGTTTTTATGACATTTTTTACTTTTATCATTTCAAACTACATTTCCTCTAAAAACTATAAAATTTACTTTTCTTTATTATTAGGAACCGGAATAGCAAGTGTATTGTATTGGAGCTACACAGAAAGTATAGAAATGGGAGATTTAAGACCTTATGTATTAGTTCAATTTTTGCCCTTATTATTAATTCCAATAATACTTTTACTTTTTAAACAGAAAAACAACAATACATATTATATTTTTCCAGTGTTAGCTTTTTACATATTAGCAAAACTATCTGAACATTTTGATAAATTTATTTATACCTTTTCGAATGAAATTATTAGCGGTCATTCTATAAAACATCTTCTTGCCGCAATGGCCGCATATTACATTTATAAATGGATGTGTTCTTTACAAAAGACTATCTAACAACTTTTCCGTTCCCTCACCTGCCCCAGATTTTAATATCGTAAGATTATCAAAATCAGATTCTTTAACTGATGGGTTTGGGTCTATAAAATAAATTGGTGTGTCTGGCCGTACATAATTCACCAACCCAGCTGCAGGATACACTTGCATTGACGTTCCTATTACTACTAAAATAGCTGCTTTTTCAACTAAGGCTATAGCTTTATCTATCATCGGCACTTCTTCACCAAACCAAACAATATGAGGTCGGAGTTGAGATTTTTCTTCACATAAATCCCCTAATACTAAATCGTCCTCCCATTTATACACCAAAGTTTCATTTTTTACACTACGGACTTTGCGTAATTCTCCATGTAAATGCAACACAGAAGTGCTCCCTGCTCGTTCATGCAAATCATCTACATTTTGAGTAACAATAGCAACTTTAAAATGCTCTTCTAATTTTTGAAGATTAAAATGTCCCCTATTTGGTGTTACATTTTTTAATTGCCCTCTTCTTTGATTATAAAAGTCAAGCACTAAGGCTGGGTTATTATAAAACCCCTCAGGAGAAGCAACTTTCATAACATCATGCCCCTCCCATAAACCATTCGCATCTCTGAAAGTAGCAATACCACTTTCTGCACTCATTCCTGCCCCTGTTAATATTACTATATTTTTCATATCCTTCATTTAACACAAACTGATTTTCGAAAGAAACTACTATTATCATTGCAACTAACAAAGCACTTCGGCAAGCTCAGTGTGACACTTAGTAGAAAATATTTTAAACTTTATTTTTACCTTATAAAAACCAATTCGTTTTTATCCGGGTTTGAATATTCTTCAGAAAAAGAATAGCCTTCATAATTAAACCCTTTTAAATCTTCTATTGTTTTAGCACCTGTATCGACAATATACCTAACCATTAAACCCCTCGCTTTTTTAGCAAAAAAAGAAATCACTTTAAGCTTATCATTTTTCCAATCTTTGAATATTGGTGTAATTACAGGCGACTTTAATTTTTTAACATCCACTGCTGCGAAATATTCATTGCTCGCTAAGTTAACAAACAACTCGTCTGCCTCTAATTCTGAATTTAGCTTTTTAGTAACTATGGGTTTCCAATACGAATGTAAATTCTTAGCCTTTCCTACTGGAAACTTTGTCCCCATCTCTAATCGATATGCTTGCATTAAATCTAGTGGTTTTAACACACCATACAATCCAGATAAAATCCGTAGAGTTTTTTGCAACTCTTCAATTTTATGTTCAGACAATGTATACGCATTTAACCCTGTATACACATCTCCATTAAAAGCATATACTGCTGGACGAGCATTTTTGTTTGTAAATGGCAATTTCCAATCCTGATTACGTTGCCAATTTAATTCTGATAAATTATCAGAAATCCTCATGAGTTTTGACAAATTTTTAGGTGATTCCTTTTTTAATAATCCGTTTATTTTTTTGGATTCTTTTAAAAACGAAGCTTCTGAATAGGCTCCCGAAGGGAGTTTTGATTCAAAATCTAAAGACTTTGCTGGAGATATTACTATTTTCATTCTTATCTATTTATTAAACCCAAAGTTATTAAAGCTAAAACAAAAAAAGATACCTTTTACAGTATCTTTTTTTTATCCTATTATAATATATTTTTATAACTCCCTATGTCTCGCATAAGCTCTCCATTTATCAAAACATTGTAGCATGTCATCTGGAGTTTCTGAAGTAAAACTCATTTTTTCACCTGTAGTTGGGTGAATAAACCCTAATGTTTTTGCATGTAGTGCCTGTCTTGGTAATATCTTAAAACAGTTATCAACAAATTGCTTATACTTAGTAAAGGTTGTTCCTTTTAATATTTTTTCTCCACCATAACGAGAGTCATTAAATAAAGTATGCCCAATATGTTTCATATGTACACGAATTTGGTGCGTTCTACCAGTTTCTAACTGACACTCCACCAAAGTTACATAACCAAAACGCTCTAATACTTTATAATGTGTAACCGCAGGCTTCCCGTACTCTTCTTCATCTCCGAAATAAACAGTGTTTTGCAATCTGTTTTTATGATGTCTACCAATATGACCATCAATAGTACCTTCTTCATCCTCTACATGCCCCCAAACTAATGCATGGTATTTACGCTCAGATGTTTTATCAAAAAACTGTTTTGCCAAATGTGTCATTGCAAGTTCAGTCTTAGCCACAACCAACAACCCACTTGTGTCCTTATCTATTCTATGTACCAAACCTGGTCTGTCATCAGAATTTGTTGGTAAATTATCTATATGATGAATCAATGCATTAATCAGTGTTCCTGAATAATTCCCATGTCCTGGATGCACTACCATTCCTGCAGGTTTATTTACTACTAGTAAATCGTCATCTTCATATACTATATCCAACGGAATATCTTCTCCTACCAATAAGTTTTCATACGGTGGATGAGCAAACATTACTCTTACAACATCATTCCCTTTTACTTTATAATTAGACTTAACAGCCTTATCATTTACATGAATATTACCATCTTTTGCCGCTTGTTGTATTTTATTTCGCGTAGCATTTTCAATGAAATTCATTAAAAATTTATCTACACGCAAAGGCTCTTGTCCTGCTGTTGCAGTAAACTTATGGTGTTCATACAATTCCTTACTTGGTCCTACTTCTTCTGGATTTTCTATCATAACTTAATTTACAACTTCAACTTTTTTTGACTCACTTGAAGGCTTGTCTCCGTAATTTAATTTTCCATCACCTAACACCAAATCAATTACTGAAGTATATGGTAACTTATCGTCTTTTTTAATTTTTTTCCCTTTATGTATTAAATCCAAAACTGCATCTTCTGCAAAATGTGGTTTATACGTAATTTCTCCTATTTTAAAACCTATAGCTCTTAGCGTACTTTCAGCTTGTCGCTTGGTTTTATCTTTTAAATTCGGAATTCGAACCAATCTATATTCCGACTTGTTTATGGTAACATAAACTTTCCTTCCCTCTTTTACTTTTGATCCAGCCATTGGGCTTTGTTCAACAATAGCCTCTTTAGGAAACTTAGGATTATAATCTTTATATTCAACATCACCTAAAACTAAACTCCTCTCATCCAAAAGACCTTTAGTTATATCTAACTTTTTCCCCTCCAAATTTGGAACTTCAGTAAACTCATCATGATTTGTTGTACTAGCCAACCACTTTCTAAAACCAAATAAGATCACTAAAAACACTACAAGTGCCAACCCTATTTGTTTCAAAAATGTTTTACTAAAAATAAATTTTAAAAGACCCATATTATTTATTTAGATGACAAATATAATAATAGTATTTTTGTTAGCACTTATTATACTAGTTTAACATACTAAATACTGTACTAAAATTGGTATAATAATTCAAATAACGTTTTAAATTCAACTATTTATAACTAATGAAAAATATCGCAATACTTATGGGCGGATATTCTAGCGAATATCAAATTTCCCTAAACTCTGGAAATGTCGTATACAATGCCATACAAAAAGATTGTAATGCCTACCGAATTCATTTATTTAAAAACAAATGGGTTTATGTTGATGCTTTTGAAAAAGAGCACATCATCAATAAAGGTGATTTTTCAGTAGTTATTGATAACACAAAAATTAGTTTTGATTGTGTTTTTAATACGGTTCATGGAACACCTGGAGAAGACGGTTATATGCAAGCATACTTTGAGCTTTTGAATATCCCTCAAACTAGCTGTGACATGTATCAAGCTGCTTTGACTTTTAATAAACGTGATACTTTATCTGTTCTAAAACCCTACGGAATTCCGATGGCTACTTCAGTATATTATAATGACGGTGACACTATTGACACCGATGCTATAATTGCTAAAGTTGGCTTACCTTGTTTTATTAAAGCTAATAGAGCCGGATCAAGCTTTGGAGTAACAAAAGTCTATAAAAAAGAAGAAATAGGAAATGCCATTGATACCGCCCTAAAGGAAGATTCACAAGTTTTAATTGAATCGTTTCTTGACGGAATAGAAGTTTCTGTTAGCGTTATAACATATAAAGGAGAGGTCACTGTGCTACCTGTAACGGAAATTGTTTCAGAAACTGATTTTTTCGACTACAAAGCAAAATACGAAGGCTTATCACAAGAAATTACTCCTGCGAGAATTACCAGCGAACAAGCTGATTCCGTAAGCAAACTCGCAAAAGAAATATACGAGTTGCTTGACATGAGTGGGTTATCTCGCTCAGACTTTATTTTTCATAACGGAATACCTCATTTTATTGAAATAAACACCAACCCCGGCTTGTCAGAAGAAAGTATTTTACCAAAACAAGCTCGTGAAGCAGGTATTTCATTAAAAGAATTATTTATGAATACTATTGAAGAAGCAATGTAGTCAGGAGTCATAAATAAAATTTTGAAATACTATCTCCTATTAATAACGTAACTTTACCAAACTAAGATTCCCGATTGCACGGGAATTATAAAAACAAGTTTTTATAATGAAAAAAGCAGTTTTCCCAGGATCTTTTGACCCAATAACCTTAGGACATCAAGATATTATTTCTAGAGCTTTACCACTATTTGATGAAATAGTTATTGCTATTGGAATAAATGACGATAAAAAATATATGTTTACCCTAGGTGAGCGTGTTCAGTTTATTAAAGACACTTTTAAAAACGAGCAAAAAATAACAGTAACCACTTACAAAGGATTGACAATAGATTATTGCAAAGAGATAAATGCAGACTATATGCTGCGTGGACTCCGGAATCCTGCTGATTTTGAATTTGAAAAAGCCATTGCACAAACCAATAGGAAATTATCCGGAATCGACACCTTGTTTTTACTAACAAGCGCTGAAACGTCATACATCAGTTCTAGTATCGTTAGAGATGTACTTAGAAATGGAGGTGATTACACCATATTGGTCCCTGATAGTGTACGAGTAAAATAGTCTCTTTTAAACACAAGTATACTCCATGCTCTTTAACTCCATCGAATTTGCATTATTCCTGCCCTTAGTTTTTATAGCGTATTGGTTTATCGCAAAAAAAAGCTTAAAAGCACAAAACATCCTAATTTTACTTGCCAGTTATGTTTTTTACGGTTGGTGGGATTGGCGATTTTTAATTTTAATTATTTTTAGCTCAGCAATAGATTATAGCATTGGATTAAAGTTATCCGAAACGTCAGTGCAGAAAAGAAGGAAGTTACTTTTATGCACTAGTCTTTTTGTAAACCTAGGCTTTCTTGGCTTTTTTAAATACTATAATTTCTTTTTACAAAGTTTTTCCGATGCGTTTACTTTATTCGGACAACCACTAGAAACAACTCGTTTAGATATTATTCTTCCAGTAGGTATTAGTTTTTATACATTTCAAACCCTCAGTTACACAATTGACATTTACCGTAATAAAATTGAACCCACAAAAGACCTTGTTTCTTTTTTTGCATTTGTAAATTTCTTTCCACAATTAGTAGCTGGACCAATTGAAAGAGCCGTTAATTTATTACCACAATTTCAGAAAAAGAGAACATTCAATTACGCTATAGCTACAGATGGTTTACGTCAAATACTATGGGGGCTGTTTAAAAAAATAGTAATTGCAGATAATTGCGCAACCTACGCCAATATCATCTTCAATAATTCCGATGAATACTCTGGAAGCACGCTACTTTTAGGAGCACTATTTTTCACTTTTCAAATATATGGCGATTTTTCTGGTTACTCTGATATTGCTATTGGAACAGCACGATTATTCGGAATCAACTTAACAAAAAACTTTGCTTCCCCATACTTTTCAAGAAACGTTGGTGAATTTTGGAGAAGGTGGCATATTTCGCTATCTACATGGTTTCAAGATTACCTATACATTCCCTTAGGCGGAAGCAGAAAAAACAAATGGATTACCATAAGGAATATTACAATCGTTTTCCTAGTTAGTGGATTTTGGCATGGAGCAAACTGGACTTTTCTTGCATGGGGACTCTTAAATGCTTGTTATTTTATTTCACTATTGCTTACCAAACGAAATAGAAAGCACATGGATACTTTAGCTCAAGGGAAATTACTCCCTTCAATTAAAGAGCTTATCCAAATTGGAACAACTTTTACACTTACCGTTTTAGCTTGGATATTTTTTAGAGCTGAAAATATAAAACACGCATTCACTTATTTTTCTGAAATTTTCTCAACTTCTTTACTTACCATCCCAAATTTCCCAAACAGATCGGGCGCATTAACAACACTCCTATTAATAGGGATATTTATGATTTTTGAATGGTTCGGTAGAAATAACGAATATGCTATTGAAAAAACCGGGGAAAAATATCATCGAGGGTATAGATGGTTTTTATACTACTGCTTAATTATAGTTATTGTAATTTATGGCGGAAGTCAGCAAGAATTTATTTATTTTCAATTTTAGGAATGAAACGTTTTCTTTATACAATACTCGTTTTTACTAGTCCGATTATACTTTTAATCGGTATTACTAAACTTTGTTACACTAAAACAGGTGGCGATTTAAATAGATTAGGGAAAGTTTCAATTGACGAAAACTATAGAAATCAGTTTCAAAAAGATTTTGAACAACAACAAAACTACACCGATTTCTCTACTATTAATTTAGAAGAAAAAAACAGTTTTAACATACTTACTATTGGAGATTCCTTTTCCCAAAAAAGAGGTTTTGGTTATCAAAATTATATAACGACAGACACTACTAATTTATTGAACTTTGATATTAGAGCTTATACTATCCCTTCATACAACCCTATTAGTTTTGCCTTCAAACTAGTTAACGGCGATGCTTTTAACAACTTACATATTGACTATTTAATTTTACAATCCGTTGAAAGATATATTGTACCGCGTAGTGAAAAGATAAACGACTCTACTAAAATTACTATTAAAGAATTAGAAGAAGCAAGAAAAATACAGCGTAAAGGCAAAAATTCCTTCAACAACGAAAACTATGTTGATTACTTAAAATTCCCTTTTTACAATATCCTATACAATTTTAGTGATAATGCACTATGCTCCCCTGTGTATCAAAAAGCTATTAACAAAGAAGTGTTTTCCTTAAACAATAAATTGCTGTTTTTCGATGAAGACATTACTGCGTTAGAAAAAAACAACAAAATCAAACTGGTAAGCAACCTAAATAAGGAATTAAATATTCTTGCAAACAAACTAAAAGAACGAGGAATTATCCTAATTGTCATACCAAGCCCTGACAAATACGATTTGTTTTATGATTATATCACAACTAAAAACCACCCAAAGCCGTTGTTTTTTGATTATGTACGTGATTTAAAAAAAGAATACATCTATATTGATTCCAAAAAAACTCTCAAAAAACATATTGATAACGGTATTAAGGATGTGTATTTTGTTGATGACACCCATTGGTCACCTATAGGAGCAAAAATAATAGGTCAGGTTATAAATGATTCGATTATTCATAAGAAAAATTAGTAACCATAGAATTGATTCCTATTTTTAACCATCCAAGGAAAACCAAGTAATTATTGCTAATCTCCCATAATAATGCAGTAGTAAAAGTCAATATAACCTGATGATCACGATTAACACTAAAATAATGTTAAGGAAATCTTTTCAATAACATTATTCATTAGTTTCGCATAAAACTCATTTGGCAAAACAAAAAGATGATCTTGAAAAAGCATATTACTAAAAACATCCTTACAATTTTCATGCATATGGGAATTTGGTGCCTTGTTTTTTTATGGCCTCTACTATCTTTAGAGGATGTTTCGCAAATACAATATGCTATTAATAGGAATTGGCTATCTACATGTAGTCTTTTAATTGTATTCTATATTAATTATTTCGTATTTGTAAATCAGTACTTTTTTAAAAGTAAAAAAATGCTTTTTTACTCTCTTAACCTGTTACTAATTATCCTAATATTTTTTTTAGTAAAACACATATTAAAGTTGAATTCTTTTAATCCTTCTATGAATGGAGTTAGACTACGAGAAGTAAGAAGTATTACAGTAGCCTCCATACAATTAATATTACCTATGATTTTAGGTATTGGGATGTGTGTTGGCTTAAAAATCAATAAAAGATGGAGCAAAAATGAGTTACTGTTACAAAGAATTAAACAGACACAATTAGATGCGGAAATTAAATATTTGAGGTATCAAATTCAACCACATTTCCTATTCAACACCTTGAACAACATATACTCCTTAATTGATAGTTCCCCAAAGATAGCTAAAACCTCAATTCATAGCTTGAGCAAAATGATGCGTTACCTACTGCATGATTCTGTAACTAATAAAGTCCCTTTAGCCAAAGAAATTGATTTCTTAGAACGATATCTCGACTTAATGCGATTAAGAGTTTCTTCAAATTTGACTTTAGAAAAAAGTTTCCCTATACTTAATCAACCCGTTCAAATTGCACCACTCCTACTTATATCTTTTATTGAAAATGCCTTTAAACATGGTATAGATGCTGTACTACCTAGTCATATAAAAATTGACTTGCGCATTGAAAAGAACAAAATCTATTATAGTGTAATAAATTCTTCTTTTCCACAAAAAGAGAAAATGACGGATTCCGGAATAGGTTTAGAAAATTTAAGAAAAAGACTAGAATTATTATATCCAGATAACTTCGAATTAATCCAAGAAACTAGCAACAACTTATATACCGCAAAATTGATACTTAACTTTAGAGCATGATTATTAAATGTATATTGATTGATGACGAACCATTAGCACTGAACCTATTAGAGGGCTATGTAAAAGCTACACCTTTTTTAAAATTAGTCGCAAAATGTACTAGCGCTATAACAGCTATGGAAATACTTGAAAAAGAAGACATAGATTTGATTTTTTCTGATATACAGATGCCTAATTTATCGGGTATCGAGTTTTCAAAAATGATCTTACATAAAAAAACGAAAATTATTTTCACCACGGCTTTTGAAGAGTTTGCTTTAGAAAGCTATAAAGTTAATGCCCTTGACTATTTAGTAAAACCTATTAGTTACCCTGAATTTATTTCGGCTGCAAGCAAGGCCAAACAGCAAATTTCAAATACACCAAAATCCACTACATCTACAAAATATAATGAGGAATACATTTTTGTAAAATCTGATTATAAATTGATCAAAATAGACTTAAAAAATCTTATTTATATTGAAGGCCTAAAAGACTATGTAAAATATTATACGGTAAATTCAGAAAAACCTATTCTCTCTTTAAAAAGCATGAAATCTTTAGAGGAAGAATTATCTGATAAAAACTTTATGCGTGTCCATCGATCATTCATCGTAAACCTTAAAAAAATAACTATCATAGAACGTAACCGCATTGTTTTTGGAGAAAAATACATTCCTGTTTCAGAAAAATATAAAGAAAACTTTCAACAATTTATTGATGCTGATTTTTTAAAATAGACAAAATCTCTCAAAACGTCTATAAAAGCTCCTTGAACATCTATTTCATTTTTAGGAGCAATCCATTTTGTGCAATTTTACTGTATTAACAACTAAAGTAAACACTTTAATAAACAAATACGTAAATGAAAAACATTAATAAAACAATTCTAATCATCATCTGTTTTGTATGCTTTAATGCAAAACTCAGCGCACAAACTGTCAACGAAAAAATTGATGAAGTAATGCAAAAGTATATTGAACTCGATCGATTTTCAGGAACAGTTCTACTTGCCAAAGACGGGAAGGTACTTTATGAAAAAGCTTTTGGGGAGGCCAATAAAAGTTACAAAGTTAAAAACAACATAGATACCAAATTTAACATTGCCTCTATGGGTAAGATGTTTACTGGAATCTCTATTTTTCAATTAAAAGAACGAGGAAAACTAGATATTAATGATCCTGTAATTAAGTATTTAAAAAACTTCCCTTTAGGCGATAGGATTACAATTTACCATTTGCTTTCCCATACATCAGGTGTTGGAAGTTATATGAGGCATCCCGATTATCAGGAAAACAGAAACGGCTTTAGAAAAGTAAATGATTTATTGCCTTTAATTTATGAACAAGAATTAAATTTCAAAACACCTGGTGAACGATTTTCATATTCAAATTCAGGCATGATTATTTTAGGTGCTATTATAGAAAAAATTTCTGGTAAATCATACACTAATTACATTACTGAGAACATATTTATTCCGCTTAACATGAATGATACTCGAATGTCATTTTGGGATGAGGTTATTGAAAACTATGCAACTGGCTATATGAAATCTGTATCCGGAACCTTCCATAATAATATATATCAAAGTAGCCCTCCACACGCTGATGGCGGAATTCTATCGACAGTTGGCGATATACTCAAGTTTGATCAGGCACTTTATAGCTCTATCTTAATTAATGATGCATCTAAGAAAAAAATGTTTACTGCATTAAAAGTCACTTATGGTTTAGCATTTCAAGTAGAAGATCGACAGGGGAATAAAGTCGTTGGTCATAGTGGTGGTATGCCTGGGTTTTCTTCTTATTTCTCAAGATATTTAAAAGACAAGTATACTATAGTTGTTCTTTCTAATTATGATATGATATCGAAAAATGTAACTCATTATATAGAGGATATTTTGTTTGATGAAAAATACAAGTTGCCTAAAGCAAGACTAAATCATTTTATTTATAATAACATGGATAAAATTGAAGCTTTAGATTCATTACAAGCTATTTCTGATTTTATACAAAATGACTATTCTATCAAACATCCTCAGTATTTAAATGCCATAGCCTATGAATTTATGCACGAAGAAAAAAAGCCTTTTGCAATTAAACTATTCAAACTGAACGTGCATTTATTTCCCAATGAAGCTAATGTTTATGATAGTCTTGGAGAAGCTTACGAAGACAAAAAAGAAAATAACCTAGCTCTTAAAAATTATGAGAAAGCAGTTGAAGTGGCGAAAAAAAAATCAGATCTATCGTTAAATTCATTTACTGCGACTCTTGAACGATTTAAGAAAGAAAAAAATAAATAAACCATAAGCCCATGGCTTTTGTCGATATGAAAATCTTCTGGACTATATCCTTCATAGCTATGTGTTAAACGAACCATTTAAAAAAAGGGCTCAATTGTACTATACAATTGAGCTCTTTTTTATAACCTATATTTCTTTAAATAAAATCTCCACTTGCCATTACATGGTAACGAGGATCATCAATTCCTTCTTCAATGGCGCTCATTAATTTAGGAGAAGCTTTTACCATTAGGTTTTTACAATCTTCGGAAAGGTGTTTCAATTTAACCTGCTTTCCAGC
>Ga0209291_1002489_pt1 | contig 14817 bp, 13 predicted proteins | sample GOMGulsemesocosm_FD_184633 | JGI IMG/M metagenome (GOLD analysis project Ga0209291, IMG submission 184633) | Methane-oxidizing microbial communities from mesocosms in the Gulf of Mexico - GOM9B Gulf of Mexico (SPAdes) (version 2) | ecosystem: Environmental > Aquatic > Marine > Cold seeps...
CGTTAGTTTAGTTTTTTATAAAATAGGGCTCTTGTTTTTGGCGATTTTAAGTGCATTAGTGGTAGATTTTATTGTGAAAAAAAATGGGCTTTCAGGTCAGAATAGTTTTGTTATTTTCTTCTATTCTTTATTTTTCTTTTATTTCTGGAGTTCAAATAGTGATTTTAGGTTAGTTTTTGCAAATCTTTTTATTTTGTTGGCTCTTCGAAAAATAGTAAGCCTAAAATCACAATTAGAAATTACTAAAAAAATATTTGACGCAGCTCTATGGATATGTGTGGCATCCTTGTTTCATTTTTGGTCAATTTTATTTTTAGTGGTATTGTATTCAGGTATTTTGATATATGTGTCAAATTATTATAGAAACTGGTTAATCCCTTTAGTAAGTGCTTTTGTAGTTTTTATGATTGTGAGTGGATATGAATTAGTTGTTAATAATAATTTTTTTAATTTTTCAAATGCGTTAGTGTCTATGGATTACTCCCAGTTAAACTCAGATTGTAATTGGATGACAGGTGTTTTCTTTGCTGTAATATTATTAGTGTCATTAATATTTCTTCCTTCAAGAATAAGATTAAAGTTGCAAAAAAATAAATTATCGTATTTGATTTTAATTATTGCTTTAATTATAGGGGTAGTTTTGTTTTTAATTTCACCAAATAAGAGTAGTGCGATGCTTATTTTTTTATACTTTCCTCTGGCAATTTTGTTTACTAGTTTTTTTGAAAAAATAACAAAACCTATAATACAAACGGTAGTGCTATATAGTATGCTTCTGGTTTCAGTAATACTTTGTTTTATTTCAGGATAGTATTCTTCATATGACTTATCGATAGGACTATTTTCTGTTTATAGCTTCGAATAAAATTGTATATTTGATCTCATAAAAGGCAAATTATGTTTACAGAAAAAGCGAATAAAATATTCCAAGAAGTTATAGCAACATATCATATAGTTGACGATCCATATCAATCTTTTGAAAATAAATATGATAAAGGAGATGACTTGTTGGGTCATTTATTATATAGAAAATGTTGGATTGATACTGTGCAATGGCATTATGAAGATATTATTCGTGACCCTAACATTGACCCTGTTGAAGCTTTGGTTTTAAAACGTAAAATTGATGCGTCTAATCAAGATAGGACTGATATGGTTGAATATATTGATAGCTATTTTTTAGAGCAATATAAATCAGTTACTGCAAAAGGTGGTGCTACTATAAACACGGAAAGTCCAGCTTGGGGAGTTGATAGGTTATCGATTTTGGCATTAAAAGTATATCATATGAATGAGGAGGCTACTCGTGTAGAAGCTTCTGTAGATCATAGGGCTTCTTGTCAAGTAAAATTAGATGTATTACTTGAGCAACGTGTAGACTTGTCTACTGCTATTGACACTTTATTAAATGATATTAAAAGTGGAGATAAATACATGAAGGTGTATAAGCAAATGAAAATGTATAACGACGATGAGCTAAATCCGGTATTACGTTCTCAAAAATAGCATTGCTTAATGCTTTTATTAGCCTAGTAAAACTTTCTTAAAGAGTCGTGCTGAGCTTGTCGAAGTAATTTTAGTACTTTCTTTAAATGTCTAAAACACCAAAACACATATTAGTAATACGTCTCTCAGCAATGGGAGACGTTGCTATGTCTGTTCCAGTCGTTAATACACTCGTTGCAACTCATTCAGAGGTTAAAATAACTATTCTTACGCGAGCTTTTTTTGCTCCTTTTTTTTCAGATATTCCTAATGTTACTGTTTTTGTTCCGGATTTAAAAAAGAAGCATAAAGGTTTTTTAGGTATTTGGAAATTATCAAAGGAATTACTGAAGTTAAATATTGATGTAGTTGCAGATTTACATGATGTACTGCGATCTAATATATTAATTCAATTACTACGCTTAAAAGGAGTTCCGTTTCAGCAAATTGATAAAGGTCGGGCATGTAAGAAAGCCTTAATAGACCCCAAAAATAAAGTTTTTAAACTTTTAAAAACAACCCATGAACGTTATGCTAATGTATTTAAGGGTTTAGGTTACGGTTTGAGTTTACAAGGTGGAAAAGCCTTGCTGAGGATTACTCTTTCAAGTTTTGTTTCCGATTATATTGGTGATACTGAAAAAAAACTGATAGGTATAGCCCCTTTTGCTGCTCATAAAGGAAAAATGTATCCTTTAGAGAAAATGAAAGAAGTAATATCCGAGCTTTCTAAAAATCCCGATACTACTGTCTTGTTATTTGGAGGAGGTAAAGAGGAAAAACAAAGTTTGGATAAAATTGCAATGCAATATGATAATGTACTTAATATAACAGGAAGGTTTTCATTTCAAGAAGAGTTGGCATTGATATCTAATTTAGATATCATGTTGTCTATGGATTCTGGAAATGGACACTTAGCTGCTATGTATGGAGTGCAAGTAATTACTATTTGGGGAGTGACACATCCATATGCTGGTTTTGTGCCATTTAATCAGCCTGAAGAAAATCAGATCCTTCCAGATCTGGAAAAATTCCCATTAATACCAACTTCTATATATGGGAATAAATACCCTGTGGGGTACTTGGATTGTTTTGATACAATATCAATAGTAACTATTGTTAATACAATAAAAAAACGCCTTAAAATTAATTAAGACGTTTTCTAAAAAAATAAAATACCCGAATTTTATTTTTTCATTAATAGTTTTGATAAAAGCTCGTTTTGTTTTTTTAATTCCTTTATAGAATTCTTTAGCTCATTAATTTGTTCTTGTTGCTCTTGTATGGCTTTAACTGTTATGGGGATTATTTCAGTATATCTAACTCCTAATTTGTCGTGTTTTATTCTAGTATATGTGTCTGGCGTAGCTTCGTCTAATATTTTCCAAGAATGGGTTTTTACTACTTCTGGAATAACGTCTAAAAGTTGTTGTGCAGAAAAACCAATATGTGTTTCTTTTTGATTGTTAGGTATTGTTTTATCTCCAATAGAGTTGTTTTTCCATTGGTATGATAATGTTTTTAATTTCATAATGGTATTTAGCCCATGTTCTAAATTTTTAATATTGTTTTTTAATGTCATATCAGAACTTACTGTTGGAGCATTTACCAAATAGATGTCTTGCCATCTATTGGCCGCTGTACCTATATCTGTAAAATTATCTAATGCAGGTAAAATTCCGTAATTAAAAGTAAACTCTGCAACTAAATCTTCAATAATTTCTATAGAACCAAGTCCAACTTGTGTTCCGGAAGCTGCTGTTCCATTTTGTACTTGAAAATGTAATCCTGTATCAATAGTAGTTTTACCTATACTTGCTGTACCAGCGTGATATACAAAACCTGTATTAGTAATAGTTCCTGGTGCTAGCCAATCGTCATCACCAATATTAGCGCTAACGGCATCTTTCCAAGTAGCATTACCATTTACATCAGATACTAAAATTTTATTAGCCCCTTGTTGTCCGTCTTCTAATCTAAATACATATGCCCCTGCAGTTGCTATTTGATTTTCAGTAACTAAAATATCATCAATTGTAGCTCCGTTATCGTTGTCTGCTGTGTATTGAAACCTTAATGAATAGTTGTTTCCGATAGTGACAGCTTGAGTATTTGAATAGGTAGCATTAATTGAATCAGCTGTTAGGTTTAATAAAGTTGCTGTTACCGATGAAGTTGTTTCGTTGTAAAGAGTTACTATAAAGCTGTCTGAGCCATCGCGATCATCATAGCCATAATTAAATGAAATGTTAATCGAGGCAGTTGTTGGGCTAAATGAACCTTCAACTAAAGTTTGATTCTGAACACAGCTATTGCTATATCTAATATAAGCTCTTTCATTTGTACATGTTGTACATGATGCCCATGTACTTGTTGTGTCGACATGCCAAATAGTTGTTGCTGTAGCACAGGTGTTTGCCCCTGCAGCTACAGACGTTACTCCTCCTGATGAGAAATCATTAGAATATATTGTGGTTAAACCGCCAGCGTTAGCTAAAGTACTTGTTCCTGTTAAATGAAATTTTGTAGATGGAGCAGTGTTACCAACCCCTACATTTCCTGTATTGGCATTATATATGTTATTACCTACAACAGTCCAGTCATTATCTGCGCCACCAAAAGTTGTCCAGATAGCTCCATTGTAATAATAAAAACTTGGAGTATTGTCAGTCTGGTATATTAAAAGTCCTGTTGCTGGTGAGGTGATGGCATCTCGTTGTGCTTGAGTCATTCTAGGGATTAATATTCCTGATGTTGTTGATGTAATGTCTAATTCTGAACTTGCATCTGGTGTTGTTGTTCCAATTCCAACTTGTGAAAATAGAAATGTACATGTAATCATACATGCTACAAATAGTAGGTTTTTAATCATGATTTCGGGTAAAAAAATATTAATTTGGGTAAATTCGGTGCGCGAAGCTACTTAAAATTTAGCGAGTATTTATTAAAAAGAGCTAAAATGTTGTAAAAACACGTTTATAAATTAAAAGACAATTGTTTTGTAACAAATGCAATAATTTATCGGTTATTTTAATGGATAATTTGCGAGGTACTCAGGGCATTAATAATGAGATATGGTAGTATGAAAAAAAACGTCTTAAAGTTAATTAAGACGTTTTTTTTGTAAGAAATTAGAATGACCTATTTAATGACCTCTTCTCTTTCCTTCTTTTTTTTACGAACAGGTTGTTCCCTTTTTTCTCTTTTTAATTCTGTGGAATTGATAGTTTGTTTTTCCTGTCTTTTTCCTAAATTAAACTTTTTCGGTTTTAAATTTCTTTCAGAATAATTTTTTTCTCTTGTTTTGTCGTAGAAAATGCCTTGCGTTTTATCTTTTCCGTAAGCCTCTGGAGTGTAGTACTTACCGATTTCATGAGATTTTTTATTGGTTATATCAGAAGAATAATTTTTGTCTATACTTTTGTAATATTGCATAACAGGATCATTTCTTTCGGCGTGAATAGTCCAAGAAACTTTAGTGTTAGGAGCTCCAGCAATGGTGAATTTATTGTTGGCTTGTTCTTTTGCTATATAAGGTTGTACACTGGTTCCTATAGAGGTTAGTTGGTAGGTTACATTAGTATTAATAGTGTTAAAATATTCTGGAAGTTTTACTACGGCCTTACCATTAGAACTTAGTGTAGCAATACCTCTATACATATTTAATACTTCATTGGACTCAATTGCAAAATGACGAAGTGTTTTGTTATTTGGATCTAAAGGGTAATCTATGGTAAAAGGTTTTAGTCCTGTAGCTCCAATGTTTCCAACTGCAAATAGACCAAAACCGCCGCTATTACTTTGGCCAACAACACCAATGTCTCCTCCAACACCCTGAACACCAACTCCTAAAGCGCCATTTACTGATTGAGAGTAAACCCCTGTGGTGGCTGCACTAGTATTTGGAGTGACAAAAACTTGAATTCCATCACCGTTATCAGTTCCTCCATTACTAACAAAAATAGTTGGATCTGCACTTGTGTTAGATGCATTTATTGCAGATTTTATCCTTCCGGCAGTAGGAGAAGTTCCTGTTGCAGAGTGAGATACGGTTAAGGCGCTATATTCACTAGCACTTGGAGCGGCTCCAGCTGTTGGGTCTCCCATAAAAATATCAACGGCATTACCATTTGTTCCAAAGTGGGATATTTCTGCTGCATTTCCACCTCCAGCAGCCCCACCGCCAATTCCAGAATAATTAGCGAATAACCCTAAGCTATTAGTGTCTGCATTTGCGTTAGTGTTTACAAATGTTCCTGCTGTTGCAGTAGCTCCGGAAGCAAATCCAGTTATTGCATCACCAACAGATTGACTTTGAATACCAGTTCCTGTACCGCTATGAACAACAAATAAACCTACACTTGCATTTGTAGCATTGTTCAGGGCTATTTGTTGTCCACGTCCTAAGCCATCATGATCTAAACTAGATACAATTGATGTATTAGCAGCATTTGTTAAAGTGACCAATTGTCCTGCTCCTGTTCCTGTTTGAGCGATGGTTTGTCCAATACCTGAACCGGCATGTACGACAGCTGAACCAATATTTGCGTTAGCTGCGTTGCTTAATTCGGTATAGTTACCAGTACCTGTTCCGGCATGAAATATTTCTAATCCTGAGTTAGCATTAGCAGGATTGGTCAAGTCTGTATAAACACCTCTACCGGTTCCGGCATGTAGAATGTTTATTCCTGAACTTGCGTTGGCTGCATTGCTTAAGTTTAGCGAAGCACCTGAACCAGTTCCATTATGAAATAAAGAATACCCTATGGCAGTATTGGCAGCGCCCATATAGGTGTCAATACCTCTTGAAAAAGCACCTGTACCATCTTGTTCAATATAAATTGCTTGCTCTGAAGCTCCAGCGTTAGATTGAAATACGGCTACTGCGCTACCTAATCCCTCGTTGTCAGATTCAATCACATTGGCAGTACTGGCTGTGTTTAAAGCGTCAGCATTGATTACCCTTCCTGTTCCACTATTTCTTAACCAAAGAGCAGAGCTCCCGTTGTTAGTATTTGTTTGTTCAACATCTATACTATTTCCGCCTGTTCCTGAATGGTCTATAGCTATAGCGTCAATTGCAGCTGTTTGAATAACATGTGCTTTTGCTGTTGGAATAGCAATTCCAATACCTAAGTCACCACCAGAGGTTATTCTAGCTTTTTCTGTATTATTTGTTCTGATTACAAAATCTTGAGCATCAGTTGTTCCTATAAAATTAGTAGCAGGGTTTGTTCCAGCGTTACCTAAAATTGTCCAGTCTGTACTTTGGGCTGGGTTTATTCTAACCCAGACAGCTCCGTCATTATAGTAAAAGCCAGGAGTAACATCTCCTGCCGTAGCAGTATTATAAACAATCATACCAGCGACATCAGCTGTAAGTGGTAAAGGGCTTGTTGTGTTAGTTAATGGTACACGAGGTAGTAAGACTCCTCGAGTGGAACTAGTAATATCTAATTCGGCATCTGCATTTGGAGTCGTGGTTCCGATTCCTACTTGGGCAATACTTTTTTGAGAAAACAATGTTAGTGTACTAACAAGAATCAGTCTAATAATAGTTTTATGCATTTTGATCGGGTATTATGTTAGAAATTTATTTTGGGGTGACGTATGTCGCTAAAATATAACATTTTACCGTTGATTGACCTGTTGGATGTGTTGTTTTCGACTAAGCGCAATTATATGCGTTGAAATGCACATTTGATTAAATTGCTAAATTTTTATTTTTTGAATGTCTTATTCTGAAATAGCATTAGACTGAAATTGGGTTTGTAGTGGGAAATAGATGATTGTAGTTGAGTGACTATGCTGCTATATTTTGATTATTGGTTTTTGTTTTAAACCCTTGTATTGATTTGTTTTCTATGGGAAGAATATAGTTTTCTTAGCGTTGTATCATGTTTTTATCTACTGAAAGGCTGATAATTCAGTAGTGTTATTTAAGGGGGGGGGGACGAGGTATAGTTGTAGAATGTTTAAATTTTCGTTTTACACATTATCAAAATCAATACTAATTTTTGAACTTTTTGGAACTGCTTGACAAGCTAAAGTTAATCCTTCTTCAATTTCGCTATCTGTTAAAATAGAGTTTTTAAGTAATTGTACTTCACCTTCTGTTACCATGCACATGCATGAACTACAGACTCCACCTTGACATGAGTAAGGAGCGTCTATTCCGCCTTTTAAAGCAGCGTCTAATAAAGTCTCATTTTCTTTTACAGTAATGGTGTTTTCTTCATCATCAACCAAAACAGTTACTTGTGCTGAACCATTAAAATCTTCAGATGTAGCAACAGGGGCTATGTCTTTTACGGATGCAGTAAATAATTCGTAGTGAATTTGATCTTTTTTAATTTTATTCTCTTGTAAATTGTCAGAAACAAGATTGATCATGGTCTCAGGGCCGCATAAATAAAAACTATCAAAAGATGTATTTTTATGCTTGTTTTTAAGAATGTAATTTACTTTCTCAGTGTCAATTCTTCCAAACAAAGCGTTGCTTTCATTGGCTTGTGTATAGGTGTAGTACACAAATAAGCGACCGAAATATTTTTTTTCTAATTGATGTAGTTGCTCGTGAAAAATAGTGTTTTCAGGAGTTTTATTTCCATATACTAATACAAATGAACTTTTTGGTTCGTGTGCTAATACATCTTTTACCATTGATAATACAGGAGTAATACCACTACCAGCTACAAAAGCTCCGTAGTTTTTTCTATTGTTAATATTAGTTTGTAGGATGAATTTCCCTTCGGGTATTCCAACATCTAAATGTTCTCCTTCTTTTAAACGAGTATTTGCATAGGTAGAAAAAATACCGTTTTTTATCTGTTTTATGGCAACTCGTAATTCACCAGAATCAGGAGCAGAGCAAATAGAATATGATCTGCGCACTTCTTCTTTAAAGATATTAGTTCGAAATGTTACGTACTGACCAGGAATAAAAGTATAATCTTCTTTTAAATCTGCAGGAATATCTAAACTGATAGATACTGTGTCAGCTGTTTCTTTTCTAATGTTATTTATACGAAGTGAATGAAATCTTCCCATGAGTTGTAAACAAAATTTTGGCAAAAATAAATAATATCAACGGGATAAAATATGATATTTCACATAAAATAATGCCTAAGAAATTTATATACATAAATTATTTATGTATGTTTGTGGAAGAATTTAGAACTATGAGTAATTCAAAATTATATAAAGGGAGCTTAGCTACTATCATTTTAAAATTGCTATCACAGCAAGATAAAATGTATGGGTATGAGATTACCCAAAAGGTAAAAGGTTTGACTAAAGGAGAGTTGAATATTACGGAAGGTGCATTATATCCAGCATTACATAAGTTAGAAGCAGAAGGTGTTTTAGAGGTAGAGGTAATGCGAGTGGATAACCGATTGCGTAAATATTACAAGCTTACTGAAAAGGGAGAAAAAGAAACGGTAAGTAAATTGGCCGAATTGGAAGAGTATATTAAAAATATGCAGGTATTGTTTAATCCTAAATTTGGTTTGGAATAATATGAAATTATCTAAAGAACAATTACAGGTTGTTGATCTGTATTTAAAAGATAAAAAAGTTAAAAACTGGGATGTGCGTTATGAAATAGTAGATCATATGGCTTGTTTGACTGAAGGATTAATGGAGGAGGGGAATACTTTTGATGGTGCAATTGTAAAGATGAAGCAAATGTTTACATTCAGGTATTTACGTGACATGCAAATGGAGAAGCAAAAGGCGCTAAGCAGACAATTGAGGAAGGGGTTTGTCGCTGAGTTTAAAACATGTTTATTTAATTCAAAATTTTTGATTAAAGTGTTAGCGTTAGCTTTATTAACAATAGTATTCTATCAATATGTTTCTGTAAATAGTATGATAGGTGTTGGTTTTGTATTGTTGTATAGTCCAATGTTTTTTCAAATAAAAGGAATGATTAAAAATTTTCAATTGTACGGAAAATCTATGCTAATGAGTAAGGTTTGGATTCAATTACTTGGTTTGCCAAATGTTTTAATGTTACCTATTCATTTAAATGGAGATGTAATTATGGATAAATATGGTATGGTTATGTTGATTGTGGTATTGTGTTTAATTCCAGTAATGTTAGTTTGGAATAGTTTACTTCTTAGAGAAATGAGAAAACTAAAAGAACAGTATTTTTTAATTTATAAGTAATATGAATTTATCAAAAGAAGAATTACAGTTTATAGATAGGTATTTAGAAAATTCGGAGGTTGTTTATGCGGATGTTCGTTTGGAGTTGACTGATCATGTAGCTTCTGCTATTGAGGTAAAGTTGGAAGAAAATCCGAACGAAACTTTTTATGAGGTGTTTAAGAGTTATATGATAAGCAATAAAAAAAGTTTATTGAAAGATCATGAAGAGCAGCAAGTTAAATTGCGTGAAAAAATTATCATGCGTTTTGGAAAAGGCTTTTTAGTAAAAGAAGTGTTGTTTTTAATTGTGTTAGCTGTATTGGTTTCTGGTTTAGTAGAATTTAACTTTTCTCAAGAAAATCTCTTAAGTGTTAATCTTGGAATAGGTTTAATAGGTGTATTGTATTATTTTTTAAAATTTCATAAAACAAAAAAAACAAGTGTTGGCGCGGCTTTACTTACAATTGTGTTAATATCAATATACATACCATTTTATATAAAAAATCCGATAGTATTATTGTTTTTAATTCCAGTGATGGTAATTGTTACATTGTTGCAGAAAAAAATTAAAAAAAGGATAGGTAAAGAGAGTGTAGTGTTTTTTGTAATACTATTTGTGACAGGTCTTTTTACTCCATTATTTATTTGGTTTACTAAATGGTCAGAACAATTTTTAACCGATAATATATTAGAAGGGTATTTCTTTTTTCAGTTAATTATGTGGTATGTGTTATTCAAAACATTGATGGCTTATAAAAAAGAATTGGACACAAAATATAGAGGGATCTTTAATTAAGTATAACAACAACAACAACAATAATAAGTGGTTTTTTGATTTCGAGTTAAAAAAAACTACATATAAAACGTAAATACTATTGGTCAGACAATAAATTTATAATAATATTAAAAAATAGAAGAAATGAAAAAAATTATTTTATTAGGAGCGTTTGTTTTAGCTCTATCGGTGAAAGCACAGGACAATACTGCTTTTAAAAGTGAAACAATTGAATTTATTAAATTAACAGGTGCTGCTGCAAGTTTAGAAGCTGGTATAGATCAAATTGGAGCTATGGTTCCTGAAGCTAATAAAGCGGCTTATAAAAAAGAAGCTAATGCAACGTTACCTGGGTTGTATGGTAAAATGGCAGAATTGTACATGAAAGAATTTACAGCTACTGAAATTAAAGAATTGGTGGCTTTTTACAAGAGTACCTTAGGTGAGAAAATGGCTTCTAAGCAAAGCTCTTTAATGCAACAAAGCATGGTGTTTGGTCAAACTTGGGGTATGGAGTTACAGGGGATAGCTCAGAAACATGTGGGAACAGTAAATGCAACACCAGAAAAAAAGAATTAAATAAATTATTGTCTGACACGTATTACAATGCAAAAACTAACTAACCTACAATTACAGTTTATAGATGGTTATCTTATTAAAAACAAAGTGAAGTATTGGGATGTTCGTATGGAGCTGATCGATCATATTGCCAGTTTAATTGAGGGGAAAATTGAACAAGGAGAAACATTTGAAAACGCAATGTTTTTGGTGCACGAAGGATTTGGTAATAATTTAAATAAGCCTCGATTAAATAAAGACAATACCGCTTGGATAACTACAACATCTATTTATGAAAGTAATGAAGGTTTTGAAAAGTTAATATTAGAAAAAACAAGTATGCTGAGAAAAAAATACAGTCGCTTGTTGTGGAGGGAGATCAGACACTTGTTTATAGACTTGAAATTCATAATGCTTATGTTGGTATTTGTGGTTTTAGCATGTGTGTTTTATACTGATTTAACGGGTAAGCAATTGTGGTTGTGTAATGTGTTGCTGTTACTTGTGCCGCTATGCTTTATGGTACCTAGAATATTTAAAAAACAAATAAAAAAGTCCTTAGCAGTAACTACGGCGTTCGGTCTTTATTTGCCGCTTAGTCTTGGAATTTCTAATTTGTCTCAAGTATTAGGGGTGTATGATTTTACTTTTAATAAGCAAATCTGTTTAAGTTCATTTTTTATATTATTGCCTTTAATGATTTCGTTTTGCATAGTATTTAAAAAGGTTATTAAAGAACAAAATGATTACTATAAATTTAGCATACAGTAATGAAGCTTACTAATATTCAAATAGATAAGTTATACACGTTTACTAAAAAACACTATGTTGATTATTATGATTTGCAAACAGAGCTAGTAGATCATTTGTCCAACGGAATAGAGGCGCAGTGGCAAGAGAATGAAAAAATGTCTTTTGAAGATGCGCTACAATTAGAATTTAAAAAATTTGGAATTTTTGGTTTTACAGATTTAGTCACTGAACGACAGGCGAAAATGACCAAACGCTATAATAAATTAATTTTATCAATATTAAAAACATATTTCACCCTCCCAAGAGTGGCATTAACCACATTGATGTTTTTAATAGTTGTATTGGTAATACAAAAGATTCCTTATAAAGATTATGTAGTTGTTGGTCTGTTTATGTTGCCGCTTTGTGTTTTGTATTTTAAGACGATGAAATATAAAAAAGCACAAAAAAAACGCAAAGAGAACGGACAGAAGTTATGGATGTTTGAAGAGGTGATTTCTTCATATAGTCAGGCTTTCTTCTTAGTTCAATTAGTGACTCAAGTCCCGCATCTTTTAATTAAAACAGAGGCGTCTATTGGAGTGCTAAATTCAATGGTAGGTAGTATTACTGTGTCGGCTATACTTGTTCTGTTTTTTTTAACGATGTATGTTATGTTGTATGTAATCCCTTTAAAAGCTAAAGAGCATATCATAAAAGCACATCCTGAATATAATTTGGTGTAAAACTGTAACATTTTCCTTTATTTAATTACTAATACTGTATGATCAGTTTCCTCATTGCAAGCGCATGAGGGATGAAAAACTAACTTATAATGTTTAAACGTATTTTAAAGCTGGAATGGAAATCATTCTTCCGTTCAGCTAATTTCACTAAGGGTATTGCAATTAAAATTTTATTAGCTTTTTTTGCAGTATACCTAATGGTTTGTTTTGCTGCTTTAGGTGCAGGAGCATATTATTTTTCGGCTAATGCAGTGCCAACAGTCGATCCGCTGTTAACAGTGTGTAGATGTATTGTTATTTGGTTTTTAGCTGATTTATTAATTCGTTTTTTTGCTCAAAAATTACCTGCGCTTAATAGTAAAGCGTTAATGGTGATTCCGATAAAAAAGAAAACAATAATACATTATCTGCTGTTGAAATCGAGTATCTCAGCATTTAATGTAATTCCATTGTTTTTCTTATTCCCTTTTGGGGTTGCTCTGTTGATAAAAGGGTATGCTGTAACCAATGTGTTGTTTTGGGTGTTAAGTATGGTTGTGTTAGTTCAGGTAAACAATTTTATCAATTTTATAATTAATAAAAGCAATCTGTTTTTCTATGGTATAGTTAGTCTGTTGGCGATTTGTGTGTTAGTGGAGTATTTTGGTGTCTATGATGTTATTTCTCCGATTGGAGACTTATACTTCAGTTTGTATAAGCAACCGTTTTTCGTGTTAATTCCTTTAGGGTTATTAGTGTTGTTTTATGTTACAAATTTCAAGAATTTTCTACAGTGTTTTTATTTGGATGATGGGGTGCTTTCTAAAAAGGTAAAAGTAGTTGCGAGTTCAGAGTTTTTATGGCTGAATAAATTTGGTGATGTGGCGTCGTTTTTAAAGAATGATATCAAATTAATTTGGAGAAACAAACGCCCTAGGATGACAGTTATAATGTCTTTAGCAATGTTATTGTATGGGTTGTTGTTTTTTACGAATTCGATTTACGGGGAAGGAGGTTCTGTGATGCATGTATTTGCGGCTGTTTTTATAACAGGAATGTTTATGATGAATTTTGGTCAATTTGTACCTGCTTGGGATAGTGCGTACTTTAATTTATTAATGTCGCAGAATATTTCAATGAAACAGTATTTGAATTCCAAACGTATTTTACTGCTATTAAGTATAGGTGTTTTAACATTATTGTCATTACCGTATTTTTATTTCGGATGGAAAATTGGTATGTTGATTTTAGTTGGAGGGGTGTACAACGCAGGAGTTAATGTTCCGGCATTGTTGTATTTATGTTCATTTAATAAAAAACGGATAGATTTGGAGAAAAGTGCGATGATGAACTATCAAGGGATGGGTATAGCACAATGGTTAATGATAATCCCCATGATATTAATACCAATGGGGGTATTTGGTTTGATAAATTATGTAGTGTCTTTTAATGTGGCGACAGGTGTATTGTTTTGTTTAGGAGGGGTAGGACTTGCTTTTCAAAATTATATTTTTTCAAACTTGGTAGTTGTGTTTAAAAAACGCAAGTATGAAATGGTGATTGGTTTTCAACAAAAATAAAAAATTATGATAGTATCAGAGAATATTACAAAAATATATAATAATAACACAGTACTTGAAATTGAAAAATTTGAAATAAAAAAAGGACAAAGTATAGGGCTTGTAGGTAATAACGGGGCTGGAAAAACCACTTTTTTTAGTTTGTTGTTAGATCTTATTCGGCCAACTACAGGTACAATTAAGAATAATGGAATTATAGTAAGTGAGTCTGATTCTTGGAAAAACTTTACGAGTTCATTTATTGATGAAAGTTTCTTAATTGGCTATTTAACACCAGAGGAGTATTTCTATTTTATAGGTGAATTGCGAGGGCAAAATAAAGCAGATGTAGAGGCGTTGGTGTCTCAGTTTTCAGATTTCTTTCATGATGAAATTATTGGGAAGAAAAAGTACTTGAGAGATTTAAGTAAAGGAAATCAGAAAAAAGTAGGGATTGTTGCGGCACTAATTGGAAATCCAGAAGTTGTGATTTTAGACGAGCCTTTTGCTAATTTAGATCCAACAACCCAAATAAGGCTAAAAGAAATTATTAAAGAGCTTACTCAAAATAAAGCAGTAACAGTGTTGGTTTCAAGTCATGATTTATCGCATGTAACTGATGTTTCGGATAGGATAGTGGTTTTGGAAAAAGGTAGAATTGTTAAGGATTTAGAAACGAATGCCGCAACTTTAACTGATCTTGAAATGTATTTCTCTAACTAAGTGGGTATCTTTTTATAAGGAACATTATTGCTTTTTCAAACAAAAACGTATTTTTACATTCTTATAGATACTAAAAGGGGTATATTTTAGTTATTTAAATGAG
>Ga0209291_1002490_pt1 | contig 14815 bp, 11 predicted proteins | sample GOMGulsemesocosm_FD_184633 | JGI IMG/M metagenome (GOLD analysis project Ga0209291, IMG submission 184633) | Methane-oxidizing microbial communities from mesocosms in the Gulf of Mexico - GOM9B Gulf of Mexico (SPAdes) (version 2) | ecosystem: Environmental > Aquatic > Marine > Cold seeps...
AATAGAACAAGTTACCTATTATGACGGTTTAGGTAGACCAATACAAACTAATGCCTATAAAGCTGGGGGTAATGGTCAAGATATTATTAGTCATGTTGAATATGACGCCATAGGTAGACAAGCTAAAACACATTTGCCCTATGCATCAACAGGTAATAGTACACTAGATTACAGAATCGGTACTTCAGCAGCTACTGATGCTTATTATCAAGCTAATTATGGGAATGATTTAGGTGTAACTCCAAATCCGTTTAGTGAAATTGAATATGAAGCATCACCATTAAATAGAGTTATGCAACAAGCAGCTCCTGGGAAAGATTGGAGTTTAACTTCAGGACATACTGTTAAGTTTGATTATCAGGCTAATTCAACTAATGATTCAGTTAAATACTTTACTGCAACTTTTATCGGTAATGAGTATATGGAGCCTCATTTGGAATATAACAACTATTATGCTGCAGATGAGTTATACAAAACCATTACTAAAGATGAGAATTGGGTTATAGCAGATGGTAAAGCGCGAACTACTGAAGAATTTAAGGATAAAATTGGGCGTGTAATTTTAAAACGTACTTATGTAAAAGATAGTATTGGAACGACTGATGTTGAATTAAACACTCAGTATGTCTATGATGACTTTGGGAACCTAACATATGTATTATCTCCAGAAGCGTCAGATAAAATCCTTACTGGAAGTACTGTAAACACAGTTATATTAGACAACTTAGGGTACCAGTATAAATACGATAATAGAAATCGTTTAATTGAGAAAAAAATACCTGGTAAAGGTTGGGAGTATATTGTTTATGATAATTTAGACAGACCTATTCTTACTCAAGACCAAAATTTAAAAGCACAGGGTAAATGGCTATTTACTAAATATGATGCTTTTGGGAGGGTGGTATACACAGGGTTTTATACAACTAATCAAGATGGTCTTACTTTACAAGGGTTGGCTAATACTGCGGGGTTTAACTATGAAGTTAAATTTATCAAGGACCCATTTATTGGAAATGTAATTGGAGGCACAAAAATATTTTATACTTTTCAAGCTTTTCCTACTGATATAAATATGCAAGACCTATTGACAATTAATTATTATGACGATTATGAGTTTAATACAACATTATCTTTAGATGGTTCTTCGAAGGTAACTAACTTAAATGGTGTTTCAGAAAACAATGGTATAATTTCTAAAACTGGAACAACTCTTCAATGGGATGCTGGTTTTGATACTGAAGCGACTATTTCTGGCGATGGTGGAATATCCTACACTGTTATGAGTGAAACTAGCGGCAACAGAGTTATGGTTGGTTTAACTGATGTTAACAACAACACATACGACGATTATATAACTATGGGTTATGCTATTTATACAGGAGGAAATAACGATAAAGTACTTACTTGTTCTGCAAATGGAACAACTAAATTTATCTCACCAACTAATTTTTATCAAACTGGAGATAGATTTTGTGTAGAGCGCTTAGGGAATCAAATGTTATACAAAAAAAATGGTGAAGTATTTTATGCTTTAACTATTACAGATACTTCCACTTTAGTTGGAGATAGTTCTTTTGTTGAGCCAGGAACTTCTATAAGCAATGTCATGGTGTATTATACTGTAGTGAGCGCTCCTGTTACTTCAAATAATAAAGGGCTAGCTACAGGAAGTAAAGTACGAGTGTTAGATACCAATGATTGGATTACATCAGTAACTCATTATGATGAAAAAGCTAGACCTATTTATGTAGCTTCAGACAACCCACATTTACAAACTTCTGATGCTGTAAGTTCAGTTTATGATTTTATAGGAAATGTTACTTATTCAAAAGCTGTACATACTAAAACAGGTCAGGATAATATTTTAACGGAAGATGCTTTTTCTTACGACCATCAAAATAGATTGTTAGCACAAAGACAATCTATAAATGGAGGAAGTTATACTACAATAGTAGAAAATGAATATGATGCTTTAGGGCAGTTAAGAATAAAGAAAACTGGAGTTCAGACCCATACAACATCAGATAACTTAGTTAACCTAAATAAAGTAATTAAGGATGGGGAGTATATAACCAAAGTAGCTACTCATAGTTGGGATGGTAACTTTGAAACAAGTAGTAAAATATCTGGCGATGGTTTTGTAGAATTCACAGTTACGGCAACAGATAAAATCAATATGATTGGATTATCTGACCCAACTGGAACTTTAAGTGATGGATTTGATAAAATTGATTATGCTATATATACAGGTGCAGGAACAAACAAAAGAGTATATATATATCAAGAAGGAGTTAATTATGATTATCCTACGACCATTTTCTTTGAAGCTGGTGACACTTTTAGGGTAGAACGTGATGGAACAACTATTCGTTATAAAAAGAATGGAGTAGAGTTTGCCTCTACTACTAATGTTACTACAAATGATTTAATTGCTGATGGTTGTTTAGGTGCCTTAGGAAGCTATATTAAGGATTTATATATAGCAGATATAAATAATATTGAAGGACAAGCTTTACAAACTGTTAATTATAACTACAACATAAGAGGTTGGTTAAAAAACATTAATGATATTGATGATTTAGGTACAGGAATCAATACTGATTTATTTGCTTTTAAATTAAATTATAATACAACGGATTTAAGTAATAGTACTGAATTATTTAATGGAAATATCGCCGAAACACAATGGAAAAGTGTTACAGATGATATTAAACATCATTATTCATACGATTATGATGCTTTAAATAGAATAAAAAAAGGGAACTATGGTATTAACGGAATTGTAACTCCAAATAATACTTATGATTTAAAAGGTATTACTTATGATAAGAATGGAAATGTCTCTAATTTAGGTCGTAATGGGTTTGTTAACTCAGCCAATACTCAAATTGATGATTTAACATATACCTATTACCCAGAAACTAATCAATTAAAATCGGTTACTGATGCTATTACAGCAAATACCGAAGGCTTTAAAGATGGTAATGTGAATGTTGTTGGAAATGATTTTGACTATGATTATGACGATAACGGTAATATGACTTTGGATAAGAATAAAGAAATTACTGCTATTACTTATAATCATTTAAACTTACCTATGACTGTTAGTTTCCATTATCCAAGTGCTTCGGGTACTGATATTGATGGAGGGGTTATTACTTACGTATATGATGCTACAGGAGTTAAGTTGAAAAAAACGGTGTTTACTAGTAGTCAATTGTTAAATATTCCAAGAACTGAAACAGAATATGCTGGTAATTTTGTGTATCAAGGAAACGTTGATAACTTATCACTACAATTCTTTAACCACCCAGAGGGGTATGTAGAAAAGAATACTAATATCTCTGGAGGTAAAGGAGCTATAGTTACTACTAGTTTTACGCATGTATACCAATACAAAGATCATTTAGGAAATATTAGATTGTCTTATGCGGATGATGATAGAGATGGTCATGTTGACATCCTTAAACCAGGAGGACCATATTGGTCTCCAGTTGATAAAGATGGGGATAATGATTACAAAAATGAAATTAGAGAAGAATCCAACTACTATCCTTTTGGACTGAAACATAAAGGGTATAATAATGTAATAACTGGACGTGACCATAAGTATGGATTTGGAGGAATGGAGTATCAAGATGAGTTAAGTCTTGACTGGTACGATGTTACAGCACGTAACTATGACCCAGCATTGGGTAGATGGATGAATTTAGACCCGTTGGCTGAACAAATGAGAAGACATAGTCCGTATAATTATGGGTTTGATAATCCGATATTTTGGACTGACCCAGATGGAATGGCTCCAGCTGCACCAGATTGGATTGATAATGGTGATGGTACTTGGACAGCAGAAGCTGGAGATGGTGCAGATAGGCTGGCTCAACAAGCAGGGATATCAGTTGAGAAAGCTAGAGAAATTCTTGCTAACACGCCAAAAAATAATCCTCAAGGCAATATGGGAACTTATGAAGATACAGATGGAGTTTTAAAATCCGCAGTTGATGAAGGTGATGTTGTGACTGTTACAGAACAGCAAGAACCAGTTGAAGATGTACTTGATATGGATGTCCAAAATTTACAAGACGAAATAAACGACAATAATATTACAACAATAGAAAAATCCTTTGAAAGCGATTCCCTTACCCAGGTGGTAGATAAAATGGAGAAACAACTACAAACTCAGATTGATGCAGGGGTTTTTCAGCCATCAGGTAATGACCCAGGTACAGGATTAAGATTGACACAGGTTTGGTTATCTGCACAATTACTAACTAAATCTATTCAGGTGCAGAAAATAGTGAAGAAGAATAATGCAACTATTGATAGCTTGAAGAAAGTAAATGAAGCTAAAACGAAAGAGATAAGGGATAAAGGATTTATACCTTTAATAAAAACGTCACATTAAAAACTATGCTTAAAAGTTCCTTAAAATCGATAGTAGCAATAACTATATATTATTTAATAATTTATCTAATTGAGAAAATTTCATTTTTTATTTTATTAAAAGATGAGTTTTTAGATTTGGATACAATTTACTTTTTTCTAATAGAGACTTTTGTATTTGTATTTTTAATAACAATATCAATTTTATATATAAATAAAACATTTCCAATTGCTAATAAAAAAGATATTGTAAAATATAAATTTGTTTTTACAGTAATTACTGCTGCTATTCTTTTAAGAATTTTAGGAGACCCAATATTAAGAATAAACTACATAATTGATGGCTTGTCAATTAAGGATAAAACGCATATTAATTTAGGTCCCATATCAGAATATGCAGTTTTATTCCTAAATACTGTTCTTTTATCTTCTGTTTTTGAGGAATTGTTTTTTAGAAGAATTATTCTGAATTTTTTTACTTCTAAAAATATATTTTATGGAATATTTATCTCAACTATTCTATTTACGTCTATACATCTTAACTTTCAATCAATAGATGTACTTAACGCAATTACAGTATTTATTTTTGGATTTATAGCTGGGATAATTTATATAAGATTTAATCTTTTTTATAGTATTTTATTTCACATTAGTTATAACCTTATTTGGTTTTTTATGAAAATAGGGATTATAAAATATTGGGCTTTATTAAAGGAGCTAAATTTTGGTTATATATATTGGATACTGATTACAATTTCTTTTATTTTTATTGTATATTTTTTATACAAATCTATAAAAAGAATTACTAGCTCTCCTTCTAATCTTAATAACGAACTTATACAGAGTTAAAACCATTGTTAATATGATATCAATATAGAAATCCCAATATAGGATATGAGTACAACAAGAATAATTGACATAAAATACCCCATTAGAGTATTCCTTTTTTGATACTTTACTTGGTAGTAATACTTATAATCTTTTTTTAATCCTCCAAATACCATATATGTAATTGCTCCTAACATTTCAGTTACGCCTAAATGCCCAGAGTTATCATAGTCAGATAATCTTTTTTGTTCTTCTTCCATAATTATAAAATTAAGCATAAAATAAGGAAATCATAATGATTGCTGTCTTTTCTTTTTATGACAGTTATGCTCTGAGGTGTGAACGAGGCTGTTAGGAAGGGGCTTCTGAGATGGGTTTAAGTATTAGTTAATATCTCCAATAACTTTAAATATTCATATCTTCTTTTACTATTATCAGAATTACTTCTAGAGTGTAAAGATTTCATATTCGGAAGATTACGAAGTAGTTAAGTATTTGTCTAACTACTATTAGTGATGTCACAATTACCTACTTATTGGTATTGTCCTGGTTGTTGAGTTGATGTAACTTGGGGAGAGTTAAAATCAAAACACATATGAATCAAGTTCAACAGTTAATATTAGAAATTTTCAAAGAATTTAAAGTGCCTGTAGATGGAATAATAAATCCAATGTCTTTTAGAGTTAATAGTTGGGATAGAAATTTACAAGATCAATTTATTGATAGTATAGAAAAACTTATTAAAGAGGGTTATGTCTTTTCTAAAGAAAAAAACTATGGTATCACTCAAAAAGGGTACGATTTAATTTATCAAAATTACTCAATTAAAGATACCGAAGAATTAATATTAAGTCTTTTTAAAAAACATAAAGTAGGAGTTGATGAAATACTTATGTCAAACAACTTTACATTATTTGTTAATGAATTAGAAAGGTATCATTTTGATAATTTCACTAATGCTATCGATTCACTTATTAAAGAGACTAGTATAGAAAAAAATGGTAACGTTTATACACTAAAAGAAAGTGGATATAATAGAATATATAATTAATTGAAATAATTATGAGTGATAAAATACTATCTGAAATACTGAATGTTTTAAATGACATTCATTCTTCATTACCAAATGAAGCAAATCTATATGACTTAGAAAGGTCTGTAGAAAAAATATCTGATTTTATTGATTCTCAAAACACTATTCTAGAAAGGATAGAGAGTAGGATTGACGATATATATGATAAAGTACCAAGCAATGATGTAAGTACTGGTTACATTGAAAAAAAATTAGAGACTATTGCAACTAAGTTAGATGATATAAATAGTAATGTAGTTTATTTACAGTAAAATATAAAATAGATTATATGGCTATACAAATGGATGAAGTTAGGTTGATAGCAGAAAGGACTTCACAAGAATTTAAAGATAATTGCGATCATAAATTTGAAAAAGAATATCATTTAGGAGCTGATACTGGTGATGAAGCATGTAGAAAATGTGGAGAAACTAGAATAAGAAGAAAAAATAGAGTCTAACAATGGATAAACTTATAAAGTACTCTACTGTAATATCATCAGTAGTAATCTTTCTTGGTTATTTAAAACTAAAGTTTTTTTATGACCATTTTAATATTAGGATAAATGATTTTTTGGAATTATCAGAAATACTTACATCATTTCTAAATGATTTAAATGTTATGGGGATTATCTTCTTAGCGTTGTTAACTCATGTTTCTCTTTCTATGTTAATGAATCATTACTTATATAATTATAACAGAAAAAATAAAGTAAGTGTAGATGTTGTATTAAGGTACCTCGGTAAAAACGTATTCAAATCTAGAACTTTGATACTTTTATTCGTTTTATACTCTATATGGTTATTCTTAGTGTTTTACTTTTACAATTCTCTAAATTTTTATGTCAGTACTTATCTGATTGTCATATTCTTATTACAGTGCTCACTACTTGTCATTGATGAGTTTTTGAAATTTGATACATATCTTGATTTTCAATTTATATCAGCTAGAGGTTTGAGTATAATAATAGTTTTGGTAACAATATCTTATTTATTAGCTGAAAAAGAATATAATCAAGTATCTAGTAAAGATTATTCAGGTCATATTATAGAAACTAATAACAAAAAGATAATTTTTAATAAGAATGAATTGTTTATAGGTAAGACAAAAAACTATTTATTTTTGAAAAAATGTAATCGAATTAAAATCATAAACGTATCTGAAATAAAATCATTTATTAAACCAATAAATTAATAGTATAAAGATATCAGATACCGAAGTTTTAAAGATTTACAAAGGATGGAATTTAACTACACTCTTTTTCAATTTTTGTAAGTCTTTAACTACATAACGTTCAGTACTACTAATGTATCTATGACCAGATAAATATTGAACTTTCCTTAAATCATGTTGTTGTAACCAATTTCGAATAACACTAGTTCTGATTAATGACAATGATATTTTATTATTTGATTTTTTTAACTTTTTACTCAAATGAAATATAACACCTTGAATACTATCACTAGTTGATGTTATAATTAGTTTATCAGTTAATTCCTTATGATTTAACAGTAGTTGAGTTCTATTTTGATAAATGTATTGACTGAGTAAAAGAACTTGTTTAATATCGAGAGGAATGATTCTTTTATTACTTCTGACAGTTTTATCAATAGTCATTGTCATTTTATTAAAGTCAATATCATCAACAGTTAAATTCTTTACTTCTGTAGATTGTATTCCTTGAAAAATGTATAATCCAAGTAACACTTTGTTTCTAATTGTAGTGTCAGTATTACTTACATCAAACTCATTGTAAATATCTGTTAGTTGTTCAGTAGATAAAGTATTACTACTGATTACTGTTGTCTTTCTTTTAATGTGAACTTTGACAGGATTAACTTTTACTTTTTTAAAGTTATAATAATGCCTGATTGCAATTAAATTTAGGTTGACTGATCTATCACCGTTTTTTCTTTTTAAGTAAGTGATGTATTTTAGAATTACATTAAAATCAACACAATTATATTTGATGTTTTTATCTTTCAAGTACTGTAAATAGTAACCAGTAAGAATACTGTAAGTGTTAGTTGTATTACTTGTAAATTGTTGTTGAAGTAAATAGTTTTTAAATTTATTCATTTATAATATGGGTATATATTTGAGTAGATTCTAAAGAAGAATGGCCTAAGAATTCACTTATATCATATATAGACATTTCGTTTTGCATCAAATGAGTTGCTATACTATGACGAAGAGTGTGTAATCCAATACCAGTACTATCAATATCTGCGTTTTTACATAATATCTTTAATCTGTTTAGTAATGCCTGACTTTGTATTTTGTTTCCGTTACTACTAATTAAAAGTGTTTTCCTGAATTTGTGTTTACGATTTAGTCTTCTCCTACCAACATTGATGTATTGACGTAATACTTGATGACTTTGTTTAGTGAAAGGAACATAACGTTGTTTACCACCTTTACCTTTTCTTACGAATAGAATATTGTTATCAAAATCTATATCTGATAGTTCAACATGAATTGCTTCATTTCTTCTCAGACCACAACTGTAATACAATACCAACATAGCCTTGTCTCTCATTCCTAACTTAGTATTATCACAAATATCAAATAGAGATTTAACTTCGTTAACACCTAAAACTTCCTTCTCTGCCGTATCTACTTTTAAATATTTAATGTGTTCAATAGGTAAATTTCTTTTATGTACATGAAATAAAAACTTACTAAAACGTTTCAAACTATTAATGTATCCGTTTATATGAACGTTAGACAGTTGTTCCTTAGTCCTATTACTCGTTACTGTTGTTAACCAAGTAATGAACTCGTCAATATGTTTTTTATTGATTCTACTTAGAGGCTTATCTGTAATAGTAAGAAAATTACGGATTTGATTTGTACTGTTATAACAAACAATGTGACTATAATTTAAAGTCTGTAAGTAATTTGTAAACTGTAATAATATTTTATCGTGTGACATTGAAAATAAGGATTAAATAATCGTCCTATGAAAAATTGAAAATTACTATTGCAATTAATGCATGTTTCATCATAGGTAATTACTAATTAAAAAAACGTAGGTTTATTTGGATGTGTTTTTCATTCGTAAACTCCTCAAATGATAACCTGATTTGTTACGTTGTTTTTTGTCTTTACTTCCTTTAGGTCTTCCTAACTTTTTACCTTGTGATTTAGCTCTTGCTAATCCTTCAAGTGTTCTTTGACGAATTAACTCTCTTTCAAATTCAGCAAAAGCACTTAGAATATTAAAATGTAGTTTTCCTGTTGCACTTGTGAAGTCAATATTTTCACTATACGAGTAAAACTCAATTCCTTTGTTAATTAGCTCGTTTACTTCTAAAATGAGTTCTCTACTACTTCTTGCCCAACGATCTAATTTATACACGATGACTCCATCGTATTTACGTTTTCTGAGATCGTTAAGTAGTTTTTTCTTGATTGGTCTAGTGTTACGAGTACTCTCAACTTCTTCAAATACAGTAAAGCTTACATTTAGTTTCTCTGCATAAGCCTTTAAACAAATAATTTGATTTTGGTTAGTTTGATTGGCGGTACTAACACGAGTGTAGATTGCTAACGTTTTCATTCTTTACGATTTTAAATTAAAACATAACGATCAGATATCTTTTTACACTATAGAACGAAACAACCAAATAATTGTCATTGTAACATTATTTGGACAAAACTCCTAAATCTTTAATAGCCCCAATAACTTTACAGTTAAGATTATAGAAAAACATATTACTTTGTTATTTTTGGGAAGAACGAAGAGATGAATCTTTAAAGATAACGCAGATTTGTGATGGAAATTAAGAGAGATACTTACGATAACTGGTTAAAAGGAAAGTTTTCAACTGACTTAAGTTTAATCGAAAATGCTAACATTGACATACCTAAAGAGGAACTAGAAAAAATTAAAATCGATCAAAAAAGAATATACAATGCTATCTCCCAAAAAACTATTGCTAAACAAATCAAAGCAATAAATGAAACAGTATCTCTTATTTCAAATAAAGACTACTATGTTTCAGAATTACAGAACTATTTAAGACAATCTATTTCTGAAAAATTTGATCCATTTGATGACCTAAAATCAACGTACAGTCATATATTAAACTACAAAGGAGAATATAAATCTAGTTTTAAGTTACTTGTTACTAAATATTTTGAAACAGATGAAAGAGATTATTCTGTAATAAGTAAGCCTATAAAATATTATAAAGAGGATTTATTAGATGTTTATCTAGCAGCAGAGTTATATGTTAAACTGCATAACTACTTAAAAAATGTTAGAATGTATGGGGTTAGATATATTCAAAAAATTGAGAAAGAATATAGTAATGAAGAGTTTAAGTTTAAAACCTATAAATGGAACTCTAATAAAGAAAAGTCTAAAACTTTAATTAAATTATGGGATAAGCTAACATACTACCAATTTATTGATGGTAAAAGTTCTGTTAATGATTTTATTGAAGCCTTTTCGGGAGAAACTATTGAACGTAAATTAAAAATAATTTGGATTAAGAGACTTGAAGATTATGGTGCTTTTATTTTACTTTTAATTCATTATAAAATAATATCTAGTAAAAACTATGACTCAATAACCACAAATAGTCATTTATTTTACTACTATACCAATGAAGGTTCCCAACCTAAAACAACAACAAGAATTACTAATGTTAAACAACGTTATTTCAAAGATAATAATGTGAATTTACCAAGTAATGACAAGGACTTACAGATGATTCATAAAATAATAAAAGATGTTTTTTCTTTGGGATAGTTTAATGGGATACATATAAAAATAACAATTTATCCATTCTATCTTAGCACTATCGATGTTAAAAAAACAGTGCACTGTTTATTATTAATTCCAAATAATAGACAAGATGGAAAAGAGTAAGAAACAATTAATTAAAGGAGGAAAACCTACAAAGGAGGAATTTCTTAAGCTAACTGATAAAGGTGTAGCGCTATTACTAATCATTTTCGGTAATAAAATTAGAAGGTCTAACGGAAAATTCAAGAATGTTAGATCGCCACTATACAAGGATTCTAAACCAGGATTAAGTTTTTATTTTAGTGAAAGAGGGAGGTTAATGTTCAGAGATCACGGTAATCCTGATCATTCTGGAGATGTTTTTGATTTCTTAGCCCTATACTTTGGGCTAGATATTAAGAGTGATTTTCCGTACTTAATAGAAAAAGCATGGGAATTATTTTTAACGAAAAAAGCATTGTTGCCAAAATACAATGTTGAAGAGTTTGAAACTGCTAATTCAAGAAAAGCAGTTAAAATTACTTTGGACGAAGTAGAATTTACATCAAAAACATTAGGTTTTTGGAATGACTTAGGAATTGATCAACAATTATTAAAACTTAATAATGTAATACCTATTAAAGGATATAAGATTAGGTATGATGACGGTTCAACAGAGAACAAACAATTAAATCATTCTAGGGGAAGTTTCACTTTTGCTTACAAACACAGTAACCTGTTTTATAAGATTTATAGGTTAAACCCGAAAGGATTCTTTTCAATAGGTAATAAACCTAAAAACTTTTACTATGGAGAACAACTTTGTGAGAGTGGTTTAAATATGAGATCACCAATATTTATTGTTGGAGGAGAAAAAGACAATTTATCAATTCAGTCATTAGGTCATCCTTGTATTAACTTATATAGTGAAACATCGTCACTAAGTAAGGAAATTTACAATGAAATTTATTTTTCTGGTTATACCCCTGTACTATTATATGATAATGACAAGACAGGTAAAGAACAATCAAAGAAAATTTCAGAACAATGGAATATTCAATTAGCAGATTTATCATCTATTTTAGAACCATCAGAGTCACATATTAAGGATGTATCTGAATTTTTAAAATCCGATTTAAAAAACAACAGTATTAGGTTATTTAAATTTTTATACACTTTTGTTGAAGACAAGGATAACTATTTAATGATGAATGAAGACTTCTTCAAAGAAAATCCAATACTACATGAAAAAATATTAGAGGAAATTAATAAAAAACCAATAATTGATTATTACGATGATGATGATGGAGTTATAACAGCTATAGATAGAGTTGCTGAATACAATGCATATTATAGAAATCCAAAAGAAGAAGGAAAGGTTTTACCGAAACAAAAAGTAAAAAAAGAATTGTTATACGACAGTACAGATTTAGTACACGAACCACAAACTACTTATGAGGTAATGAAGGAAGAAGTTACTGATACGGAGGAAGTCGAAGGTAACTCCAAACATATTTGTTTCGATCAAGAAATTTATAATAAATTACCCGAGCTCTTTCAGAAAGTGATAAAACCACTGTCACTATCACATGAAAAGGATTTGGTTACTATAGGGACACTAGTTGTATTAGGTAATATTATAAAGGCATTTGGTATTTACGATAGTAGAAAAATACATCCTAATTTAATGGTATTTGCAGTAGCACCTGCATCAGCAGGAAAGGGATCACTTAAATTCGCAAGAAAACTAGGTAGTTCGTTTGAAGATAAATACAAGGACGAGTACAATACAGAAATGATGTTGTATAAACAGAACCAAGAAGAAATGGATAAACCTACTCGTAAACATTTCTATGTAAGTGGTAATTCTAGTATCGCTGCATTAATTAATGCATTATACAATTCTGGTGGTAAGGCAGTAATGTTAGAATACGAGGCTGATGTACTTAATAATACTAAGTCAAATGGATGGGGAGACTTCTCTGCTTTACTAAGATGTGCCTTTGAGCACGAGACTATAACAAAATCTCGTGTAGATGATGAAATAGATATTGAGAATCCTAAACTATCAGTTGTCATTACTGGTACTAAAAATCAATTATTCGATTTTATACCTGATACAGAAAATGGTTTGTTTTCAAGGTTTGCATTCTATGATTTTCCTTTAAAACCAGAATTTAAAAACGTTTTTGAATCAAAAGTAGACTTAGGGAAATATTACACTAACCTATCAGAGGACTTGATGGAATTTCACAATAATCATAGTGAGATAGAATTTGAGTTTACCGACAGTCAGTGTAACGAATTTCTACAGTATTTCAAAAAAGGAAGTAATCAATTTTACGTATTACTTGGAGAAGACAGTCTATCATTAATTAGACGTTTGGGAAGTATGTGTTTCAGGATAGGAATGTTAATTAGTACTAGTCGTTACATTTATAAAACGAATGTACCTACTTCAATTATTTGTTCTGATGTTGATTTTAGGATAGCAATGAGTATGACTGACACGTTTATTAAACAGGCAGAGAATATATTTCAACAATTACCTAAAAACAGTAAGAAATATGAATGTCTGAAGACGAACGAACAGAAATTGTTAGAAAGTTTACCTGATACGTTTACATTTAATAACGCAGTATTGTCAGGAGCAGAACTTGAAATAGCAAAAGGGACTGTTGAAAGGTTTCTAAGGAAATTCTTGAAATTTAATTTAGTAGAGAAAGTTAAACACGGAACATATAGAAAACTTAACTAATTACTATACAGCCTCTCGATTTACGAGGGGCTTTTTTATTATCTGTATATTGAGATTAAATTGTACTTTTACGTTAAATAAAACCAAGGAAAATAAGAATAGAATAAATTAATACATATTGATATAAGCGTAAGCTGTTGTTTGATTAAAGGAAATCGCCAATTTTAAAAAAAAATCACAAAAACAACAAGTAGATACGCTCATGCTTTGGCGTGGGTTAGTACTTGTTTGTGATTGGGTGTTTGGCGATACCTCTTTAAATGCAAGGTTTGAAACCTCACGCTTTTTTATTTTATAACATTCACTTAGGGGTTTCGGTGAAACATAAATCGTCAAGATGAAAAAATACTTATTACTACTTCTATTACTAACTACAATTGGTAGTTATAGTCAAGATCAACACATTTTCGAGAAGTTCTACGTTAAACAAACAGAGTTTACAGGTAATAGAGCGGCACTACTTCAAAAAGATTTAATTGTCAGTAAATCTAAAGGGCATTACAATTTACAAGTAGAGTTTGGCTCACAAGGAGTGCTTCAATCTAAAGTTAAGTTTGATAGTCAGTTCAATTTTTCTGGTCAAATGATATACAATTATGAAGGAAAAGGATGGTTTCAAAATCAGAGAATGAACTTTACAATTGAATCAAAAATAAAACTAAGTGACTTGGTTAAAGGTGTCGGTTATGATGAAAATGTAGATAGAGAAATTGACAACTATGAGGTACATATTTTCTATTATCCAATCAATCAAAGAAAGTCATTGTTTCAAAAAAATATTTACTTCTATCCTGTACAGAGTAAACCAAAAATAGTTGAACAAGATTATATAGTATATAAGAATTTTTCTGAATTGAATAAACCTTACATTCTACAAAGGGTAAAGGAAGAAAGTAACATAACTGGTACTTATGGTTATAAAGAGTTCGGAACATTAAAAATAGTAGAGTTAACTACATCACAAGTACTGTTTACATTAGAATTATTCAGTGAATCAAGTTCGGGATATCTCGAAGGGATGGCAGATTTGAACGATAAC
>Ga0209291_1002491_pt1 | contig 14810 bp, 11 predicted proteins | sample GOMGulsemesocosm_FD_184633 | JGI IMG/M metagenome (GOLD analysis project Ga0209291, IMG submission 184633) | Methane-oxidizing microbial communities from mesocosms in the Gulf of Mexico - GOM9B Gulf of Mexico (SPAdes) (version 2) | ecosystem: Environmental > Aquatic > Marine > Cold seeps...
ACAAAGACTTTGCCTTTTAGTAGGGTCTGTCGGCGGCGGTCAGTATTTCAAAAATATCTGTGATGGCTAACACCCGGGCGGTGGCTGGCATCTCCTCTTGCTTTAACCCTCGGGGGTAGCCTCTTTCATCTATCGTTTCGTGGTGACCACAGGAAACTGCCGGTACATTCTGTAAATGTTTAGGGAAAGGGAGTTGTTCAAGCATGATGATCGTCTGAATCATGTGCTTGTGTATTAAAGCCCCAAGGGTTGTCTATCGACATCCTATCACTGTCACTGCGATGAATTATATGATCTTCTCTGTCGGCAATTAGCGGTTCTGGTTCTAGCGCCTGTTTAAACCAGACTGACACTCTGGGGTCATAGCTATCTTCAGTTAATGCTATATCTGTGCGTGACTTAACGCCTATTTGTTCTAAATTAGCGCTTAAAAAAAGTCGTTGTTGGATCCTCGTACCGATACCATCAGTGCTAGCTCAACCACAAACTTAGTATCAGCCGTCGCGGAAAACAGCTGTCTACTCGCCTTATCTTGCATGTTATAAACGAAAGTAATCACCATTTGTATAGCCAGCCTTGAAAGCAGATACTTGACTTTGTAACAGTGAGACAGAGGCCATCAGAGGTAAAATTTGCGCCTTTGCTCTAAGTTTTGGGTCTCTTTAAGGCCTGATTTTTAGAGTATTGCAACGGAGGATTGAACTAAGCGGTACGACTCTAAAAAGTCATGCTTTATATTGTTACTCATCGCTGCCGCCAGTTTCTGGGTGGACAGCGTGACTATTACGGCTAAAAACATAGCTGACAAGCTTATAACGATAAGCTAAAGCTTGGCTATTTCTCGCTGTTAAGTCTTGTTTGGGTGCTCTGAGAAAATATACGGTTTATCAACTATATAGCTAATTTAAGTTAATGCTCAGACCTTTATGTTCTACACAATGAGCTTGTAATTAAACTCTATCGGTTGTCTGAGGTATTAGCGAATAAGCCCCAGGTTTTCTCTGCGCTTTCTTAAAACGCAGCACTCTTTGGGGCGTACAGGAAAGTTTATGAAGTCATTGTGAAAGTAATACATCAATGAATACGGCTTAATGGCTGACTAACTACACTTAAGAATTTTTGCGGGAGAGAAGAGTAGATTATCTAGCGGTTCAGGTTTGTGCATCCCGAAACCTTGCCCTAAATCCACTTGCATCTGCTGCAGTATATTGGCAATTTTGGGCGTCTCGACATATTCAGCGATGGTTTTTAGTCCCAATGATAGTGACATACTGACAATGGCTTGCACAAGTGCAGTATCAGAATCCCTGTGACCTAAAACTTTGATTAAACTGCCATCTATCTTCAAGTAATCCACTTTGAGGTCACGCAAGTAGGCAAAAGATGAAAAACCGCTGCCAAAATCATCTAAAGAGAAGCGACATCCCAGAGCTTTCAAGTTGCTAATATACTCTTGAGCGGTTTCAATGCTGGTCATAATTGCAGATTCGGTAATTTCAAAGATCAATTGATGTGCTTTACCAGATTCCTCGACTATCCGTACCAGTTCTGGCAAATAGGCTTTATCTGCTAGGGTATGCGCTGAAATATTGACCGAAAAGTGTGACTGAGTATCGAGGTTGCTATCCAATAGAGTTTCGATCACCCATCGATCAATTTTTGGCATGAGTCCAAACCGTTCTGCTGCTGGCAAGAATTCACCCGGAAGAATGATATCTCCTGCACTATTTAGCCCTCTTAAAAGCACTTCAATATGGCTATGTGCAGTGTCTTGTTGCAGTGGCATTATTTTTTGGCCGTACAGACAAAAAGAATTTTCGATTATCATGTTGGGAATTTGTGCAGCCCAACGTTCCTGGCGCCTCAGTTCTAATAAATCGGGATCGGACTCTTCGTAATTTGATACATTTGCATTGCCTGGAATTTTGGCGATACGACACGCTGCATCAGCGCGTGAAATCAGTTCAGTTAATTCGAAATTAGCTTGACCTACAGCTAAGCCAACGGACAGCCCTAGGCTCATTTTCTGCCCCAACCATTGGAAGTGATGTTCTTCTACAAGCTCAACCAATTGCTCAGAAACCTGTTGCATTCCTTCCAGCGCATATCGGTTGTTTTGCCAAACTACAAATTCATCTCCGCCAACTCTCGCTAGAGTACAGTCGGCTTTCTTACATAGCACATTCATACTCTTAGAGAGATTTATCAGCAGCTCATCGCCTACGGTATGCCCACATAGATCGTTAATCAATTTGAAGCGATCTAAGTCCAAATAGGCAATCACTACACCGGTCGCGTTATTTCGCATAGCGGCGACGAGACCTCGACGGTTTAATATTCCGGTCAGGGAGTCGTGAAGCGCTTGATACTCCAGTGACCGGCTGATGTTCATGTTCTTTCTAAAAATCCAAGCGCTCAGTAATACGCTGAATAGCACACTGAAAAAAACGAACCAGCCAAGTGCCCAATACAGCGCCGTTTTGTTCTGCTCGAGTTGTACTAAAGAATTTACTTCTTTTTCTTCTGCAGCCTCGACAATCTGGTCAATTTGAAATTCCATGCTATATATATGCTTTTTATATACAGCCATGGCATTCATTGCTTCAGTTTGAGGAGTATCGACAGACTGGGCCATCTTCTGGGCTACTTTGGATATGCCGTCACTGTAGGTGCGAAATGAAACATTTAATGCGGCTATTGAGGCTTTTACTTGTACATTACTCTCAAGTAGCTCTGACTCCACAATGGAAAACTGCTGTTGTGTATCTGTCAGTGCCATTTGCCAGCGTTCAATCACTCTATTTAACTCAGCAGGTGAGTGATGATAAAGGAGTATGTCTTTTTCCAATTTACGCAAATTAATCAGCATGCTCTTTAGCGACAAAGCTTCAACTTGCGTGTCAGAAAATAAAACCAAGGACTCACTCAACTTATCCGTATGCTGTATCATCTTTCCAGCAATAAATAGCCCTTGTATTAAAATGACAAAGGTAGTGGCTAATAGTCCAATGACGGTATTACGCCCTAGACGCTTTGACTCAATGTAGAGCATAGATTAATTCTCTTATTATTATACAAATATTGGTTTTAACGGCGTTCAATATTCAATATTTATTTAGTGTATTAGGATTGCTGGTTTTAGATTTAATTAAGCCGTGTCATAAAAAAAACTAGGGTCGACGCTATTTCTTTTTTAAATTATTAGGGAACATGCGATCAGCCCTCAAATGTTCTCTGTGAATAACTAAGAGGCCAAATCCGCGAAAGTAAGCGAAGTGGATGGCTAGTCCTTTACACGTTTTTTGACAAAGGAAATGGCCTCTTAGATATCTAACCTGCGGGGCGTACAGGATATTCCGTACTCTTTGTTGATACTTTTCGCCAGCCAACCAGCCCGCTTGTAAGCTTTGCCTCAATCACGAAAATCCTGTACGCCAGAGGCGTTTTTGGACTTAATCGCATGTTCCTTAGCCTATGTCTCAATAGAATATTCATGTTTCTATGAACAAAGTAAATATTTTGGTTTTAAAGAAAATTAAGAACATAAAAGTCATGCTGGAATTTGCGCAGTTAGCACCCAGTAAATCCTAGCGTTTGCTCGGATGCTAAAGAGTTAAAGAGTAGGTTGAATAAGCCTAAAATTGGCAGTTAACTGTTTATACCACTGTCTGTGAAGGTATAGCATTGATATTTCGGAGTTAATACTCGGGAGGGGGCGGGAGCATCAGCGACTCATTACTAAAAAATAGCAGCATTGCTTACCAATGCTGCTGCTGTGTGACATAACTAATCTGGGGTGATTAGTGGCTTGTAGGATCCCCTTTATCTTTATTTATTTTGAGCAACTGGCTATAAGAATTTAACTTATCCTCATCAATAAGGCCCTGCTGATAAAGCTTAGATAATGCTCCCCAAGCGATATAGTTGGCACTGACCTCAAAGTGGTCGCGCAAAGTGTCTCGTGCCTCAGATAAACCAAAGCCATCCGTGCCCAGCACGATAGGGCTGCTAGGAAGCCACTGTGAGATCCCCATCGCCAGCGATTTACTGTGGTCGCTCAATGTGACAAAGGCACCTTGTTCTCCCTGTGTAATTTGCTCTATATCATTTTCTAACCTGGCCGTTGGGTTTAACAAGTTATGGCGTTCGATAGATTGTGCATGACGGGTAAGTTGAGTGTAGCTAGTGACGCTCCAAATATCGCAGCTACAGCCTAAACCCTCAAGTATTTTACTCGCTTGTAGTGCCTCTTGAATGATGCAACCGCTCGCCATTAAGTGCACTTTGTGGCCATTTTTAACACTCTTTTGATACTTGTACATGCCCTTGAGAATATGCTCTTCAATGCCCTCTGGCATCTTTGGCATAGTGTAAGCATGGTTGTAGAGGGTGATGTAGTAGAAAATGTTCTCATTTTCAGTATACATACGTCGAATCCCTTCGCGGACAATGACAGCCACTTCGTAACCAAATGCTGGGTCATAACACTGTAGGTTAGGCACAGTCGCAGCAAGAGAATGAGAGTGACCATCTTGATGTTGTAAACCTTCACCATTCAAAGTCGTCCGCCCAGCTGTCGCGCCTAACAAAAAGCCTTTTGCCATGGCATCAGCACAGGCCCATACCATGTCTCCAACCCGCTGAAAGCCAAACATGGAATAGAATATATAGAAGGGGATGCTAGGGACAGAGTAGTTAGCATAAGCGGTGCCGGCTGCCATAAATGATGCCATAGCGCCTGCTTCGCAGATTCCCTCTTGTAACAGCTGGCCGTCTTTAGCTTCTTTGTAAGGTAATAGGCTGTGTGAATCAACCGGTAAGTATTTTTGCCCTTCGCAAGAGTAAATGCCGTGTTGTTTGAAAAGGGGCTCCATACCGAAGGTGCGCGCCTCATCAGGTACGATAGGAACAACGAATTTGCCCAGCTTGTCGTGTTTGAGCAGCGTTGAAAGCGTGCGAACAAAGCTGGTGGTGGTTGATTGTGCTCGCTCTGATCCATTAATGACTTTGTCAAAAATAGCCAAATCAGGCGCTTGTAAAACAGGGCAATTAACTTCTCTGCTAGGGAGGTAACCGCCCATTGCTGTACGGCGTTGATGCATGTACTGCATCAACGGGCTATCGGGCTCTGGCGCGTAGAGTTCAGCATTGGCAAGTGCATCATCATCGAGGGGGATGTTAAAATTTCGGCCCATTGCGATGCGCTCTTGAGCGTCTAAATTCTTCTTTTGATGAGCGGTGTTCTGACCTTCAGCGCAAGCCCCCATGCCTTCGCCTTTTAGAGTTTTGATCAGTATAACGGTAGGCTTGCCATTTTCTTGTAATGCTTGAGCGAAGGCCGCGTAGAGTTTATTTCTATCGTGCCCTCCACGTTTAATACAGCGTATTTGTTCATCTGAAAGCGTTTTCATTAATGCGGCAATGCGCGGATCGTTATCTATCCAATGGTTGCGGACCGTATCGCCATCGGACACACTGTAAAACTGGTAATCGCCATCAACCGCTCTATCCATGCGCGCTTGTAATACACCTTCGCTGTCTCTGGCAAATAGTGCGTCCCACTCACTGCCCCAGATAACTTTAATGACATTCCAGCCAGCGCCTCGGTAATTGCGCTCGAGTTCTTGAATAATCTTGCCGTTGCCTCTTACCGGGCCGTCTAAACGCTGTAAGTTGCAGTTGATAACCATCACTAGATTATCGAGTTTATCGCGAGTCGCCATATTAATAGTGCCTAATACTTCAGGCTCATCCGACTCACCATCGCCGATGAAACACCATATTTTTCCACCATTGGCGGTTTTCAGATTGCGGTTTTCCAAGTATTTCATAAACCGTGCCTGATAGATGGCAGAAGGTGTTGATAGGCCCATTGAGGCAGTAGGGCTCTGCCAAAAATCGGGCATGCTACGTGGGTGTGGGTATGAGCTTAGACCACCACCAGGTTGTAGTTCACGACGAAAGTTATCTAATTGAGTACGGCTTAATCTCCCCTCTAGATAGGCTCTGGCGTACATGCCCGGTGCGCTGTGTGGTTGTAATAATAGATGGTCACCACCGTACTGTGCGCTGCGTTGTTTAAAGAAATGATTAAAGCCGACTTCTAGCATGGTCGCCGCTGATTGATAAGTGGATATATGTCCGCCAACGCCTGTGCCTAAATCATTAGCTTTTAACACCATAGCGGCAGCATTCCAACGAATGATATTTTCCAGTTGCTGCTCAAGTTCAGGGTTACCCGGGTAGGCGGGTTGTTGTTCAACACTGATGCTATTTTTATAAGGGGTGTTTAAAGAGGCTTGATCAAGAGGAATATTCTTCTTGATCAGTCTTTGTGCCATTATCTGCAGTAGTTCTTTAGCGCGCTGTTCGCCGCTGTGGTGGAGAACGTCTTCTAGCGCTGCTAGCCAGTCCTCATTTTCAAGAGCGATATCATTTAAGTCGAATTTTGCTGCACTGTTATCCATAGAGATGCTCCAAAAAAGAAAAGCCGCTGGGTAGTAAATTGTGGGTATTAACGTAAATATTTGAGGATAATTACGATGACCAGCTGGGGTTTCTCTCATGTTGAGAGAGTATATTTGATGATTTCACAAAGAGAAAACCTAAAAAAACTAGCGCTCTTTGCAGGCAAAAAGTGCTAGTTGATAGGCTTTTAAAGGAATGCCCCCTTAGCTGATGGCGCTAAGTGCTTGGGCTAAATCGGCAATAATGTCATCAGGGTTTTCGATGCCCACTGAAATTCTGATTAAGTTATCAGTAATGCCTATCTGTTGACGGTGCTCTGGTGGCACGCTTGAATGTGTCATTGATGCAGGGTGCTGAACTAATGTTTCAGTACCGCCTAAACTCACCGCTAGCATCGCCATTTGCATTGAGTCTAAGACCTTAAATGCTTCCGGCTCAGCGCCTTTGATAGTAAATGAGAATGTTGATGCACAACCGCTGCACTGCTTCTTAAAAGTGGCATATTGTGGGTCATTTTCACTTAACAAGCCTGGGTAGTAAATTTTTTCTACCAGTGGATGGCTGTTTAAATAATCAACGACTTTTTTGGCGCCTTCAGAGCTCGCTTGCATACGAATTTTCAAGGTTTCAAGTGAGCGCAGTACCAGCCAAGCGGTATGTGCATCCATGTTGGTACCGACGATGTTTCTGAAACCACGGATTTTGTTAATCAGCTCTTTATTACCAGCACAACTGCCGCCTAAAAGATCAGAGTGCCCACCCACATATTTTGTCAGTGAATAAATGCATAAGTCAGCGCCGTGCGCCAACGGCTGTTGAAAGATAGGACCGTACATAGTGTTATCGACAGCCAGTACCGGTTTTACTTCTTGATTAACATCGCTTAATAACGCTTTACAGGCAGCGATATCAATCATCTGATTAGTCGGATTGTCCGGTGTTTCCATCAGTACCACAGAAATCGGGCCGAGTGCTTTCGCTTTGATGATAGCGCTCGCAAGACCACTGTCTCCCGCGCTGCTGTTGAAGCCGACAGATTGTAAGTTGTACTGGCTCAAAATTGAATTGAGTAGTGTATCAGTACCACCATAGATAGGTTCAGCATAAATAATCACATCACCGGGTTTGGATAGTGCTAATATAGTGGTGGAAATAGCCGCCATACCACTGCCGGTAACTAAACAATCTTCTGCATCATCCCACAGCGCCATGCGCCCTTCTAGAATTTCTAATACTGGGTTGTTAAAGCGCGAGTAAATTAAACCGGGCTCTACGCCCTCAGGGACTTCAACTCTTCCCGATGCATAGTTGAAAAAATCTTTGCCGTGTTGGGCGCTTTCAAATACAAAAGTGGAGGTTTGGAACTGCGGACATTTTACCGACCCTTGGGACAGTTGCGGGTCATATCCGTGGTGCAGCATCATTGTTTCAGGAGAGAAGGCATGATCGCCGATAGATTTTTTATTGTAATTATTCATGTTAGTTCCTCTTGTGCATTTTAAGGCCTTTAAAATTTTTGATGTAAATTTCTTGTGTAAGCAAAGGCCTGCTCTACCTAAAAGATTAGCAAAAGGATTCAGCAATAGGCTGGTGTTTTTGTACTAAAACAACTAAAATTTTAGCAGGAAATGCTAAAATGGAACCATTATGGACAATATTGATAAAAAAATAATAAATCAATTGCAATTAAATGCCAGAATTTCAAATGAAGAACTTGCCAGCAGAGTGAATTTATCACCTTCTCCCTGCTTACGTAGAGTTAAAAAGTTGGAGCAAAAAGGCATATTGCAAAGTTATACGGCAGTCGTGGATCAGGTGAAGTGCGGCTTGGCGATGAACATTTTCTTAAATGTACGGTTGGTAAAGGCAGATAAGCAGAATATCCAAGAATTTGAGAAAGCCATTTCTGAAATGGAAGAAGTGATGGAATGTTATTTAATGACCGGGAATAGAGACTATCTACTGAAAGTCGTCAGTCAAGATTTACCGAGTTACGAGCATTTTATTCGAGATAAACTGTTAGAGTTGAAAGTGGTTAGTTCCATTGAATCTAACTTTGCCATTGGCCAGGTAAAAGCTAAACATGTGATGCCAATTTAACAGAGGATGTAACAATGAATCTTTGGGTGTTATTTCCGGAGTCAATGTTGAGTGTGCCCGGGATATTGAAGTTGCCTTATATCGCTTTGCTGATGCTTTTATTACTGCTGTTAACCGCTTGGAAGATGAAGCATTTTAAACTGTTTTTGTTGTATGTTTTGGCGGTATTTTTACTCGATCTTTATGTCTTATTTACGATAGGACCCGGTATGGGGCGAATCGCTATTCCCTTAATACTCATAAGCATTGTTGTTGCCCCGGTTTTGTTGTGGCTGACTGCTTGGTTGAAAAAAAATAAACACAGTACTCTGTTTTGGGGTGCAGGCAGCTGTTTTGCTGTAGCGCACAGCATGAGCTGGGCAGTTTGGATTATGGCATTGGCAGGTAGTTAGTTAGTTAGTTTAGCGGAAAAGCTCCAATAGAAAAGCCGGGTTATAAAGTATATAGCCGGCTTGACTGTTGCTTAAAATTGCTTGTTATGACTGTTTAGGCAAATCGCGCATTAATAACGTGTAGTCTAAATCTATGTTTTCAGCTTGTTCAATCGGTAAGGCTATTTGCACTTGATGGCCAGAACCTGGAGCCGCTTGCACGCGGTTACTATTTTTATCCAGTAGATCGTTTAATACAAATTTGCTGTTTCCCTGTGGGCTCATCAGCTCCAAAGTATCGCCGAGTTCAAAGCGATTTTTGACATTGATGTGTAACATACCTTGCTGTTTATCATAACCTGTTACTTCACCGACAAACTGCTGTTGTACCCCTATTGAATTACCGCGCTCGTAATTCTGATATTCATCGTGCACGTGTCGGCGATAAAAACCTTCAGTGTAACCCCGGCTAGCTAAGTTCTCTAACTCGTCCATTAATGACATATCAAAAGGTTTGCCGGCTACAGCGTCATCAATCGCTTGGCGATAGGTTTGCGCTGTACGAGATGCGTAGTAGTGCGATTTGGTTCGCCCTTCAATTTTCAGCGAATCGACACCCATTTCAATTAATTTATGCACGTGTTGAATCGCGCGTAGATCTTTCGAGTTCATGATGTAAGTGCCGTGCTCATCTTCAAAGGCGGGCATGTACTCGCCTGGACGGGTTTCCTCTTGCAATAAAAAGATTTTATCAGTGGGCGTGCCTTTTCCTAGTGCTGGCTCATACTGTTGGACAGGGATAATGTCACCAGAATCATTTTGCTCAGCTTCGTGCGCATTGTATTTCCAGCGACAAGTATTAGTACAAGTGCCTTGGTTGGGGTCTCGCTTGTTGATATAGCCTGAGAGTAAGCAGCGACCAGAATAAGCAATGCAGAGTGCACCGTGCACAAACACTTCAATTTCCATCTCAGGGCATTGTTGTTTTATTTCACCAATTTCGTTTAGTGAAAGTTCTCTAGATAGAATGATTCTCTCAACGCCTGCCTGATACCAAAACTTAACCGCAGCCCAGTTCATAGTATTAGCCTGTACAGAAAGGTGAATAGGCATCTGTGGGAAAGCTTCTTTAACTAAGTAAATTAACCCGGGATCAGACATGATTAATGCATCAGGTCCCATTTCAATGATTGGTGTTAAGTCTTTGATATAAGTCTTAAGCTTGTTGTTGTGAGGAAGTATGTTGCTGGCCAGATAAAACTTCTTGCCAAGGTTGTGAGCATAGGCGATACCTTGAGCTAAAGTGGCGCTGTCAAAATCGTTGTTGCGCACACGTAAACTGTATCTAGGTTGGCCTGCATATACCGCATCTGCCCCGTAGGCAAAAGCATATTTCATGTTGCGTAGTGTTCCAGCGGGGGAGAGTAATTCAGGGTTGTACATGTAACGCGGGCCTATAGGTAATCAAAGTTAAACGTTAGTTGAGTCGAAAATTACACTCATCCTAAATTCGATGAATGAGTAAAAAAAGAAGTCTAAAAAGGGCTTGCGCCTACTTTAGCGATTCAACGGCTGAATTTAGGATTCCATTATAACCTTACAATAAATACGGCTATTTGATGCGTATCAAAAAGCTTGCAGTTGCCGCGCGATTTGAGCAGTGCCTTGGATGAGCTTTTCCTGGGTTGAGCCACTAAAACCTAGTATCAAACCTTGTTTATCTCCTTTGTTGTAATGGGGTGATAAAGCGGGCGTATTGATTCCCAGCAGTGCGAGTTGACTTTCTAAATAAGTATCAGTGCACAAGCCATTCTCGCTCTTCAAGCGCGCTAAAAGATTCATGCCGCTCTCGGGAAGTTCCACCTCTAATAAATGACCGAGTTCTTCGTTTAAATGGGCATGAAGAAAGTCCCTTCTTTGTTGATAACACCTGCGCATCCGACGTAAATGACTGGCGAAACGTCGATGGTTAATGAAATCAGCCACAGCGGGTTGTAGAGGCAGGGAAGCGAGGTTACCTCGCAGGCGTTGCACCTTTAAAAAAGTATCGATTAATTGCTGGGGTACCACCAAATAGCCAATGCGTAGTGTTTTAAATAGGATTTTAGAAAAGCTACCGGTGTAGATAATCCGCTGAGTGTTAGGGTAACGAATTGCCGATAAAGCATACAGTGGTGCTAAAGGGGTTTTGTGGTACTGGAACTCAGCATCATAGTCATCTTCAACAATATAGCACTGGTGTTTATCACTGTAATCCAACCATTCTAGTCTACGTGACATGTCCATTGAAAAGCCTAAAGGGTACTGTCGTGCCGCGCTCATCCAAGCGAGTTTAACAGGAGTAGAAGCTAGGCTCATGCCTTGGGTATCTACTGGACAGTGACTAAGCTTTGCGCCGTGTTTTTGTAAGCCTCGTCGTAATAGGGGGTAACAGGGATCTTCAATGGCCACTTGTTCACCGCTAATCGACAGCGCATCGGCGATAAGCGATACCGCATCTGGGCTTCCAGCAGTGATAAAAACTTGTTGCGCCTGACAATCTAAATTTCGTGCTGCTTTTAAGTAGCGCACTACCGCTTCTCTCAGTGGGAGGTAACCTGCACTGGGGAACTCGCGAAGCATTTCAGGTGCTGGATTGCGCCACACTCTAGATAAGCTACGCGCCCACTCAGTTGTTGGGAATAGTTGTGTGTCTGGTCCTGCATCAAAGAAACCGGTGTTTATTGGCTCATTGGTTTCGCAAGTATTAAAGGTGTTGCTCTCGCTTGAGGGCGATTGCTTGATCAAAGAGTGCGTTGCTAAGTCTGTGACAAATACCCCGGCGTTGGGGCGTGTGATTAAAAGCCCCTCTGAAATCAGCTGATCATAAGCGTTTAGTGCCGATGTACGCGAGATATTGAGCATGAGTGCTAATTTTCGTGATGAAGGTAACTGATTGTCTGCCTTTAAACGTTTGCTCTGCAATAGCTCGCGAATTTGTGCGGCCAGCTGTTGGTAAATAGGCTGTTTACTGGTGGTATTAATATGGATGTTGAGCGTCGCTAGTTCATCTTCAAAATGCATAATTGGTATCTTAAAAATATAAAATTTTGGATATTTAGTAAGTACCAATTGCTGTCTATGATGTCAAATATTATTACGGACAACCAAGCTGAATACAGACAATACCCAAATAAGAGAAGAAGTTTATGAACCAGCAACCTATAGGCGAACAAGTACAGCAGTGGGCGGGTGCAGCAATACCGGTTAGACAAGCAATATCAGGATATTATTGTTCAATGGTACCTTTAGATATCCAGCAACATGCAAAAGATCTCTACGAGGTTTTTAGTGAAGATAGTGAGGGAAAAAATTGGACTTATTTACCCGCCCAACCCCCGCAAGATTTGGCAGAGTTTACCGCTTGGCTAAAAGCTACTTGTTGTAAAAATGATCCACTGTTTTTTGTGGTTAAGGATAACAAAGATGCGCGCGCTATTGGCATGGCTTCCTTAATGAGAGCAGATCCTAAAAATGGCGTGATTGAGGTGGGTCACATTCACTTTTCGCAGCGTTTAAAACAAACACCACAAGCGAGTGAGGCAATGTATTTGTTGATGCGTGCAGTATTCGCTTGGGGTTATCGTCGCTATGAGTGGAAGTGCGACAGCTTAAATCAGCCATCGAGGCGCGCAGCTGCACGTTTTGGTTTTAGCTTTGAAGGGGTGTTTAGGCAGGCGGTTGTTTATAAAGGTCGCAACCGTGATACCGCTTGGTTCTCTATTTTAGATAGCGAATGGCCAAGACAAAAACAAGCATTTGAGCTTTGGTTGGCTAAAGACAATTTTGATGATAATGCTAAACAACTGCTTTCTTTGCAGCAGTGTTTTGAAAAAGTGAAAGGATAGGGATTAGTATGCAATATACAGTAACAGCATTAGAGAAAAGTGATAGAAATCAATGGGAAAAATTATACCGTGGTTATGCTGACTTTTATCAAGTGCCGATGAATGATGAGATTTTAAATTGTGTTTGGGAATGGGTGTTCGATACCCAAAAACAGTTTTTTGCATGTGTTGTGAAAGATGAAAAGGGTGTGGCAGTGGGTTTTATGCACTTCTGTGAAATGGCGTCCCCACTGCGCGGTGCAAATGTAGGTTTTTTAAATGACTTGTTTATTGATCCGAATTGTCGTGGTAACGGCATTGTCGATTTAATGTTTGAGCATCTAAAGCAGGCTACGAAAAAGCAAGGTTGGCCATTTATTCGTTGGGTAACTGCAGATAATAATTACAGAGCACGTGCGGTATATGATCGCGTAGCGAATAAGACACAGTGGTTAACCTATCAATTGGATAGCTAAATAACACTATTACCCCCTTAATTCTTGAGGGGGCTTTTCAGGTAATCCTTTCTTCTCTTTTTTTTACCTCTATATTAATTGATCACTTATTTATAATTGCCGGATTCTAGCTGTTTTATTTGCCTCAAGGCGAACTTGAGATGGCATTTAGAATGGGGATAACTACGTAGTGTTTCAACCTATTATATTTAAGGAATATGCGATCTATTTGTTACTAAAGAAAGGAAAGCAGCCTAGGTGCGTATGCTTTTTCAGTCTTAATAAATACCAAACAGCAGTTCAGTTGTTTTTATTTACAATAAGATTCTTGTGCACAATTGTTGGTATGTGCTCATATTTTATAGGCCGATACATTGCTACGCGAAATAAGGTGAGTAAGCGTAAAAAATCGATAGATATTATTCTTATTACCTGCCCCTTTGGGACAATCATGTTTGCCCTTTTGGGGCATACTAGTTTGACCGTTGGGGTCATTACTGTTTGCCCCTTTAGGTCATTCAAGTTCGCCCGCTCAATCTAGTGATTGTTTATCTTCTTCGATGAAAAATAGTCACTGCACGTTGTTGATATAGACCTTGAAATAGCGGGTAGCTGGCATCCCTTTTTTGACTTTTTTAACCAGAGATAAATCGATCAGTTTTTTTAGCGCGGTATCTTGGTGTTTCCTCGTGAGTGCCGTATCTTTTTTAACATTATCGATAGAGTTATAAAAATATCACTCACTATCGAGCTTGTCGTGTGCTTCGAAATATTTATGCTTCGATATAAGATCCATGAGTAAAATTGTAGGCATGATCCCTATCTTATGAGCGAGTACTTTGTTGTACGCAATGTAGTTATCACGGGCTAAGAAGTCTAGAAAGTCCATTGAGGGGAAGTTAAGTAAATAAAAAAGGCCTATGAACTACTGTAGGAAGGCAAGTAATCAATAAGTCAATTTTATGAGGGCTATAATACCAATTCTGGTTTAATAACTCACTCAAACTTCCTACGACTTGAGTGAATTATCAAAACTAATATTATCATATTCAGTTTTTGAAATTTGTAAAATTTAAGTTGTTATTTTTAGCTTTGAAGCGACATGAAATTCATTGAAACCTTTGTATTCTTGGTATGTTGTAGATTGATTTACATGTGGATAAGACAACCCTTCAGATAGTTGTTGATAGCACTTTTTACCCGCATCATCGTTATCCAAATAGAAATAAGCTTTTTCAAATTTAATTGAGCGCAGTATCTCAAGCACGTCATCTTTTAGGTACACAGAGATTAAGATTACGGCAGAGCTTTGATACTCAGTAATGCTGTAATGTGTAAGGTAGCTTAAGTAATCTATCATTGACTCGAAAATCGCTACTTTATTCCGACAGTAATATTGATTAGGCTTATAGATTTTCGCGCTACTTGGACTTTTGTGCTGGAAATACAAGCAGGAAATTTTTTGCTTTTGTCATCACGGCAATTTCGTATTTCATAATCACCCTCTTTGTTTAATCCCTTAGGGTTTAATTCCCCCCCCCCCCCCCCCC
>Ga0209291_1002494_pt1 | contig 14802 bp, 17 predicted proteins | sample GOMGulsemesocosm_FD_184633 | JGI IMG/M metagenome (GOLD analysis project Ga0209291, IMG submission 184633) | Methane-oxidizing microbial communities from mesocosms in the Gulf of Mexico - GOM9B Gulf of Mexico (SPAdes) (version 2) | ecosystem: Environmental > Aquatic > Marine > Cold seeps...
TTTAAATTTTTATGAAAAAAGTATTGATTGCAACTTTCGTTGCTACGTTTTTATTCTGGTCTTGTGATACAGATAATTTAGAAAGTCAAATTCCTCAAGAGGAACAACAACGAGTAGATTTAGGTGTTGATGCGGCTGAATTAGATAGAATTGCAGAAAATACCACTGGTAGGCAATGTCATTCTATGAATGTACTAGCAAGACAATTACAAGAGAACCCTGGAATGCTACAGCGAATGCAGGAAATTGAGTCTCACACCAGAATTTTCGAAAAAAAGCCTGATGGAGTTGGAAACGGTAACGGAAATGGAAACGGAGGGGGAGGAGATCCAGACCCGGATCCAGATACTTTAGGAACAATAACTATTCCTGTATATGTACACGTACTTTATAGCACTTCGCAGGAAAATATAAGCAGTTCTCAAATAAACTCGCAAATAGCAGTGTTAAATAATGATTTTAGAAAATCAAATTCAGACGCTAATCAAGTCCCTTCAGAATTTGCAGGGATCGCAGCTGATAGTGAAGTAGAGTTTGTGTTAGCAGGGGTAACAAGAAAGGTTTCTCCGAATACTTCATGGGGTACAAATGACGCTATGAAATATGCCTTTAACGGTGGAGTGGATGTAATAACCCCAGAAACACATTTAAATATATGGGTTTGTAACATAGGAGGTGGTATTTTAGGGTATGCACAATTCCCAGGAGGAAGTGCAAGTACTGATGGGGTAGTAATATCACCACAATATTTTGGAAGCCAAGGATATGTTTCAGCTCCTTTTGACAAAGGAAGAACTGCAACGCATGAGGTAGGACATTATTTAAATTTACGTCATATTTGGGGAGACGGAAGATGTAAAAGAGATGACTATGTATCTGATACACCTTCTTCAGATGGACCAAATTACGGTTGTCCTTCTTATCCAACAGTAAATTGTCAGTCAAATGATATGACAATGAATTATATGGATTATACTGATGATGCTTGTATGTTCATGTTCTCAGAAGGTCAAAAAACTAGAATGAGAGCATTATTTGCTTCAGGTGGAGTTAGGGATGGAATGATTAATTAATGACTAAATAGAATACAGCGAGAGCCTTATTAAGATTTAATCTTATTAAGGCTTTTTTGTTTTAAATAATCAATAACTTTGTTGCCATAAATAGGTTATGCTAATTATATAACTAAATAGGTATTATAAGCAATGGTATTGGAAAAAGATTTAAAAAATGTAAATAAGGATTTCCCAATTCTTCGTCAAGAAGTTAACGGAAAACCATTAGTATATTTAGATAATGGAGCATCATCACAAAAGCCACAAGTGGTTATTGATGCAATAACTAAATATTACACAGAAATAAATGCCAATATCCATCGTGGAGTACATACACTAAGTCAAAAAGCGACTGATGCCTATGAAGAAGCGCGTAAGAAATTACAAACACATTTTAATGCAAAGCATGATTTTGAAGTATTATTCACCAAAGGAACTACTGATGGAATCAACCTTGTTGCAAATGGATTTACAGGTTTACTAAGTAAAGGAGACGAAGTAATTATTTCTCATTTAGAGCATCATTCCAATATTGTTCCTTGGCAAATGTTATGCGAGCGTACTGGAGCTGTTTTAAAAGTGATTCCTATGAATGACAAAGGGGAATTGCTCATGGACGAATATGACAAGTTACTATCTGATAAAACAAAGTTAGTAGCGGTTAATCATGTGTCAAATGCATTAGGGACAATCAATCCTATAAAATATATGATTGATAAAGCACATGAGTATGATGCGGTAATTTTAATTGATGGAGCACAAGCAACACCACATATAAAACCAGATGTACAAGCCTTAAATTGCGATTTTTACGTTTGTTCAGCACATAAAATGTGTGGGCCTACAGGAGTAGGAATGTTATATGGTAAGGAAGAATGGCTAAATATTATGCCCCCTTATCAAGGTGGTGGAGAAATGATAAAGGAAGTAACATTTGAGGAAACTACCTATGCTTGTTTACCTCATAAGTTCGAAGCTGGAACCCCAAATATAGCTGGTGGAATTGTTTTTGGAGTAGCTATCGATTATATGAATACCGTAGGTTTTGATTATATTCAAAAGCAAGAAGATGATTTATTGCAATATGCTATTCAGGAATTAGAAAAAATAGCAGGAATAAAATTTATTGGTACAGCTGAAGAGAAAGTTTCGGTAATATCGTTTAATATTGAAGGGTGTCATCCGTATGATATCGGAACAATAGTAGATAAATTAGGCGTTGCCGTAAGAACAGGACATCATTGTACACAACCAATCATGCAGTTTTTTGGTATTCCAGGTACTATTCGCGCTTCATTTATGTTTTATAACACAAAAGAAGATGTTGATGCTTTAGTGCATGCAGTAAAGAAAGCGACAATGATGTTGTTATAAAAGAATGTTTTCATTAGCGATGAATTCTGGCATAGAATTCGTATTATTAATACTATAAAATATCATATTATGAAATATATACTATTAACATTAATAACCTTGTCAAGTTTTACGCTTATGGGATGTAAGAAAACTGAAACAGTTTTAATAAAATCTAATCTGGTTATTTGTGAAGGAGTTTCAACTCAAAAATGCATGCAATATCAGATAAAAGGAGAAGATTCTTGGCAATTATTCTATGATGAGATTGATGGATTTACTTATGAAGAAGGGTATACATATGAATTAGAAGTTGATATTGAAAAAGTAACAAACTCACCAGCTGATGGATCAAGTTTAAAATACAGCTTAAAAAAAGTGATTACTAAGGAGAGGGATTTAGCTATGATAGATAAACCTTCTGTTACAAGTAAGTTACTCTTAGCGCAAGAAAAAGGAACTCCGTTAGCGATTTATGATTCACATACAAGAGGGTATCATTATACTTTCACAGTATACGAAACATACGGAACTGTTATTAAAGAATACCAAGGAGAGGCTATAAAAGTAGTAGTAAAGGAAGAAGATATAGCTGGGTTAAAAAAAGTAATTTCAGGAGTATCATTAGACAAAATTGGAACATACGAAGCCCCTACTAAAAAAAGACATTATGATGGTGCACCACATACAACTATTTCGATTTTTACGAAAGGAAAAAAATATAGCTCTCAAACCTTTGATGGTGGATTCCCTCCTAAATCATTAGAAGTTTTAGTAAACAAAGTTTTATCTTTGTCGCCTAAAAAATAATATCTTATGACTATAAATGAAATACAAAGTGAACTTGTAGATGAGTTTTCTATGTTTGATGATTGGATGGAGCGTTATGAGTATATGATTGAATTGGGAAAGTCATTACCTATAATTGATAGTCAGTATAAAAAAGAAGAAAACCTTATAAAAGGGTGTCAGTCAAAAGTATGGTTACATGCTGAATTGAATAATGATAAAATAGTGTATACAGCGGATAGTGATGCGATCATTACTAAAGGAATAGTTTCTATTTTAATACGCACATTTACAAATCAATCACCAAGTGAAATTTTAGCAGCGAATACTGATTTTGTTGATGAAATTGGCTTGAAAGAACACTTATCTCCAACAAGAGCAAATGGATTAGTGAGTATGATTAAACAAATAAAACTGTATGCAGTAGCATTCCAAACACAAGTGAAAACGAATTAGTTTTTACTGTTCCTTTGAAAAAAGGAATCTAACTAAAAGAAAAAATGTCAGAAGAAATAGATGTAAACGAATTAGGAGAGAAAATTGTTAAAGTAATTAAAACAGTTTATGACCCGGAAATCCCAGTTGATGTGTACGAATTGGGGTTGATATATGATGTTATGGTAAATGAAGATTATGATGTAAAAGTAATAATGACATTAACAACACCTAATTGTCCTGTTGCAGAAACATTACCAAAAGAAGTAGAGGATAAAATTAAATCATTAAAAGAGGTGAATGACTGTGAAGTTGAAATTACTTTTGAACCAGCATGGACTAAAGATTTAATGAGTGATGAAGCAAAGCTAGAATTAGGAATGCTTTAACCCACCAGTGGGACTAATAAAAAGTAGCCGATTCAGTTATTGATTACTGTGTATTTACGCAATAAAATTGATTAGGTAAAACATAAATGTATAATGATTCCTGCTCTTTGCAGGAATTCTTTTTTGATAGTATTATGTCTGGAGAAATAAAAAATAGAGTAGCAGAAAACACGAATTTAATTACGTTTGATCTTGAAGATTATTATGTGGAAGGAAAACGTGTACAAATTGATATTTCAACATGGTTAGATCAAGGGTTTATTCTTCGAGAAAAAGATTTTCGTGCTAGTTTAGAAAATTACAACTGGGAAAAGTATTCGGGAATGTACGTTGCAGTTTATTGTAGTACCGACGCAATTGTTCCAGGATGGGCTTTTATGCTGTTAACCGTTAAATTAGTTCCTTTTGTCGAAAAAATTGTAATTGGTGACTTAGGAGTATTGGAGACAGCTCTTTATGCTGAAGTACTTGAGAAAATTGATTTATCAATTTATAAAAACAAATACGTAATTATAAAGGGATGTGCTAACAAGCCAGTGCCACAGAGTGCTTACCTAAATATTACGAATAAACTTATTAAAGTAGTTAAATCTTTAATGTACGGAGAGGCTTGCTCTTCTGTTCCTTTGTTTAGAAAAAAACAAACAATAATGCGCTAGTTTTGAGGCTGTTGTGGTTTTTGGTATTCTGAATACTATGTATATATTTGCTCCTTCAAAAATTTGAAACTAACATTATGAAAAAAATTGTATTTGCGTTAGCCTTAGCGTTAACAACGGGAAGTATTTTTGCTCAAGAAGAAGCAGCTAAAGATTCTATCACTGACGGATGGAAAAGAGGTGGTAACATTTTAGCTACATTTAACCAATCGGCATTCAACAACGAATGGACTGGTGGAGGTATCGGAAACATCGCAGCTAACGTTTTAATAAATTATGATTTTAACTTAACTAAGGGTGATTTAATTTGGGATAACAAGTTTATTGCCGACTATGGTGTAAATAAAAACAAAGGTCAAAAAGATTTTACAAAAAATAATGACCGTTTAGAGTTTAACTCTTTGGCTGGTAAGAAAATGAAAGGTAACTGGTACTATTCAGTTTACTTTAATATGAAAACTCAAATGGATAGAGGGTTTGTATATGATGCTAATGGTGTTGCATTAGGATCTAACTCTCATTTCTTTTCTCCTGTTTATTTTCAAGCTGGTCCTGGATTATTATGGAAGAAATCTGATAATTTCCACGTGAATATTTCACCTGCTGCAGGGAAATTAATTTTAGTGCATAAAGAGTTTGCTGGAGCATTTGGAACTGAGCCTGGAGATACTGAGCGTTTTGAATTAGGAGCTGCAGTAAGAGGGTATTATAAAGTTAACTTAATGAAGAATATTTCTGTAGAAAATATCTTAGCGTTATATTCAAACTATTTAGAAGATGCTCAAAATGTAGATGTTGATTATACTATGAACATAGCTATGCAAGTTAATAAGTATGTTTCTGCAAACTTAACTTTCCAAGCTATTTATGATGATAATGTTAATCCAATGGGTTTCCAAATTCGTGAAACATTTGGTTTAGGGTTTAACTATGCATTCTAAATAATAGTTAATAATTATATATAAAAAAGGCTCGCAAATTGCGAGCCTTTTTTGATGAAGTTAATTCTAATTAAATAAATTTATGCAAAATTTTCATCGTAATCCGGATATAAAAATTTGTTGTATGGAAAACGAGTAATATGGATACGTCTTACTTCGCTGTAGACACGTTTCTTGAAATCTTCAATGTTTTCCTTTTCTGTAGCGGAAATAAATAAAGCGTTGTCACCAATATCATTCATCCATGTTTCTTTCCAATCATCTAAAGTGTAATGAGCTGTAGTACGTTCCGTGATAATATCATCTTCATCAATAGTTTCGTATTCGTAACGATCAATTTTATTAAATACCATGATAATTGGCTTGTCAGAACTTTTTATCTCTCCTAAAATTTTATTTACAGATGCAATTTGATCTTCAAAAGTAGGATGCGAAATATCAACTACGTGTAATAGAATATCCGCTTCCCTAACTTCGTCTAATGTACTTTTGAAGCTATCAACTAATTGAGTAGGTAACTTACGTATAAACCCAACGGTATCACTTAATAAGAAAGGCAGGTTTTTAATAACAACTTTTCGTACAGTAGTATCTAAAGTTGCGAATAGTTTATCTTCAGCAAAAACTTCTGACTTGGCTATTACGTTCATTAAAGTTGACTTACCAACATTGGTGTACCCAACTAAGGCAACACGAATTAACTCTCCTCGGTTTCCTCTTTGAGTAGCCATTTGTTTGTCAATCGCTTGCATCTTCTTTCTTAGTAAAGAAATTTTATCACGAACGATACGTCTATCAGTTTCAATTTCTGTCTCTCCAGGTCCACGCATTCCAATTCCACCTCGTTGACGCTCCAAGTGAGTCCATAATCCGGTTAGTCTAGGTAAGAAGTACTGGTATTGTGCTAATTCTACTTGAGTTCTTGCATAAGATGTTTGTGCACGTTGCGCAAAAATATCAAGAATTAGTAAAGTTCTATCTAGTACTTTACATTCTAAAACAGCTTCGATGTTTTTTTGTTGAGAAGGCGTTAGCTCGTCATCAAATATAGCAGTAGTTACATTGTTCTCTTGAATAAAAACACGGACGTCTTCTAGTTTTCCTGACCCAAGAAAAGTTTTAGAATTAGGCATATCCATACGTTGGGTGAAACGTTTTTTAACTTCTCCACCTGCTGTATATGTTAGAAACTCCAATTCATCTAAGTATTCTTTAGATTTTTCTTCGTTCTGAATTCGTGTTATAATACCAATGAGCACTACGTTTTCATGGGCAATTTGTTTCTTTTCTATCATAATTCAATTTCGATACCGCAAAGCTACGTATAAGATTCTAATTTACTAATTTAGGGCATTCAAATTAATTATAAGCATACATGAATTCAATATATACCATAGCGTTTTATAATCTTGAAAATTTATTCGATACTAAAGACGATCCTAATACGTTGGATAGAGACTTTTTACCATGGGGTAAAAAGTTTTGGACAGAAAAAAAGTACCGTAAAAAGGTATATAAAATGGGAAGGGCAATTTCATGTATAGCTAAAGATAAAACAGAAAAACCACCGGTTTTAGTTGGTATTGCTGAAGTTGAAAACGCTAGTGTAATTCAGGATTTAGTAGAGAGTAAGCATTTAAAAAAGGCTAATTATAATTTTGTGCATTATGATTCTCCAGATGAACGAGGTATAGATGTAGCTTTATTGATAAATGAAGATTATTTTACATTGGAACATTCTGAATCGATTCCAATAGCAATTTACGAAACAAATGGTGTTAAAGATTACACACGTGATGCCTTATATGTAAAAGGGTTTATGAATGGGGAACAAATACATGTTATTGTGTGTCATTGGCCATCACGTAGAGATGGTGCTGACTTAACTAGTCATAAACGAGTTCAAGCCGCGGAACAAATTACAAGTTTTATAGAAAGGAAACCAGATATAAATGAATTGTCAAAAGTGGTAATTATGGGTGATTTTAATGATAATCCGGTTGATGTAAGTGTGAAAAAACACCTGGTTACTTCAAATTTGTATAACCCATTTGAAAAATTAATGAATATTACGCGTGGTAGTTTGAGTTATTATTCAAAATGGCATTTATTCGATCAGATTATATTTTCGCATAATTTCTTTAAAATGGAAAAAGGAAAACACAGTTTTAAAGACGCTGATATTTTTGATGGGGAATTCTTAAAAGAATGGAAAGGACGTAATAAAGGACTTCCGTTTAGAACTTTTAGTGGGCGACGTTATTTAGGCGGCTATAGTGATCACTTTCCAGTCTATATTAACTTGAAAAAGGATTAAATCCATAATCGCTTAGTAATAGTTGTCTTTGGATAATATAAGGCCCTGAAATAAATTCAAAATAAAGCGATTCAAATTTAAGTGTTGAAAGGGGTAATATTTATTGAATTAAAACCTGTTTTAAAATTAAAATGCATTTATTTTGTAGCTAGTAATTTACGCGACAATGAAAAAACTATATTACTTATCTACTTGTGATACTTGTAAACGGATTATGTCTGAATGGAATTTACCGTCAGATGTAGTTTTACAGGATATTAAATCTGAAGAAATAACAGTTTCTCAATTAGAAGAAATGCACCAGTTATCAGAAAGTTATGAAGCTTTGTTCAGTAAGCGTGCAAAATTGTATAAAGAGAAAGATTTAAAAAACGTGAACTTAACAGAGGACGATTATAAAAAGTATATTCTAGAGCATTATACATTTTTAAAGCGACCAGTGTTATTATATAATGATACTATATTTATTGGGAATTCAAAGAAAACAATAGCATTAGCAAAAGACTTTATTCATGTTAAGTAAAAAGAATTTCGCATTTGTAGCTGCGTTTTTAGTTCAGTTATTTTATGGTGTTACATTTACATTTGCAAACGATGTAATTGACGGTGGTTATATACAGCCATATGGGTTTATTTTATTGCGTTTGATGGGAGCAACAGCTTTATTTTGGATGTTTAGTTTTTTAGCGCCTAAGGAAAAAGTTTCTCCAAAGGATTTTTTAATTTTTGCTGCGGCTGCATTTTTTGGAGTAGTATTAAATATGCTAACGTTCTTTAAGGGCTTGTCATACACAACACCAATTCATGCTTCGGTAATAATGGTAGTAGTACCTATATTGGTGCTAATAATGTCTGCAATTATTTTAAAAGAAAAGGTTACTTCATTAAAAGTAGTTGGAGTTATTTTAGGGCTTTCTGGAGCACTAGTATTAACGCTTTACGGGAAATCTGCAGTAGCAACCGATAATATATTATTGGGTAATTTTTTAGTGTTTATCAATGCAGTATCATATAGTATTTATATCATTATAATTAAGCAATTAACGAGTAAATACCACCCGTTTACATTTATAAAATGGTTGTTTTTATTTGGGCTTATAATGGTTACTCCTTTTGGTTTTAATGAGTTGAGTGTTGTACAATGGGGAACTTTTGAACCTTATACTTATTTTTCAGTCGGATTTGTGATTATTGGAGCTACTTTTGGAACATACTTATTAAATCCATTAGCCTTACGTGAATTAAAAGCATCTACAGTAAGTACATTTTTGTATTTGCAGCCAGTAATAGCTGGGATATTTGCAATTATGATGGGAAGCGACTCTCTGAATCCAACAAAAATAATAGCGGCAATATTAATCTTTATTGGTGTATATTTAGTGAGTAAACCTAATAAAGTGGTAAAAGCTATTTAATGAAATATTCTACTAGAATTTTTAACTACATCGATGAAATTCCTGAACTAGTTTGGGAAAGTTTGTCAGAAGCCAATAATGTATATTTCACAAAGTCATATTTAAAGGCTTTTGAAGTACATAATGCACATAGAATTCAGTTTTTTTACTTAGTAGTTTACAACGCAAACGAACCAATTTCAATAGCCACAATTCAAGTCTTAGAATTTGATTTTGTCGCAGCGGATTTTACCTCAAATGCAAATGCGTTTATCCAAAAAGCGAGCTTCTGTTTAGGAAATTTTATTAAGCGAGATTATGTAAAAATAATGATTTGTGGTAGTGCTTTTTTAAGTGGAGAGCATGGAATATATATTAAACCTAACAAAGATAAAAAACTTGTTTTAGAGCAGTTAATTAAAGGTGTTCAGGCAATTATTAATGCCAATAGATATTTAGAAAAATGGGTTGATATAATTTTGCTAAAAGATTTTATAACCAAATCATTACCAATAGCGGATAATTTAAAAGCCTACAACTATTCCCCTGTTCAGGTAGACCCTAATATGTTACTTACTTTAGATACTAATTGGGAAACTTTTGATGATTATTTAAGTTCATTTAAATCTAAGTTCAGGGTTAAAGCCAAGAAAGCATATAAAACTAGTTGTGATTTAGTTGCTAAAGAGTTTACACCTGAAGACGTAAAACATTATAATAAAGAACTAACAAGGTTGTATTATAATGTAAAGGATAAGTCAAGCTTTAATCCAGAAACATTAAATATTGCTACTTATATTTCTTTAAAGGAGGTGCTGAAAGAAGACTTTATATTTAGGGGATATTTTTTAGAAGATAAGTTAGTAGGATTCATGAGTGGGGTGGTTAATCAAAATTCATTAGATGCGCATTATGTAGGTATTGACTACGACTTAAATAAAAAGCACGCTATCTACTCTAGAATGTTATATGATTACGTGAAAATAGGAATTGAAAGAAAACTAGGATATATTAATTTCGGAAGAACTGCAGGAGAAATAAAAAGTACATTGGGAGCTGTTCCGGAAGAATTAACTTGCTATGTACGTCATAAGAAGTCGGTAGCTAATTTTTTATTTAAACCATTTATAAGGAAAATAAAACCTTCAGTTTTTGAACAACGATTTCCATTTAAAAAAGAGAAATAAACACATAAAAAAGGCTTTACAATTGTAAAGCCTTTTTTATGTGTTGGAATATTTTTATGTCCAGCCATTAACAATACCTCCCATTATAGCGAATGATACTACCCAGTAACCCGTAATAACCATCATATATTTAAATGAACGCTGTTCAAATAAACCGTTAGTAACAGTAACAGGTAACACAACAAATAAACCAAGCATAGCTCCGTGAAGCGCTCCATGTTTAAAAGTCATAAATTCAGCTGTTCCATGAGGCATTTCAGCTGGTCCTCCCATAAAAACTAATGTCCATAGAAAGAAAGCTGTGAAAAAGGCTAATATTACGGACACCCCAAAGGTTAATCCCATATTACTGTTTTTAGCTTTTTCCTCGGTTATTCCAATTTCTTTCATCCAAATTGTTCCAAATACTTTTGGGTGATACCATACAAAGCCAACTACTAATGTTGAAAGTGCGGCTACTACTAAGGCAAGCCAGTTAATGTTTTCCATAAGGTTAATTTTTTAAAGATTAGTTTCCCTTAAAAGGGTTTAATTTAAAGCTACTTTTTGTTTAAAATAGTAGATTCAGTTTTAAAGATAAGTAATTTTTTAAGAACCGATATTATGCCCAATTAATAGGTTAAATAACGCTGTAAATTTCCGTACCTTTGAGCAAATTTTTCAGACAACTATGATACAATCTATGACTGGTTACGGAAAAAGCGTACTGCAACTTCCAACCAAAAAAATTACTATTGAATTAAAATCATTAAATAGTAAAAGCCTTGATATGAATGTCAGAATGCCTTCTTATTATAAAGAAAAGGAACTGCCATTAAGGAGGTTGGTTGCAAAATCAATTGTTCGAGGAAAAATAGATGTGTCGCTATTTGTTGAAGTTACTGGAGAAGAAACATCTACAAAAATAAACGAAGCTGTTGTAAGAGAGTACATGAAGCAATTACAAGGGATTGCACCAGATACATCTGCAGCAAAATGTTTAGAAATGGCTATGCGCTTACCAGATACTGCGAGAGCTGAACGTGCTGAGATAGATGAAAATGAGTGGAAAACAATAGAAACTCATGTGAAAGAAGCAATAGGGAATATTGTTGAGTATAGAACAGATGAAGGAAAAGTTTTAGAAGCAGATTTCTTACAGCGTAACGAGAATATTAGAGCGTTATTAGAGGAGGTAATTGCTGTGGACCCTGAGCGCATTTCTGGAGTGAAGGAGCGTTTACAGAAAGGCATTGCTGATTTAAAAGAAAAGGTTGATGAAAATCGTTTTGAACAAGAATTGGTATACTATATTGAAAAATATGATATTACTGAGGAGAAAGTGCGTTTGAGTAATCACTTAGATTATTTTATTGCATCTATAAACTCAGAAGATTCTAATGGTAAAAAATTAGGATTTATTGCTCAGGAAATGGGTAGAGAAATTAATACCATCGGTTCAAAATCTAATTATGCGCCAATGCAAAAATTAGTTGTTCAGATGAAAGATGAGTTAGAAAAAATTAAGGAACAATTATTAAATGTGCTGTAATGATTAAAGGGAAACTTATTGTTTTTTCAGCGCCTTCTGGTTCAGGAAAAACAACAATTGTTAGGCATTTGTTGGGGATAGAAAAACTGAATTTAGAGTTTTCTATTTCTGCAACTTCTAGAGAACCTCGAGGAGAGGAAAAGGAAGGCAAAGATTACTACTTTTTGTCGCTTAAAGAATTTAAAAACAAGATAAAATCTGAAGAATTCCTTGAATGGGAAGAAGTTTACCGTGATAATTTTTACGGAACACTAAAATCAGAAGTTGAACGTATTTGGGCTCAAGGAAAACATGTTATTTTTGATATAGATGTTGTTGGGGGAATAGATATTAAACGTATTTATCCTGAACGTACTTTATCGGTTTTTGTAAAGCCACCAAGTATTGAGGAGCTTAAAATTAGATTAAAAAAGCGTTCTACTGAAAGCGACGATAAAATTAATATGCGTGTTGCAAAAGCTTCAATAGAACTGGCTACAGCACCTCAGTTTGATTTTATTATTGAAAATGATAATTTAGATGTCGCTTTAAAAGAAGCAGAAGAGTTAGCTCATAATTTCTTAAAGAAAAGAATTTAACTCCTATCGGGAACGCATATGAAAATAGGTTTATATTTCGGGACATTTAACCCAATTCATGTTGGGCATTTGGCTATTGCAAACCATATCGCTGAAAATTCTGATTTGGATCAAGTATGGATGGTGGTAACGCCATTAAGTCCGTTTAAAAAGAAAAGTAGTTTATTAGCGAATCATCATCGATTAGAAATGGTGTATTTGGCTACAGAAAATTATGACAAACTACAACCTTCCGATATTGAGTTTGGTTTGCCTGAGCCGAATTATACGGTATATACACTAGCACATCTAGAAGATAAATATCCTCAGCATGAGTTTTCTCTATTAATGGGAGAGGATAATTTAAAAAGCTTTCATAAGTGGAAAAACTACGAAGCTATTTTAGAAAATTACAATTTGTATGTATATCCTAGAATTTCTGAAGGAGCAGTAGAACATCAGTTTAAAAATCACCCAAGAATAACAAGAGTTGCTGCGCCAATTATGGAAATATCTTCTACCATGATTCGTAAAAATATTACTGCTCAAAAAAACATCAAACCATTACTAGATACTAAAGTGTGGCAGTTTATTGATGAAATGAATTTTTATAGGTAGAAAATATAATTCCTTAATTTAACTAAAAATATGAGAAATATAATCTGTATCATTCTAATAACTTTTTGTGTGATGCCTGTTTTGGGTCAAATGATGAAAACAGCTTCTGGTGATATTTCGGTGCTTGCTGGAGAAAAAGAGCTATCAGTAACTTTCGGATATGATAATATTAATGTACACGGTTACTCTTCAGAGGAAGATTTTATAGAGGATAAGGTACAAATACGAGAGAAGTACAAACCCGGATCTGGTGAGGTTTTTAGAGGGTCATGGTTTGCAGATAGAGATAGTGTTTATGCGCCTTTATTTATTAGGGACTTTAATACTGCTATACCTAAAAAAAGAAAAATCACAATATCAAGAAATAACCCTAAAGCAAAATATAATTTACACGTTCAAACACTTTGGGTTTATCCTGGGTATAATGTTGGTTTTTCACAGCCGTCTAAGATAGAGGTTGAACTTCAGTTATATGAAATAGCAAACCCAGAAAATATTCTTTGGAAATCAAAATCACCTACTCGTATACATGCCAAGACAGCTCCTCGTAAAAGAGAATTGAGAATTGGAGCCGCATATTCTTCACTAGCTATTAAAATGTCATGGTTGCTAAGAAAAAAAGCTAAGTAAGGTTCGTTCTATTTATTATTGCCAATATCTTTTTTATTCAAACATCGCCCTCTAGGTTCATCACCTTCATGGAGTACAATTTCTGAATGTAAAAACTGTGCAGCAGCTGCAGAATCCTTCACTTTAGAAGCGCTACGTGTTAACATTTCTGATTCAAACTCAGTTAATACACTTTCTCTTATTCCAATTTCTCTCCATTGAGACAAGGGTCTACATCCTCTGGATATTCCTCGAGCGAGTGCCAGTGCATCTAACAATGCCTGGTTAGCTCCTTGTCCTTTGAATGGACTCATAGGGTGGGCGGCATCACCTAGAAGTGTTACTTGTTTTCCTTTACTTAATAATTCAGAGTCGAGCAACTCTCGGTCATATACTGGATATCCAGAAATTTGAGATTCAAGGGTCGCTGCTAAAATTTGAGGAATAGGATCGTGCCAAGGAGTTCTACGGCAAGCTTCTTCCTTAAGAGCTTGGGTTCCTTGAGTACTCAAAGCCTTAGCTTCGTCTTCTGGCATTGGGAAGCTAAGTTGCCACATAACCGAGTCAGAAGAATAAGGCATCATGTATATACGCTCGTTACCGTTAGCGGTTTGAAATACAGTGGCTGAATCTAGTAAATTACTATCAATTTCTTCGAGGGTATTTAAAGGGCAAATTCCCAATATTACAATACAGCCTAGATAATGTAAAGGAGTGTTGTTTTCACCAATCAGTAAGTTCCGAACCGAACTACGAATACCATCTGCTCCAACCACAAGATCAGCTTTAGCTTTTTTGATTTTTCCACCCACTTGAAAGCTTATATCTATACCTTCATTCGCATTTTCTTTAAAGCCTGTTAACTGATGTCCCCAATGTACTTTATCATGTCCACCGAGTTGTTCAAGTAGTGCTAAACGTAATGACTGTCGTGCGATGTGTACATTTGTCCGCCTAGGTGACGTTTT
>Ga0209291_1002495_pt1 | contig 14798 bp, 8 predicted proteins | sample GOMGulsemesocosm_FD_184633 | JGI IMG/M metagenome (GOLD analysis project Ga0209291, IMG submission 184633) | Methane-oxidizing microbial communities from mesocosms in the Gulf of Mexico - GOM9B Gulf of Mexico (SPAdes) (version 2) | ecosystem: Environmental > Aquatic > Marine > Cold seeps | place...
TAGTCCAGTGGCTATTCGCGTCTTGTTCATTAATTAAAACACTTGCTTCAGCATTTGCTAACGACGTAGCTAATTGAGCAGACAAGGTGACTAAAAAAGCTTCTTCATTCTCGGTAAAATATCTTGCTTGTTTTTGTTGTATAGAGAGTATGCCCAGCACCTTACGACGATGAATGATTGGTGTGCCTAAAAAAGCATTCAATTCATCTTCTTCAACTTCAGGTGCATGAATAAATTGGGGATGATGTTGCGCATTAGCAATATTAAGAGGTTCTTCTCGCTGTCCAACCAAGCCAACTAGCCCTTCAGTAAAGCCGATAGTTGTTTGCCCTAATGAACGTTCTGCCAAACCGTCTGAAGCGACCAATAAAAAATGTTGCTTAACGTGATCAGCTAAATAAATTGAACAACAATCGGTATTTATCGTTTCTTTTATTTGTTCTACCATACGGTTCAATGCACTGTCGAGTTCAGCATTTTTGCTAAATTCTAGAACAATTCTTCGTAGGGTAGTTAACATGATGCTCCTTAAATAAAAATAGCTTGCAAGCAAGCTATTTATGTTTTAATTGTAAAAACAACTGCTACATAATAATAATCAATTACGACGTTTACGGTTATGATGGCGATACGAAGGCATTGACGCCTGAGCGAACTCCTTCATCACTTTACGGTAAACTTCACGTTTAAAAGAGACTACCTGTCGTACTGGATACCAGTAACTTACCCAACGCCAATCATCAAATTCTGGATGATCAGAGTGAAGTAAGTCAACTGCAGATTCTTCTGCAGTTAATTTGAGCAAAAACCATTTCTGTTTTTGACCAATACACACAGGTTTACTTTCATGCCTTATTAAACGTTTTGGTAATTTATACCTTAACCAGTGTTTGGTCGAAGCAACAATTTTCACATGTTCCGGTTTTAATCCCACTTCTTCGTGCAATTCTCGGTACATGGTTTCTTCTGCTGTTTCGCCCTCATCAACACCACCTTGTGGATACTGCCACGAGTGTTGACCATAACGCCTGGCCCAAAATACTTGTCCTCTATCATTGATTATTACTATGCCGACATTAGCTCGATAGCCTTCGGCATCTATCAAAGGAATTCCCAATAACTTTCATAAAATATGACCTGATTCTTCCATAATCTGCGCTTGCGAGCAATTAAATTATTTTTTATTTTATCTAGACCATGGCATAGAAAGTTGCGAATCTTTATACTCAACAAAGAAAAAAGTACCAACTTAAGAGCTTTAATTATTAAAATTATTATTCCCACTAACGAAAATGAATTAATTCAGAGAGCCCAAGCACTTGCAGGGCTTACTTTAGCTGAAATAGCCGATAATGCTGGAGTAGTAGTACCGAAAGACCTAACACGCGAAAAAGGCTGGATAGGCCTCTTACTTGAGCAAGTGCTCGGCGCTAGTGCAGGTTCAAAACCTGAACCAGATTTCCCTCATTTAGGTATAGAATTAAAATCATTACCAATTAGTGCGCAAGGTAAACCACTAGAAACGACATTTGTTTGTGTTGCCCCTTTAACAGGCTTAGTAGGCGCAAGTTGGCAAACTAGTCATATTCGTAATAAAATGGCACGTGTTTTGTGGGTACCTGTTATTTCTGAGCGACATATCCCCATTGGGGAACGCATGGTTGGCACACCATTCATTTGGTCTCCGTCGTTAGAAGAAGAGCAATTATTAGCAATGGATTGGCAAGAACTTACCGATATGATTGTATTAGGCGAAGTGGAAAACATTTCTGGTAAGCATGGCCAGGTGTTACAGCTACGGCCTAAAGCTGCTAATAGCCAAGCTAAAACACAAGCATTTAATAAGTACGGCCAACCCTTTAAAACACTACCACGCGGCTTTTATTTAAAAACATCTTTTACACAAATGTTATTACGTAATCATTTACGAATTGATTAGCTATTTCTAGAGGATTTACATATCAGTTTTGGCTTCTTAAATACTTTCACCTTCAAATATTTATTATTTGGCTAATTTATCTCCAACATCTTTTAGACCAAAATAGTTTTCACTTTTTTTCAGCTTTTCAGCAAATGTGGTGGGCTCGGCAGGAGTCGAACCTGCGACCGAAAGGGATTCAGTTTCGTAGCCACTTTTTATCAGCCCTGTCTATCCAGCAATTTTATATTCCATAATGACGTTCACTTTATTTCAGGCGAAAAAAAACCAACTCGAAAGTTGGTTTATTTCAGCTTTTCAGCAAATGTGGTGGGCGCGGCAGGAGTCTAATACCAATCCGCATAAACATTTGCTCACCCTCACTGGCTAAAACTAACAATAGCTGCGTTGCTTTCAATCACAATAACCAGTTATTGCTCAATCAAGCGTCTTGCTCTTCTTAATTTTTTCTGCGTAATGATTAATCACATCTTTATACGGAATGGTATAACCTGCGACCGAAAGGGATTCAGTTTCGTAGCCACTTTTTCTAAACTCGGTCTATCCAGCGATATTTCATTCTAATAGAGTATTCGATTAAATAATTATCACTTTATTGCAGGCGAAAAAAAACCAACTCGAAAGTTGGTTTATTTCAGCTTTTCAGCAAATGTGGTGGGCGCGGCAGGAGTCGAACCTGCGACCGCCTGGTTCGTAGCCAGGTACTCTATCCAGCTGAGCTACGCGCCCACATTAAACAGTTTTTATATCGTATTCAGAGATAATACTTATTATTTTTATAAGCTTAGTATTTGCTTATCCCACAATTCATAAAGAAAAGTGGTGGGCGCGGCAGGAGTCGAACCTGCGACCGCCTGGTTCGTAGCCAGGTACTCTATCCAGCTGAGCTACGCGCCCTCACATGAACTATGTTTTATATCTTAGTCTAAAGATAGCAAATTTCTTTGCGTTTATTATTTTTATAAAGTTTCCTTTAATAAAAATAATGGCGGAGAGGGAGAGATTCGAACTCTCGAACGGATTTAAAGCCGTTACTCCCTTAGCAGGGGAGCGCCTTCGGCCACTCGGCCACCTCTCCATTTTACTTCTTTACTGTTGAGTACTAAATTTCATTTAAAATAAAACTTAGAAAAAACGCTCTATCTAATAAAATTAGATACTCCCTTAACGGGTGAGTGTCTTCGACCAATTGGCCTCCTCTTCAGTGGGTGCGAATATTAATGGATCGAGAAAATAAGTCAAACATTTTTTTCGCTTTTTTTCGCTTTTTTTGTAGTTTTGAATCTGTTTGCTGAGAATTCAATCAAGAAGACTATTTTTCGTGCTTAAAATAACTTTTTTAAATAAATAAGCATGAAAAAAATTTAATTCTTGCCATTAAAAAAGTCGGCTTATGCCGACTTTTTTTAACAAATGCAGCAAACGAAGTTAAAATTTATTACCCGTTTCTTCTTCGTTACCAGCATTTCCAGTTTTTTCGGCTTGAATACGCATGTAAATTTCTTCACGGTGCACAGATATTTCTTTTGGCGCATTTACACCAATACGTACCTGATTACCTTTTACACCTAAAACAGTGACAGTAACTTCATCACCGATCATTAACGTTTCACCAACCCTACGAGTTAAAATTAACATCCTGAATATCCTTTATGTTTAAAAGCCAGTCCACTAAAAAATTATAAGCTAGTAATTAATTTAGTTTATTTTCAATAAAAGTACATAATAATAACCAAAAACTTTGTAAAAAATAGTTACTTAAGTTCACTAATTCTCAGTTTTACCTATATTTACAGAGATTTTATTATCAATAATGATAACGAGGCATTAACTTTGTACATATTATCAATATTGGCATTCTAACAAGCTTATTCAAGCAATAAAGAGAAATATTGTGATTTTTTTTAATTAATCACAACTTACTGTAATTATTAATTTTATTGTAAGTGCTCATCAAAGCTCTATTTATGAGTGAATAAAGTGCAGTATTAACGACTCATTAGCGTTATTAATACTTGCAACGTAGCGATTCATTCGATGTTAGGTAATTGTCGGCTTTGACCACATACTATCATTACCATCTAGACAACTGATATTGCATTACGCTACTTCCTATGAATATACAGCTACAGCAGGGCGTTATTGTCTCTAAGGATGAAGGTACTTATGATTTGGCGGGAACATAAACCATGACCGTTTATGCGAACATCGTCGTTCCTTGTTATCCATGTCACCGCGTTATACCGTTCATCCTGAACATAAAAAAGGAGCTAAAAAGCTCCTTAATTCAATATCCTGATAAAAAATTACATTATGATAATTTATCCGTTAGCCAAGCTTTAGCTGAATCTAATGCTAAAGACAAGTTCTCAGGCTGATTGCCTCCTGCTTGTGCCATATCAGGACGACCGCCACCTTTTCCGCCAACATGCTGTGCGGCAGAATTAACTAAATCACCGGCTTTTACTTGGCCCGTTAGATCTTTAGTTACACCGGCAATTAACCCAACTTTATCGCCAGTAGCTGTACCTAATAAAATAATCCCAGAACCGATTTTATTCTTCAGTTCATCCATCATCCCGCGTAATGCTTTAGATTCTGCTCCCTCTAAATCGGCAATAAGCACTTTCACACCATTAACATCAACAGCTTTACTGATTAAATCAGAACCCGCTTGAGCCGCTAATTGTTGTTTCAGCAGTTGAATTTCTTTTTCAAGTTGTTTGCTACGAGTAATTAACTGCTCAACTTTCCCTGGCATACTAGCTACATCAGATTTAACCATTGATGCAACGGTTGATAAACTAGAGCTTTGCTGTTCAATATAAGCAAGTGCACCTTCGCCAGAAACAGCTTCGATACGACGTACACCTGCTGCAATTCCTGATTCCGACACTATTTTAACAAAACCAATATCACCGGTACGTTCAACGTGAACACCACCACACAACTCTGTCGAGAAATCACCTAAAGTTACAACGCGTACTTCATCGTCATATTTTTCACCGAACAATGCCATTGCACCTTTTTCTTTAGCGTCATCAATTTGCATTAATTGCGTTTCACGTGCCAAATTATTTCGAATTTGTTGGTTCACCAAGCGTTCAACCGACTGTAACTCTTCTGCGGTTACCCCTTCAAAATGAGAAAAGTCAAAACGCAATTTCTCTGCATCACATAACGAACCTTTCTGAGTTACATGATCACCCAATATATTGCGTAAGGCAGTATGTATAATATGTGTAGCAGTATGATTTTTAACAATTGCCGCACGACGTTCAATGTTTATTTCTGCTTTTACGCGACGATTAACTCCAATGTCTACACGAGCAATCCCTTTATGGGCAAATGCATTACCCATTTTGGTTGTGTCATGTACTTCAAAAACACCTTCATCTATATGTAACAAACCTTGATCGCCAGCTTGGCCACCTGATTCCGCGTAAAATGGTGTTTTATCTAAAACAATGATGCCCTGCTCACCTGCATTTAGTTGAGCAACAGATGCCTCATTATTAAATAACTCGACAATTGTCGAAGAGAATTCATTGCGGGTATAGCCTTTAAACTGTGTATTGTGATCAGACTTGAGTTGGTCGTTATAATCTGCACCGAACTGACTCGCTTTTTGTGCTCGTTCACGTTGCAAGCCCATTGCGATATCAAAGCCGTTATGATCAACCTTTAACTGGCGCTCACGGGCAATGTCTGCGGTTAAATCTGCAGGGAAGCCATAAGTATCATAAAGTTTGAAAGCATCTTCACCTGAAATAGTGTCACCTTTAAGGTTAGCTAAAATATCTTCAAGTAGGAGCATGCCACGATCAAGCGTACGACCAAACTGTTCTTCTTCGATACGTAATATTTTTACAATAATCGCTTGTTGGTTAACAAGTTCAGGGTAAGCGTCACCCATTTGTTTTGCTAACGAAGCCACTAATTTATGAAAGAAGTGAGTTTTTGCTTCTAATTTATGACCATGACGCACAGCACGACGAATTATACGACGTAATACATAACCACGACCTTCATTTGAAGGCATAACACCATCGGCAATTAAGAAACTACATGAACGGATATGATCAGAAATAACACGCAACGACTTATGCTCAAGGTCGTTACATTGGAGGAGTTCAGCCGTGTCTTTAATTAATCCTTGGAATATATCAATTTCATAGTTGCTATGAACACCTTGCATAATAGCTGCGATACGTTCTAAGCCCATCCCAGTATCAACAGAAGGTTTAGGTAACGCTTCCATTGTTCCGTCTGCATGACGATTATACTGCATGAATACTAAGTTCCAAATTTCAATGAAACGATCACCGTCTTCATCAGGAGAACCAGGAGGACCACCAAAAATATCTTCACCGTGGTCATAGAAAATTTCAGAACATGGTCCACAAGGTCCAGTATCGCCCATTGACCAAAAGTTGTCAGATTCGTACTTTTTACTTGGCGACTTATCACCAATACTAATTATTTTATCTTCAGGAACGCCTATTTCGTCACGCCAAAAAGCGAAAGCTTCTTGGTCACTTTCATAAATAGTAACTAATAGTTTTTCTTTAGGTAACGCTAAAACTGTCGTTAAAAACTCCCAAGCAAAACGAATGGCATCTTCTTTAAAGTAGTCACCAAAACTAAAGTTACCTAACATTTCAAAGAAAGTATGATGACGAGCGGTATAACCAACATTTTCTAAATCATTATGCTTACCACCGGCACGAACACAACGTTGAGAAGAAGTTGCCCGCGTATAGCTACGACTTTCTGCACCGAGAAATACATCTTTAAAGGGCACCATACCGGCATTAGTAAATAATAACGTGGCGTCATTACCCGGAACTAGAGAACTACTTGGAACAATTTGATGTTGCTTTGAAGCGTAAAAGTCTAAAAAGGCCTGACGTAATTGGGCACTAGTTTTAATCATGGGAATGTCTACTCTCTAAAAAGTTAATTCTTAAATTTTATTTCGTTTTATATATAACGACTGGATTTAACTAGCGGCATGATTTCATCAGAAGAGAAACCACGATACTGCATAAATCGAATGCGTTTTGCTTTATCTTTTTGGTCTTTAATGTCGCTTTCGCCAAAACGCTTATTATACGCAAGCTCGGCTTGAAGATACCAATCAATTTGTTGATTTTTGTTAAGTTCAATAGCAATACTGCTACAAACGCCTTTCTGCGCCAATTCACTTTTAATATAACGCCAACCATAACCTTTATTCATGCGAGTTCGAAACAAGCATTCGGCAAAACGTTCTTCACTCAGATAATCTTTTTCAATAAGATATTCAAGTACTGGCGTTATTTCGTTTTCGCTATGCTCTCGTAATTTGAGCTTATTCATTAATTCTTTATATGAATGCTCACGGCGAGAGAGAAGATCTACAGAACAATGTAAAATAGCTTTATTCAACGAACTATAACCTTTAAACGCATTTAATGACTTATTTTACCTTTAAATTAACGCATAATCATAGTCTTCAATTATTTGCTTTCATCATTAAAGCAATCCCATTAAATTTGTGTTCAAGAAATGATGGAAATAAAGATTAGTGAGCAACGCCCATTATTGATTTCAACAAGGACGTAGATTATAGATCTACACTACTATATGAGATTTAGTCCATTAAGACTGTTCTATAACTGAGTGGTAAGAGTATAAGTAATTAAGTTTTTACTTTACCTTAATAATCACGCAGAATAAGTTTATAAAAAGTAAGCGTTAAGCTTCTAGATAATCAGCAGAACAAACAGGGATCTGTATGAAGGTATGTTTAAAGAACCTCAGTCAATTTTTTACCATTTTTTGCGTAACATTATTGCTTTCTGCCTGTGGTGGTAGTGATAAAGCCAAAAACTATACAATCAATGCTGATGTTTCAACGATAAGCTTCAGCAATGAAATAGTTACTGAATTTGCAAGTTCAATAGCGGTAAATGTAACCTTTGAAGGTGATGGTTTATTAGTGGGTTATGCCCCTGACACTCAACCCGTGGGTTGGCTAGAGTTTAGAACAGAAAATTTAACCGCCAATTCTGCCACTATTCATATTGATTTAACCCAAGCTGATCAAATTAACATTGGTGAATACTTAACGAAACTCCGTTTTTCTACGGGAGAGTTAACTGAACGTGGCGCAACATTAGTGTATCACGACATTGACGTTTCATTGCTTATTTGGCAAGCCAATATAGATACTGAACTGGTCAGTTTTCGCGGAACTTTTGCTGATACAACAATTCCCAGTCAAACGATAGAAATTACCAGTGAAAGCAATAACTGGCAATTAACCAGTGATGTCGACTGGATAACATTCGATATTAGCTCTGGAACCGGAAGTGCCAGTGTAACTATCACTCCTGACATCAGCAGTTTTACAACAGCGCAGTTATCAAGCGGTAATATAACGCTCACTGAAACAACAACCGGCGATACAAAACTTATTCCTGTAGAAGTAGGCTTAGATAATCAATATTTATTTGCCAGCCAAGGGAGTTTGGCATTTACTTCAACGGTAAATGTTTCAGCATTAGAGCAAACGATTAAAGTTAATACGAATAGTGAGGTTGCTATTAACTGGCAAGCAAGCTCGCCAGCGACTTGGTTAACATTAACCAAGCTTGAAAATGATTTTCTTAAAGTGACCGTTGATTTAAACGCGGCACCATCTGACGACTTAAGTTATAGCGAAGTATTAATCAGTGCGGTTGAAAATGATGTTGTTATAAGTAGCACTTTACCTGTATCACTCTTTCAAAGTGCTGAACAAACTGAGAATAAAGTACTCTCTGATCTCACAGCTAACAATAATACTATGATATCAGCGCCAAACGCGCCCTACTTTTATGTCGGTGTCGCCAATGAATTACGTATTTACCAGCAATATAGTAGTGAGTTAGCACAGTCGATTATTGTTTCACCCGAGAACACCCTACTTGAGCAGTTTATTGTTCACCCTAACGGTAGTAAATTACTGGCAAAAGCGGTTGAAACAATTATTAATGAAGATGAAACCACTTCAGAAGTTGTGCATCGCTATCTAATAAATTTAATCGATTACAGTTTTACTGAAATTGCAGAGCCGACCATTGAATATGAGCCAAGTCGCTATGTACAATTCTCTGGCCGTTATTTTATTGTTACCCAAACGTTAGAATATGCCGATGAAAACCTACAACGCTTATTTTGGGATCGTGAAAGTGCATTTTTCACTTCAATCGTTGACCAAGCAACCGAAACAGAAGCGTTTTATGCATTAGACTCTGCCACTGCGACATTAAAACGTTATACAGCGCAAATTAACGATTTTACCCAAGATAAAATAAATACCACACTAACTCATGAGTATCGTCCTGAATTATTAGCAGAAAACGATCTTATTTCGAGTTTTGTCGTCAATAATAATGAAACTGCACTATATGCTATCAGTCCGACCAGTGAGCACATCAGTTTTGACGGGACACTTTTTACCGATAACGGTTTACTGGCACAAACAGAAGGTTCAACAACGATAGCGCTTGATAAGTCGAGAAATAATTTTGCCCACTACGTTCGTTTCGAATCTTCTGTTGGCTTTGTTGTTAATATTTATAACCAACAAGCAGCGCTTACTTCAACAGTCAATACCCAAGGACAACAACCTCGAAGCATTGATATTTCATCAGACGATAAACGACTATTAGTTAATGCCTTAAATAGTACGCAACTCGAAATGGTTACCTTAGAACAGTTTGAAGTGTCTGCCACACAATTAACTTTTAATACCACATTCGGAAATACCAGTATCGCAACACAAGAAGTTAATATTTCTGGTGTTAGTGAGGCGTGGTTAGCTACGGCTAATGTTCCATGGTTGTCTTTTACACAAGAAACGACTGACGATACTAAGACTCTCGTTATCTCTATTGATTCAAATGAAGTGACCGGTTGGGGATTATTTACCGGCATTGTTACGGTCACCGACCCAGAAACAGGTGTGAATGTACAAATTGTCGTTGAATTAGCCGTTGATGAAGTGAGGTTATTCAGTGATGCTGCTGCATTAGCATTCACAGCCCAAGTTGATAAGTCTACGTTAAATCACACGGTGAGCATTCTAACCAATAAAGTTAGTGCGGTTGCATGGCAAGCTCAAAGTAATGTTGATTGGATAAATTTAACGACAGATTCAGTGAATAACACACTAACCATTACAGCAGACCCAAGTAAGATTGCAACTAACGGTATCTATTTTGGTGAAATTACCCTTTCACCGGTCAATAGCACTGACAGTATAAATGGCACCATTCAAGTGAGCTTTGAAAAAGGTGACTTTGATAGTACAAGTATCAGTGAAATCGTTATTACTGATATTACGCCTAATAGCTCAGCGGTGGTTTTAGATCCCCTACGCCCTTATGTTTATGTAGGCCAAGGCGACACCATAAAAGTGTTTAATATTATTACTGGAGCGGCAATAACAACTATTACTTCACCACTTGCAGATATTGATTTAACGGACTTAGTTATTCACCCTGATGGTTCGATATTATTAGCGTCGAATAATGAAACTTACACCGATGAAGAAGGACAAGAACAAACACGGGTTAATCATTATCAAGTTAACCTGGTAGATTTTAGTATTAACTTGATGCCAGCTGATGATATTGACATTGAATTTAGACCTAAAACGATTGCAATGATTGCCGGTAAAGCGATTGTGATAACTCAAGCACTAGAATATGCAAATCTAGCATTAAAAGTTCAATCCTGGGATAGAGAAAATGCATTCAGCTCATCTATTGTTAATGATGTGCCTGCAAACAACAATGTCATCGCTTATAACGGTAATACCTCAGCATTGATGCAATACTCACTAGAGTACAATGCATTTACCAGTGAAACTATTCAACAAGTGGCTAGTGCTGAATATATTAACCCTGCATTTAGTGGCGTTTTAGCAAATATTGCAACCAGTAGTAATGGTGAAAATATTTATACCGCCAGTACCACTTCAGAATGGACAACTTTTAGCGGCAACGACTTCACTGACCAAGGTGTTTTACGTGCAAGTATTCGAACGGTCAATGTAGCAGTAGACTCAAGTGATAACAGTTATTTTTATCGATTCGACCCTACTGGTTTCTTTATTATGAGTAAGTACGATAAAAGCCAATTACCTTTATGGACTGTGGCTTATAGTGCAGGTTCTTTAACAAGTTATATATCGCCGAATTACCAACGCATCATTCACTTAAATTCGGGGACTAGCAGCTTAGTACTTGATTATATTCCTGATTAAACTTCTTTGTTGGTTTTAATCGGTACTTCTCATTCGATCCCGTGCTAGCCACGGGATTTTTATATTCAGTGGTTAAAACATTCTTTTGGCTACTTGCTTTGCAAAAGTGCTTAGCGTATCAACAATTCAACTTTTAATACCCGTTACTCACCGTTTTTATTGGTGCGTGGCTTGTACCTTGCCAAAGGGCAACATAGAATCAATTCATCAACTTTGTTAATTGGTTTCTTAACAAGGTTATTTAATTTTCTAAAACATAATAAAAGGTAATTTATGAAAAAGCGCCTATTAGCCCCTATTGCCATTGCTATCGCATTAGCGGGTTGTCAATCAGACAACAGCAGTAATCAGAACCCCGTTAGTAAACAAGCAGCTCAACAAGCTAATCATACAAATCCATTGTTCAGTGAATTTACAACGCCACATGGTATTCCGCCATTTGATCAAATACAAAAAAGTGATTATTTACCTGCATTTGAACAGAGTATTATCGAAAATAAAAAAGAAATTGCTGCTATTGCCAATGCGACTAGTGAAGCAACGTTTATAAATACCATCGAAGCTATGGAAAAGTCAGGAGAATTCTTAAACAGAGTTAGCAATGTATTTTACGGCTTAACCGGTTCAATGTCTGACGATGAAATGCGTAGTATCGCCAAAGCTGTTTCACCGCAATTATCAGCATTAAATGACGACATAAATCTTAACGCAAAGTTATTCGCTCGTGTTAAAGCAGTATATGACAAAAAAGATCAGCTTAATTTAAAAATAAACGAATTAACATTACTCGAAAAAACCTATAAAGGCTTTGTTCGTGGCGGTGCTAATTTATCTGACGCAGATAAAGGTAAATTACGTCAACTCAATACCCAGTTAAGTAAGTTAAGCTTAAAGTTTGGCGAAAATTTATTACATGAAACGAACAGCTTTGAAATGGTTATCGACAACAAAGCTGACTTAGCCGGTTTACCTGACGATATTATTGCCGCTGCTGCAGTTACTGCTACCGAAAGAGGGCACAAAGGTAAGTGGGTATTTACTACGCATCGTCCAAGCAAAAATCCATTCTTAACATATTCTACTAATCGCAAGCTTCGTGAAACCTTATATAAAGGCTACACAATGCGGGGTAACAATGATGATGCTTTCGATAACAAAAAAGTAGCAGCAAAAACAGCTAGTTTACGTTACAAGAAAGCACAGTTATTAGGGTATAAAACTCACGCTCACTTTACCCTTGAAAATGCCACAGCAAAAACGCCTGAAAACGTTTTTGGTTTATTAAACCAAGTTTGGCCAGCGGCATTAGCAAGAGCAAAAGAAGAATCGGCAGATATACAAAAACTGGCTAACTCTGAAGGAGCGAAGATTGAAGTTGAAGCATGGGATTGGTGGTTTTATTCTGAAAAAATTCGTAAAGCACGTTACGACATTGATGCAGCAGAAACTAAACCTTATTTTTCACTTGAAGGAACTTTACAAGGCATTTTCTTTACGGCAGAAAAGTTATGGGGTGTAACATTCAAAGAACGTAACGACTTACCTAAATATCATGAAGACGTACGTACGTTCGAAATGTTCGATAAAGACGGCAGTTATGTCGGAATATACATGACTGACCATTACGTGCGCGAAAGCAAACGTGGCGGCGCTTGGATGAGTAGTTTCCGTAAACAACATCGCATGTATGGTGAAGAAGTTACCCCTATTATTTACAACGTATTGAACTACCCTCGCCCAGTTGGTGATACGCCAACGTTGTTAACCTTTGATCAAGCTTCAACCTTATTTCACGAGTTTGGCCATGCTATTCAAGGATTATTGTCTGACGGATACTACCGTTCACAAACGGGTACCGCTTTACCGCGTGACTACGTTGAATACCCGTCACAAGTGATGGAAAACTGGATGACAGAGCCTGAAGTATTAGCAAATTTTGCTAAGCACTATAAGACAGGTGAAGTGATCCCGATGGAGTTGGTTGATAAAATTCAGGCATCAACAAAATTCAATCAAGGCTTTGGTACCACTGAATATTTAGGTGCCGCTTTGCTTGATATGAGCTGGCATTCTTTAGAAACCGCTGAAATACAAGATGCAGCCGCGTTTGAAAAAAAGGTATTATCAGAAATAGGTTTAATAAAAGAAATTGCACCTCGTTATAGAACCGGTTATTTCTCTCATATTTTCTCGGGTGGCTATTCGTCAGGTTATTACGGCTATATTTGGTCAAATATTTATGACGCTGATACTTGGTTAGCTTTTAAAGAAAATGGCATATTCGATGAAAAAACAGCTGACTTATACCGTAAGCATGTATTAGAACCAGGTGGAAGTGAAGATCCAGCAGTAATGTATCGTCGTTTTAGAGGTCAAGATCCTAAAGTTCAACCCTTGCTTGACCGTCGTGGTTTAACAACTAAGTAATTATTTGTGAAGATGAGACTCTGAATTTACTTTAGGGTTTCATCGTTTCAAATACCTTCCTTTCTGCGCAGCGCTCTTTCCTTGCCACCTTAGTATCAAGGCATTGCCTCTATGAATGGGGGGACTAATTATTTGTCTGGAACAGCATTTATTACCGCTCAGCCAGAACAAAAAACCCCAGTAAGTTTTCACTGACTGGGGTTTTTATTAGCTCAAACTAAAAGAAATGCTTACTTCATGTAAGGATTACTTTCAAAAAAAGCAAAAACGGTATCATAGGCTGGTTCTTGATATTGTTTTAAACCTGTATCACGAAAATCAATATCAACTTGGCTTCTTACCAATGCTTTCTTGATAAAGCTGCCGGCAATAATTTCTACCTGAAGTTCTTTTATTAATTGAATACAAGCTTCTAATTTAAAGCCGATAGGACCACCGGAAAACTTACCTTTCAATGCGCGACCACGGATAACAACTTTATCCACATGGTAATCTTCCATCAATTTAGCAAAGGTAAATTGGAAATGTTGTACTGCTTCGGCATCACCCGCATCTACTAAAGATATTTTTTGCACGCGTGTTTGCGGAATGTCATACAAACCATTTTCACGTGACATGATACAAATAATTGCATCATTACCTTTTAATTCAACACCACATATTCTCATAAAATTTACCAATTCAATTAATTTCGCGGACGCATTATATACCGAAATAGTTAATACCGAAACCAGATGTTTGAAATACTTATTTTCGTGAGAAAGATAGAGGCAAAAACATAAGCGGAAATATCATCCAAAAAAGATGGCTACAACTAAACTATTGCCACTAAGCGATAACATTAAAATAGATAGGCTTCCTGATGCCGTTTCATATTAAAGCCTAATCCCCTAATGTAAGCTTCAATTACGTCATTATGTAATCCTCCTATTAATCAGAGATATAACACAGTATTTCACATCGTTATAACCAGCAATTGAAAGATTATCTCCTTGTACTTTTGCGCCTTAAGAGATACTTTAGTTACAATTTGAAACATAATTAAAAATAAAAACAAATAAAAGGATTTACATGAAAAAAACTATTCTCACCTCTATTATGATCTTTATAAGTTTAATATCTTATACCGCCATA
>Ga0209291_1002497_pt1 | contig 14792 bp, 9 predicted proteins | sample GOMGulsemesocosm_FD_184633 | JGI IMG/M metagenome (GOLD analysis project Ga0209291, IMG submission 184633) | Methane-oxidizing microbial communities from mesocosms in the Gulf of Mexico - GOM9B Gulf of Mexico (SPAdes) (version 2) | ecosystem: Environmental > Aquatic > Marine > Cold seeps | place...
GAAATCGCGAAAGGTGCTTTCATCTTTGACCACTTCATCAACTAACATTAACCCGAGTTCAGGTACTCGATTACAATGACCTCCGGTATAAGCCGACTTATCATCAATAGTTTGTGCGATAAGCTGGATAAAAGAGTCCATCAATTCTTCTTGTTTTCGTTCATGGTCTTTAATAGAAACAGACATTTCAAATAAAGAGGAGGCAAGTTCATCTATCTCTTTAATGTTACTTTCTACTTTCACAACATCTTCATACTGCCGATTTTTAATTTTTTCATTTTCTAACGCGAGCAACTTAATAGGTTTTACTATCGGTCCAGAAAACCACCAACTGAAAGGAATAAATAACAATAAACATAAAGACGTTATTAAAATTGAAATGTTAACCTTGGTTATACTTTCCGCAAAAACGGAATCTTTGGGGACTATGATGGCTAAGAAGCTGCTTTGTTTATCATCAACGGGAGTTAAGAGCATAAAATGCTCTTTTCCGGCAAACGTAGTCGAGAGTATTCTATTGTAAGAACTGGTTTGTTTAACTAACTCTGTTAACTCTTGGTAAGGAACAACTTCTTGAGTCATTTTTTTAGCGCTATCGCTTGGCATCATCAACCACTTCTGAGCTAATAATTCGCGTTGCTTATCTGAAATAGCCTCAATAGCTAAGTTGATAATAGCCATAAGCTCTGTTTTTGAGTGCGGTAACAGCATGTGTAAATCTGTCGAAATCTGGCTAGGAGAAAAATCGATTTCAGTGTGGTATTGAATATTTTCAATAAAAAACTGTTTTTGAATATATTTAAATATGACGTCATTATCTAGTCCCGCATAGGCAGTGCCTTCTTTAACCGCATTAAGGACAGCTTTGGTTGAAGCAAGTTCAATAATAGTGACCTTAGGGAAGTATTGCTTAATTTCTTGAATAACTGACCATCCAGCAGGAATGGCTAGGGTTTTACCATTAAGTTCTGCGATGCTCTTGATCTGACTTTTGTTCGGTTGTGTGATGACGGAAAATGGCAACTGAAGAAAAGAAGAAGACATTAGACCTAAACTCTCATTATTACCGTTCTTAAAAAGTGAATGTAATAAATCTATTTCACCGCGTTTGAATTTATCTATTAGTTCTAACCAAGTAAAGCCATTGATATATTCAAATTTCAATCCTGTCATTGATGAAATTATATTTAATAAATCAATGCTGTAGCCCTGTGGTTGGCCAGATACAGTGAAGTCTATTGGTGCCCAATTTGTCTCATTAGCAACATGCAAGGTAGGGGCTGCGGCGACCAATTTTTGCTGATGGCTAGATAATATAAGTTTTTTTATTGGGAGCTTAGCTGCAGAATTTTTTACCACTTGGTTGCTTGAAATAATCTCACCTGACTTTTGAAATAGATAAATTTCGCGGTCAATATCGCCATTTTTATCGCTACCTTGTTTTACCAGATAGTCTTGAAAAGATGATAAGGCTATGTCAACGGCAATAACTGCGGAAGTGTCGGCAATAATAGTTGAATAAGTTTGACCGGGTGCCTGCAAGTGCTGAAATAGATAAGGAGCCGTTTTATTAACCTGCTTCTTAGTTGCGGTGACATACCAAGGACGCTGGCTAGCATCGTAGTCACTAAATTCTTCTTTGGTAGTACGGCTAACAAGATTTTGGTCTAAGTAGTCAAATATTCTGCGTCTATTTTCACCTTTCCCCCTAATGGTAATGCTAACCCAGCGATCCGCAGGTGAAGCTTTGATTTGAGAGCGAATTAATGGACTTGCTTGTAAATTAATAAGCTCATAAAAATCTCCATTGTTAAAGCCAATATAGATGGCATAAAAGCTTTGGTTGCTTTTAAGGATTTCTGAAAATACTTTAAAAGTATCATCATTAATGCTGTTTTCGGTCACTAAGCCAGGAAACTGAGCGAGAATTTTTGTTACATTTTCTGCTTTAGTGTCGATTGAGGCTAAATGATCTTTGGTGTGTTGACTCGATAGTTTGAATAGCTGACTCACCGATTCAATAGCCATTTTTTGACTAAAGTGGTATTGCAAACTTGTCGCAACCGTCGCTGTTATCAAGGTTGCTATGGCAAAGATACTAACGACAGTAAAACGAATTGATTTGATTTTATAAAAATTTAGCAAAATAAGTCCTTTATCAGTTGCTACTTGACTGTTTATCCATAAGTCATTCATTAATATAGTAACAAATAAGGTTTTTAATAGTATTCTTTTTATATTTTTTTCGTGGCGATACTTTTTTGCTAAAAACAGATAGCTGTAAGAATCAAAAGTGTTGCTGGCAGTAATACCAATGTGATTAAGTTTCTTCCCAACTCAGAGCTTTACTCAATGTTCAATAACAAGGAAAATTTGTTTAGGTCTTGCATTCTAAACCACATAAATTTAACGATGTTAGTGGTCATTGAGTAAGCTCCCATAGGGCGAATTTAAAGGGGGTATATGCGGCGTTATTGATTTTGATAAGGACGATGCATGGAGGCAGCTTATTAGAGAGTGCAGGAGCTTATTCTCCTGAATAACCATTCTCTTCAATCAATGCCTTGCCTCTAAACCCTTTAATTTTCGCTGAGTGGGAAAGAACTTAATCAACTTGCTATAAGTCACAAATAGATTGCTTGTTTAGACATAATACGGATAATAGCGCCATATTTTTCGTCTAAAAGACAGTAAAGCGTTATGCGTCTAGATAAATTTATTTGTAAGAGTACAGAGCTTACCCGTACTGAAGCTAAAAAAATGCTTAAAACGGGTGAAGTTAGAGTTAATGGTGAAGTCGCTAAAAATGCAGCCATGCAAGTTCATGAAAACAACGCCATTACCATTGATGGTCAGATCTTAAAGGCGCGTGGCTCACGCTATTATATATTGCATAAAGTGGTTGATAGTATTTGTTCAAATGTGGATGAAGTATACCCCTCAGTATTAAATTTTATTGAAGTTGATAAAGCTTTTGATTTGCATATTGCCGGGCGTTTAGACGCCGATACTACTGGTTTGGTGTTGATTACCGATGATGGTCGCTGGTCACATAATGTCATATCCCCCAAAAAACAATGCCAAAAAACCTATAGGGTATGGTTACGTAGCGAAATTGATGATGAAAAATTGCCTGAGTTAATCACTCGGTTTGAGCAAGGACTTCAGTTACAAGGCGAAGATTCATTGACACGTCCAGCGATATTAACGCGAGTAGCACAAGAAGATTTGGTTGATGAGGCGTCATTTAGAAGTGAAGTATTACTTACCATTACTGAGGGGAAGTATCATCAAGTTAAGCGTATGTTTGCGGCAGTAGGCAATAGGGTCGTCGGTTTACACCGAGAGCGGATAGGCGATATAACCTTGGGTGATTTAGCCCCTGGAGAATGGCGTGAATTAACCGAAGATGAAATATCTCAATTTTCATAACCTTACCGATTTATATTCCTGCCCCAATGGGTGAAATGCTGAAATATGGCTACTAAATTTGTTAGTAGCCTTATGTTTATTTTTTATTTAAGGCATTAAACTTAGCCATCTGCTCTTCTGTTGCAGGTAATTGATGTTTTTCTTTCCATTCACTGTAAGGCATACCGTAAACTTGTTCACGGGCTGTATCGATACTTACATCAACTCCTAATTTCTCTGCTTCATTGACTGTCCATTTACTAAAACAGTTACGGCAGAATCCAGCTAAGTTCATTAACTCAATATTTTGTACATCTTTACGTGAATCTAAATGTGCAAGTAAGCGACGAAATACCGCTGCTTGAATTTCAATTTCTTTATCCATTTCATTAACCTTTTACTGTGATTGTATGTCGGGTGAGACTAATTTTGAAATCAGCCTATTATACCAATTGCACTAACTAAGTGATCATTTTTAAATGGCTTAAATATTCAATAACATCGTTGCTTTCAATCCCAATAGCCAGCTATTGCTCAATCAAGCGCCTTGTTCTTGAAAATTTATTCTCCTTAAATTCTGTAACCTTAATTAATGCAAATGGTATTATTTAATATTTTGAGTTACTGCTTCATCAGCGGGTTTACTTGGATCAAAACGTCTGATTTGCACTATCATGCCGATATGAGGGTGATCAAAGTAATGAATTTCACCTGAGATAACACGTCGCTCTTGTTTAAAGGACACTAGATCAGTTTGCTTAGAATTCTTACTGCCTTTATTTGGCTTTTGTTCAGAAAGTACAGAAGGGGCTTCACCTTCTTTGACTATATTTAACTCAGTATCAATAAAGAGATAACGGTTTTCTAAATAGACCTTGAAGAGTCCATCGACAGACCAAGGTTGCAATGGCTTTGTGATTACCATGTTATTATCGGTTGCATTAGTAACGACTAAGTTTACTTCTTTTGAAGTAATATCAGCGGAAAGCTGAGCAACAATGCGCTTAACTTGCTCTTCTTTGTATTTCAAATCAGGAGTATTACCACTTGAATTATCAGGTGTTTCCGTTTGATTGTCTAATAAGGAGAACTGTTGAAAGAGGGTATTTAGCTGTTGTTGTTTTGCTTGCAGGCGTAATTGCTCAGAGATAGTTAGCTGGGTGAAATCATCGTGACTTTGGCTATCTAAGCCGTGAGAGTCACTCTGAACACCACTCATTATTTTATCAGTCGTTACATTGTTTGTAGCATAGCTGTCAGTATTCTCAGCCGAAGTCACTGAAGCAGAATTTAGCGTGTTATCAAGGGGGTCATTGCTAGTTGAATCCATTTGGCTTGATAGCGTTTGTGCTTGTAACCTTTGCTCTATAATAGTTTGGATTTCAAGAGCTTGTTGTTCAGCAAGGCCAGCAGAAATTGCTTGTTGGTAATCTAAATCTAGATGTTTACCAGCATATAAGGTCATGGCTTTAGCATCTCTTTTAGTTTCACCGGTTTGACGCCAACCAAGATGTAACAATGGTGAAAAATCGCGGGAGCGTTTAATACTATTAGCAATTGATTTCAATCGTAATGAATTTTGACTTATTAAATAGGGCGTATCACTGGCCCAAGTGATTTCACCGTTTTCATCGTCTTGCCACTGCTCAATACCATTGACTGTGTTGGTTAATTTTTCCACAGGAAAAGCATCAATTCTGTACTGTTGAAGTTGTTCAGCACTTAGGTGCTGTTGGAAAAATTCAGTAGGTATCACACAAATAGGGTTTTGGCTGTTGCTCGGATATTGACTATAATCGGGCAGCTCAATATCAGTATATTGATTATGATAAATTGTTTTACTCTGCTCTTGCTCTGGACTTGCATCATCATTATCTTTAGGCGACTCTTTAGAGGCAGATAAAAGCAGAGTCTCTGGCTCTTTGATGGGTGTGATGATTTCTTCTTTATCAATTTCTTCAGATGCAATGACACTCTGTTCACGCTGGTTTTCTGCTAGCAGAGCATCGGTTTCTGTATCAGTATCAACAGGCTTATTACTTTCACTTTCTGGTTTTTCGGCCCATAAAGTACTTGGTAGAATGTTGTAAGGTAATTTCTTTTCTACTTGCTCACAATTGGGTAATAATTGCTTTAATGAACTTATATCTGGCTGCAAATATGGCGCTAATAAGTCCAAAGCCTGTTGCTTTCTATCGCTTAAATCTCTCGGGGAAAACTGCTCTTCTTTATCTGCCTTTTTTGAGATTTGTTTAAAAAGAATAACTTCAATTTCAAACCAACGCGCCTGTTTTTTTGCTACAGCACTACTGTTTTGAGCAGCAATAGTGCTATGACTTGTTAATAAGCATAATGAAGTTAATGCGGCGGTCATTAGAAAAGGGTATTTCATTAAGAATCCATGTATTTAAGGCAAAATATTAATATACTAATTGCATAAACTAAGTGATCATTTTTTAAATGGTGTAAATTTCCAATGACATCGTTGCTTTCAATCCCAATAGCCAGTTATTGCTCAATCAAGCGCCTTGTTTATGAAAATTTATTCTCTTTAAAATCTGTAACCTTAATTAAAACAATTGGTATTAGTTTGAACAGCCAATTTCACAAAGTATAGTGTGGATCGGAGTCAATATTTACATGTTATTGAAGCAAAGAAAGTTATTGGATTTAGTCATTAACTCACTTTCTTTGCCCAAGTTTATCATTATAATTAACTATTTGGCTAAGTCATTTAAGATATTAGTAATCAGAGTAAAGCGTTTTTGTGTATCCTCATTGGCTTTTACAAATTTTAATTTACTCGCCCCTGCCATGCTGTATACCGCAGGGTTCTTCTGAATTAAGCCAATAATTAACATGGGATCAACGCTAGTATCATTGCTAAATTCAATAGAGCCACCGGTGGCACTTGCTTCGATACGTGAGATTCCAATCGTTTGTGCTTTAAGACGTAACTTGGCTATTTGCACTAAGTTTTTACTCGGTTGAGGCAACAAACCGAAGCGGTCAATTAACTCCACTTGAATGTCATCTAACTCATTTTTATTTTTACAGCTCGCAATACGTTTATACAAACTTAAACGTAAACTCACATCAAAAATGTAATCATCAGGCAGTAGTGCAGGAACCCGTAATTCAATTTCAGTCTGCGTTGACATCACTTGGTTCAATGAGAGTTGTTTACCTTCTTTAAGGGCGGCAACGGCTTGGTCGAGCATTTCCATATATAAACTAAAGCCAACTTGAGACATAGAGCCACTTTGGTCTTCACCTAATAACTCTCCCGCACCACGAATTTCTAAATCGTGTGTCGCTAGTGTAAAGCCTGCGCCTAAATCTTCTAGCGAGGCAATAGCGTCTAAACGTTTTTTAGCATCTTTTGTCATACGCTTTTCGTGCGGCGTTAACAGATAAGCATAAGCTTGATGATGAGAGCGACCGACACGGCCACGTAGTTGATGTAATTGTGCTAAGCCAAGATGGTCAGCCCTGTCCATAATGATGGTATTGGCGCTAGGTACATCGATACCTGTTTCAATAATAGTGGTACAAACGATAACGTTGAATCGTTGATGATAAAAATCACTCATGATGCGTTCAAGCTCACGCTCTCGCATTTGTCCGTGAGCCGTAACGACTCTTGCTTCAGGTACTAATTTTTGAATGTCGGCAGCCGTTTTATCAATAGTATCGACATGATTATGTAAATAATAGACCTGACCCCCACGTAAGGTTTCACGTAAAATCGCTTCCCTGATCAATGCTTCATCGTGCTCGCGCACAAAGGTTTTTACCGCTAAACGTTTCGCTGGCGGTGTGGCTATAATCGATAAATCACGCATACCACCCATGGCCATATTTAAAGTTCTGGGAATAGGGGTTGCTGTTAAGGTTAAAATATCAACGTTACTGCGTAGTAGTTTGATTTTCTCTTTTTGTTTAACACCAAACCTGTGCTCTTCATCGACAACAAGCAAGCCTAGATCTTTATATTTAATGCTGTTTTGAAGTAACTTGTGAGTGCCAATTAAAATATCAACTTTGCCTGACTCTACTCTCGAAATGACTTCTTTTTGCTCTTTTGCGGTTTTAAAACGTGATAATACTTCAGTTGAAACCGGCCAGTTAGCAAATCTGTCTCTAAAGTTTTCATAATGTTGCTGTGCTAGTAAGGTCGTTGGCACGAGTATTGCGACCTGTTTACCATCATTTACTGCGATAAAAGCAGCGCGCATAGCGACTTCCGTTTTACCAAATCCAACATCACCACAGACGAGTCTGTCCATGGTTTTATGCGACAACATATCGCTTACTACGGCATTAATGGCTTGTTTCTGGTCGAAGGTTTCTTCAAAACCAAAACTATCACTAAACGCTTGGTAATCTTGTTTGTCACGCTTGAAACTATGACCATGATTACTTGCACGTTTTGCGTAAATATCGAGTAGTTCAGCAGCAACATCACGAACTTTTTCTGCTGCTTTTTGTTTAGCTTTACTCCAAGTATCGTTACCTAGTTTGTGCAGTGGCGCATGCTCACTATCAGCGCCAGAGTACCTACCGATTAAATGCAAAGAGCTGACCGGTACATAAAGTTTAGCCTCGTTAGCATAACTCAGAACCAGAAATTCGGTAACTATCCCGCTATTTTCAATCGTCTGTAAACCTAAATATCGACCAATACCATGTTCTATATGAACAACAGGTTGACCAATGGTTAATTCTGCTAGGTTTTTAAAGAGGGCATCGGCTTGTAAATCTTGTGCTTTAGTACGCCTGCGAGCTTGCGAAACATGATCGCCCAATAACTCTGCTTCTGTTACCAGGGCAATAGCGTTTTTGTTACTGTGGCCTTTCGCTTGAAAAGCAAAACCTTGCGTCAAGCTATTAACAGTAATACCTAAGGTATCTGATGAATTAATAAAGTCATCAATACTGTCAAAGAGTGCTGGTTTTATTTTGTCTCGTTCAAGCAGTTCAATGACACTTTCACGGCGACCTTGGCTTTGTGCAATAAAAAGTACTTTATTGGGGGTTTCTTTGCTAGTAATGTATTGATTAATTAAATCAAAAGGCTGTTTTAATTTATGGTTAATGGTTAAGTCGGGTAACGGCTTAACATCAAAGAATATTTCACTGCTTTTACTTTTAACTTCATCTGCCTCAGCCTTTTCCTCAATAAGAGTACCATCTGGCACTAAACTATTCTTGTCTGCTGCAGGAGTGGAGTCTATCAACGCTTCTTTGGCAATAGTGATACGGTCAAAGGGTTTTAATGCACTGTAAAGTGTATCAGCCGTTAAAAATAGCTGTTCTGGGGGTAATAAAGGGCGCGTTGGATCATAACGCCTGTTCTCATAGCGATATTCAATATCGAGCCAGTATTGCGCTAACGAGTCTGTAATATCGCCACTAATAACCACTAAAGTATTATCGGTTAAATAGTCACATAAGGTATTGCTTAGTGTTGACGATTCACTGTCGTTGGTGTGTTTGTTATCAAAGAAAAGTGGTAAATAGTACTCAATACCTGGAGGTAGGATGCCATTACTGACTTGATGATAAACAGACTCTTTATGGATATTACCCTGAAACTGGTCACGAAATTGGCTGCGAAATAAATTAATACCGGCTTCATCAATGGGGAATTCGTGTGCAGGCAATAAATTTATTTCATCAATTTTTTCTTTTGAACGCTGGCTTTCAGGATCAAAAAGTCTGATTTCATCAATTTCATCATCAAAGAAATCTAAACGAAAAGGTTTATTACTGCCCATAGGGAAAAGATCTAAAATTGCGCCTCGTGCTGAAAATTCACCATGCTCTAATACTTGATCAACATTACGATAACCACTTGCTTCAAGCGCTTGTCTCATTTGGTGTAAATCACGTTTATCACCGGTTTTTATAATCAAGCTATTAGCTTCAATATACTGTTTAGGTGCCAATTTTTGTACCAGGGTAGTTACTGGTACGATAATTATCCCAGATTCCATACGTGATAATTGGTACAAGGTAGCAAGGCGTTGAGAAATAATGTCTTGATGTGGAGAAAAATTGTCATAGGGCAGGGTTTCCCAATCAGGAAACATACAAATGCTGACCTGATTTGGGCTATCACTTAATATCTCACTTTTAGCTAAGCTAAGTAATTCTTGCTCAATTTTTAACGCTTGAGGTGTATTGTGAGTAATGACTAAAATCGGCATTTTTGCTTCTTTTGCTGCTTGATAAAGCGCAAAAGTGCTACTACTACCATGTAAGTTATGCCAGCTTTTTTTATCGGGATTTTTTCCACGGCGCTTGGCCAATACTGGGGTTAACAGACTACTTGCTTTGCTCATGATTTCCTTACACTAATTACCAGGCGATAATAATTACAATAATAATGACCGCTATTCTAATTAAGCTATGGCAAAAGCGCTAGTAGATAAATGTTTTAGTTGTATTTTATTCCCGTGACTTACAATTATGGTGAATTATTTAGTTAATGTTTTTTTGACAATTGTTTAAGCAGTAAATTCACTGTATGATAATGCGAATCATTATCAATAAGGGTTTTGCGTGAACTTTACTTATTTCACTATACAGACAGCAGCGATTAACAGCATTCGTCAAAAAGTTCGTTATGGCGAAGATGAAAATAATCCACAAATACTTTCATTCTGGCTAATGGCAGAGCAAACATTGTTCACTGGTAGCGATATCAATACAGATGATGATGAAAGGTGGCAAATGTACCAAGCTCAATTTCGGTTATTGCTTGATGTCATTTGCGATAACTTGTTACCTGAGCATTGGCGTCAACTTTGTTTAGATAATATTTATCGCCCTTTAACCGACTTAAACCGTATCAGCCAATGTGAAACAAGTAAAAAACGTTTACGGGGCTTATGGCTAGAATTAAATATTACCAGTCAATACTTTCACTGTTAATGGGCATGATTACTCTCATTAAAAACAGCTGTGGCAGCAGGAAGCTTTAGCGAGACTACGGACACTGTTATGGCATTTATCTAAGGATTATTTTATGAATACACGTATTGAAAAGGACAGTATGGGCGAATTGTCTGTCCCAGCAGAGGCATTTTATGCAGCGCAAACACAAAGAGCGGTTAATAATTTTCCCATCAGTGGGCAAACGATGCCTGAAGAGTTTATCCGAGCACTGCTAATGATTAAAGGGGCAGCGGCATCGGCCAACATTACCTTAGGGCTGCTTTCAAAAGATCTTGGTCAAGCAATTATTGCTTCTGTACATGATTTAATTAATTCAGTTAACTTATTACAGCATTTCCCTGTTGATATTTATCAAACGGGATCGGGTACTAGTTCAAATATGAATGCTAATGAAGTCATTGCCCATTTAGCGAGTCTAAAGTTAGGACAGCCTGTAAGTGCTAATGATCATGTTAACTGTGGTCAAAGCAGTAATGATGTTATTCCTAGTGCTATACATACCAGTGCTGCCATTGCGGTTGAGCGTGAGTTATTACCTGCTTTAGAAGGATTAAAACAAACGATTGAGGTAAAAGCACAAGATCTTGATAGTTATGTTAAAACTGGGCGAACTCACCTAATGGATGCTATGCCGGTACGCTTTAGTCAGAGTTTAATGAGTTGGGCTAGTCAAATAGAGCAAAATATTGATTTATTGCGCGCTATCCAACCGAAACTCCAATTATTGGCCCAAGGAGGTACGGCAGTAGGTACTGGGATTAATGCTCATGCTGATTTTGCTAATGAGTTTTCTCGCCAACTTAGCCTAACCACGGGACTAACATTTAAGGCGGCAGATAATTTTTTCCCCCTTATTGGCACGCAAGATACCGCTGTCGCTTTATCAGGACAATTAAAGACTGTTGCGGTTTCTATTATGAAAATAGCTAATGATTTACGCTGGATGAACTCTGGTCCTTTAGCTGGCTTGGGTGAAATAGAGCTGGAAGCGTTACAACCTGGTTCGTCAATTATGCCAGGTAAAGTTAATCCGGTTATTCCAGAAGCTGCTGCTATGGTAGCTGCACAAGTAATAGGTAATGATGCGGCAATAACTATTGGTGGTCAGTCAGGTAACTTTGAATTAAACGTTATGCTCCCTATGATCGCGTATAATTTACTTAATAGCATCAAGTTACTCAGTAATGTCAGTGGGCTATTGGCAGATAAAGCTATTGCTAGTTTTACCGTGCGTGAAGACAATTTAAAGATTGCCTTAGCACGTAATCCAATTTTAGTGACTGCGCTTAATCCACTCATTGGTTATGCTAAAGCAGCTGAAATAGCAAAGTTGGCTTATAAAGAGAATCGTCCGATTATAGAGGTTGCTCAAGAAAATACCGAACTATCTCGCAATGAATTAGAGCAGTTACTTGACCCAACTAAACTGACCTATGGTGGCATATAACTTAACGGACATCGAGTGATAACCTCCGGTAGATACAGGCAAAAAATAAAAGGGGCGCTTTAGCGCTCTTTTTTATGAAAGCTGCGACAGTTAAAGTTAAAAATAACGGTGTTTTATAGATGTTATCGCGGTAGTTTACCTGACAAAAATTAGATAAATTAAGTTATCACTGATACCAAGTTGATTAAGTTCTTTCCCATTCAGCGAGAATTAAAGGGGTTAGAGGCAAGGCATTGATTGAAGAGAATGGTTATTCAGGAGAATAAGCTCCTGCATTCTCTAATAAGCGGCATCCATGCAGCGTCCTTATCAAAATAAATAACGCAGCATATAAACCCTTTAAACTCGCCCTTTGGGAGCTGACTCAATGCCCACTAACATCGTTAAATTCATTTGGTTTAGAATGACTATAATCAAACAAATTCGCCTTGTTATTGAACATTGAGTACAGCTCTGAGTTGGGAAGACGTTTAATCAAATTGGTATTAGCTTTCATTTGTTGTAGTATTTTGTTGTAGTAGCAATTATTTTAATAATAAAAAATGAACAGACAGGGATCATCAATGTTGAACATGAAAACGAATAATGCCAACCGTTACACCATAGGTAATACCATAAAATTAAGTCTAATAACGTGTTTATGGTTAGCGGTTTCGGCGTGTCAAGCGCCGGGCAATAAAATGAGTGCTGAGTCAGTTAAATACCCAGAATACATAATTACCGGTGATCAATTACCTATTAGTACAATTACCACAATTGATGGTGTTGAAATGAACTTACACCGTAGTGATAAGAAAAAACTAGTGGTGCTTTTTGCTACTTGGTGTACGGACTCTAATCGCTTAATGAAGGCGTTGAATAACTCAGCGCTACTCGCAGACAAAAGCATTGAAATTATCGCGATTGCTCGAGAAGAAGATGAAAATACGGTTAAAGCCTGGCGAGATAAACGTGGTATTAACGTTGCGCTGGCTGTTGATGAAGATCGCAGTATTTATAAAAAATTTGCAGCTGGCGGCATACCACGAATAATCAGTGTTGATGAAGACAATATTGTTATTAAAATGAATTTAGCTGAAGGCGAAGCACAATTAAATAAAATAGTTTGGCAGTAAGCTGCCACATTAGCCATAAAATAGGACTACAAAACATCGACAGCTGCTTGGGTGCTGTGCTTGTTATTGATGGCGAAATTTGTTTTTTCTCGCTTCTTCATCATAATTACATTTTTTATTTGTTGGTAGCTAAAGACCATAATAAAAAGTAATGACATCATCATTATTATGGTCGGTGCTGGCGCACTATCAATAAAGAAACTCAGGTAAACGCCAGCGATTGAACACAAGACAGAAATAATGACCGCTAGACTGAGCATATGGCTGAATTTATTGGTTAATAAAAAGGCAATAGCTCCTGGCGCTATCAATAATGAAATCACCAAAATCATACCTACAACTTTTAATGATGCAACAATAGTAAGAGATAAAATAACCAGTAAACTATAATGTAAAAATTTAACGGATAAGCCGATGGCTTTCGCATGCTGGTGATCAAATATATACACCACAAGATCTTTACCTTTGATAGCCATAAAGCCGATAACAGCTATTGAAATTAGCGCCGATTCGACAATATTGGACCAGCTTAAACCCAGCATATCGCCAAATAAAATATGATCCAGATGAACGCCAGACTCTATTTTACTCATCATGACTAAACCTAAAGCAAACAAACTAGAGAAAACAACGCCCATAACGGTATCTTCCTTTAAGCGGGTATGCTCTTTGATGTAACCTGTGGCTAAAGCACAAAATATTCCTGCCACAAAGGCACCTACGGCATAAGGAATTGCCATAATGTATGCGATAACTACTCCAGGTAAGATGGAATGTGATATAGCATCGCCCATTAATGACCAGCCTTTAAGTACCAAAAAGCAGGATAGCAGCGCGGTTGGAATCGCAATAAATATTACCAAAGTGAAGGCTTGCTGCATAAAGGTAAATTGAAAAGGCTCTAATAAAGCGGCTATCCAAGCATTTGTTACTAGGGAATCAAACAATGGCATTGTCAACCTCATTGTTGCTACTGTTAATATTATTTAGTCCACTTTTCGTACCTGGCTTTAATCTATTTTTGTTAAGGCTATCATAGGTTTTTTTCTTGCTGGCGAGCAAACCATGTTTTGGAGCAAAAACGAATGCAAGGAGGAAAATACTGGCTTGTAATAACACAATAACACCACCCGTTGCGCCATCAATAAAGTAACTCAGATAAGCACCAAAAAAGGCACTGAAGGTGCCAATAGCGACACTGATTTTGATAACCATTGAAAACTTGTCACTCAGTAAATACGCAGTAGCGCCAGGGGTAACTACCATAGCAATAACTAAAAAAGCGCCAACAGTTTGTAATGCGGCAACCGTCGAGGCACTAAGCAAAGTAAAAAAAACAATTTTAAGAGCCACTGGATTAATGCCAATGCTTCTTGCATGATGCTCGTCAAAAAAAACAACCATCAAGTCTTTCCATTTAAATAATAATATCGCTAAAGAAATACTGCCGATTAACACAAGCTGTAGGGTATCTTGGGGGGTAATGGCCAAAATATTACCGAGTACTATGGTTTGAATATTGACCGAGCTTGGTGATATAGACACCATAAATAACCCTAAACCAAAAAAAGAAGTGAAGATCAAACCAATAATAGCGTCGACCTTTAATTTAGATTTTTGATGAAGAAATAACATGGTGGTTGCCGCTAGGCCACCAGAAAAAAAGGCACCAAGTGCAAAAGGTAAACCTAACATATAGGCGCCAGCAACACCGGGTACGATAGAATGCGAGAGCGCATCACCTATTAACGACCAGCCTTTTAGCATTAAATACACGGATAAAAAGGCGCAAACCCCGCCAATCAATGCGCTGACTAACATCGCATTAAGCATGTAATCATAGCCAAAAGGGCTTA
>Ga0209291_1002499_pt1 | contig 14788 bp, 12 predicted proteins | sample GOMGulsemesocosm_FD_184633 | JGI IMG/M metagenome (GOLD analysis project Ga0209291, IMG submission 184633) | Methane-oxidizing microbial communities from mesocosms in the Gulf of Mexico - GOM9B Gulf of Mexico (SPAdes) (version 2) | ecosystem: Environmental > Aquatic > Marine > Cold seeps...
GGTAAGAAAACAGCATCGTTTTCTGGTTCTACCCAACGATTGTTACTTTCAGAGAATAATGTACGTACCTTATTTCCGGTAGTTGCATTATATAAGTTATAATCAAAATTATTTTGAGCGCGATTAACCTCGGCAACCAATACATGTTTTCCGTCTGGAGTCCATGATAAATTAGTTAAATAGTGTTCGTCAGATGTGTCAATATTTAAGTAAGTAGTTTGCTGAGTTGCTAAATTATAAACACCGATTTTAGCCAATTCACTTTTCTGACCAGCCATTGGGTATTTGATGTTTTTTAAAGTTGCAGGTGTTGTGGTAACATCAACTAAAGGATAATCAGTAACATGAGTTTCATCTTTTTGATAAAAAGCCAAATGAGTTCCTTTAGGAGACCAAAATGTTCCTTTAGAAATCCCAAATTCATAACGAGCAATTGCCTGTCCAGACACAATATTTGAATCCAAGAATGATGTGATAGCAATTTTAGGGTTACTTTGAGTAGCAAGGTATAAGTTGTTGTTTATTGTGTATGCAATTGCTTTTGCAGTACTGTTATAGTCGTTGTTTTGAGCAGCTTCATTAAAAGTAACTTCACTAATGATAGCCTTCGTTTTGTAATTGAAATTATACTGTGTATGCTCTTTTTGGAATGTTATCGTATTAGCATTAATCGATGAGATTCTTGGGACACGTTTTGTTTCAGGGAATGCCTTTTCAAAATTTGCGATCGTTATTTTTTCAGTTGTATTTTTTTCAACATCTTTTATAATATATGCATTTGCTTCAACGTATACATATTTGGTTGGTGAAACCCATTGTAAACTTGAAAGCTGTTTTGGGTATAAACCTTTATAGTATCCTAAAACGGCATCGTTTAAAGTCAACTCTTTTTGTTGTGCGTATCCTTGAAACAAGAATAAAATACTGAATACTATGATTACTTTTTTCATATGAATTTTGTTACATTTTATAAATCCAATGTGCTGGATTTTGTTTGCTATGATCTTTGTATAAGAAGAATCTAAATATAGATTTCCCTTCATTATTTACGGCTACTTTTCCTATAGGCGAATTGGTACTTACCTTATCTCCTTTTTTAACGTATAATCCTTTTAAATTTGAGTATACGGTTAAATAGTTACCATGTTTAATAAACACAGCTTTGTTTCCTCCTTTTACTTTTTGAATTTCAGAAATTGTTCCGTTGAAAACTGCTTTTACATCACTACTTTTAGTAGTGATAATTTTAACACCACTACTTTGAGTGTAAATCCCAGGTACAGTAGGGTGACGTTGTTTCCCAAATTTTAAAACAACCCTTCCAGTTGTTACTGGCCAAGGTAATTTTCCTTTATTGGCAGTAAAATTATTTGCTAAAGCTTTAGCTTCGGGGGTTAATGCAAAACTTTTCGAAGATTTTTTCTTTCCTGCCTTTTTGTTTGAACGAGCAATAGCGTCTTTAATTAACTTTTCAATTTGTCGGTCAATTTTATTGTTTTCTTTTTGCTTAGCTGCAATTCTCTTCTTGTACTTTGACTCGTCTTTTTTAAGTTCAGCAATTAAATTTTTTTGACTGTTTTTTTCTTTCTGAAGTGTTTGCTGTACCTTTTTATTGTCATTAATCAGCCTAACTTTATCTTCTTTTTTTAAGAGTAAAGATTCGTTAAGGCTAACTAGTTTTTCTGTTTTAGAAACAATTGAATCCGCTTGATTTTTCTGATAGCGTTTATACTGTTTCATGTAGTTGTAACGCTTGTAGGCTTGCTGAAAATTATCAGAAGACAATAAAAACATCAGCTTACTTTGAGTTGCTTTGTTTTTATACGACTTTACCACCATGGCAGCATAGTCTTTCTTTCGTAGTGCTAAATCGGTTTCTAAAGTTTCAATTTTACCACTATTCTCTTTTATTTCTCTAGTGAGTAAATTGGCTTGCTGATTGGTGATTTGTATTAACTTTTTACGGACATTAATTTTTAAATTAACATCCTCAATTTTTGTCAATAATGAAGTAGCTTCCGATTTATTATCAGAAAGTAACGAGTTAATTTCTGTAATTTCTTTTAATATATTTTGACGCTTAGTTTCTAACTGACGTTGTTTTTTAGATTGCCCAAACGTAACTGTTATCATGCATAATGATAGCAATATCGTATATAAGAAATGTGGTATGTGATTACTTTTCAAAGCTAATTTCTTTATAGTTAGTAGGGGTTTTGAAAGGGTAACGAAGTTCTTGATTCAAAGATATATTTTTGTAGGTAACTTCAACTTGAGTTTCAGTGTTTTTGTCAACCAACGACAAATTGATTAATAATGGTAATAATTGTTGAGAAACACTTTGGTACGTATTGTATTCAATATTTAAAATTCTATTCAATTTTGGTTGTGCAATTTCTTGCACTTTAATTTTAAAATCACTCGGGTTTATTGTAATGAAATGTTCAATTAATGGTTCCTGTTTTTTAGGAAATAATAAATAACCATCATCTAATATTTCTCTTTTGTATTTGCCTGAGTCTAAAGGAAACATAGTTTCGCCTAATAAAACCGTTTGTAATTGCTGAAAAGATAAATCGGTACCCAGCCAATTACTAATCAATGAAAAATCACCATCAAAATACATTTTATCTTGTTTGTTGTAGTATTGAACTGTTTGGGGTGTTATTAGTATTTTAGCTCCGGTATATCCAAACTTAGTAATACTAATCCAAATTTTTTGATCTTTTAATAAACGAACATTAGCTACAACGGTTTCTTCTTTTTCGGCTGTCCTTAAATTTACCTTTAAGGATGCTTTTAGTGTAGTAAATACACTTTTTTTAGCATAGTGATTGCTAATAATTGTTTTGGTATTTAATTTTATTGTTTTACTATTGTCTTTAATTCCTCTAGTAGCTTTACAGCTTGCTAAAAGCACACAAATTATCGCAATAACATATCCTTTCTTCATCATAATTATTTGCTCAGCCTTTTAGCTTTTTGTAAATATTTTTCTTGATTTTTCTTATCCTTCAAGATTTCATACCCCTTCGCCATTTCCGTATAAAAAGAGACCTCCATTTTCGGGTTGTCAATTAAGTAGTCTAGTCCAAACTTCAAACTTTCAATTGCATCTTTAGCTTGATTGTTTTTGTTTTGTGCTTTAGCTTGTTGTAAATAAAATATTGGCTGAGCAGGAAATAGGCTCAATGCTTTTTTGCTGTTTTTTAAGGCGTCTTCAATTCTGTTCTCTTGTAAAAATACCGTTCCTAATAATTTTAAATCGTCAAAGCTCGTTGCGTTATTTTTAGTAATACTAGAAATGTACTCAGTTGCTTTTTCGTTATTAGTGGTGGTATATAATAAAGCCATTTTACTCATAACAGTTACATCAGGATACAACTCGGTAGCCTTTTCAAGTTGTGGTAAATAGTTGATGTTTTTTTTAGTGAAATTGAAAAAATCGTTTAATACCCTTGACTTGTCAGAATCATTTAAGAAGCTACTTTTTAATACTCTATCCATTGAAGTAATGGCTTTATCGATAGCGTTGTCAGTCATATGAAATTTATACAATGATAAATGTGCAATATCAGATTCAGGGTATGTTTTAGAAAATAACACAGCCGAGTTAAAGCTTTTCTTTTGGTTTTTTAACTTGCTGTAGGCGTAAATTAGTTTTACAAAATCAGCTTCGGTGGCAGTTTTATTATTGGTTTTTTGCTCAATGTATTTTGTTTGTTCATTAAACTTTCTTCCGTGTAAATATACTTGATGTCTTAACTGTTCTCTATATCTGTCTGTTCCTTTAGCGTCTAGTTTTTCTAATAAGGCTAAAGCATTGTCGTGTTGTTGATTCTTGTAATAAAACTGAACCAATTCGGTTGCGTATTTTGGATGAACCTCATTTAGGTTTTCAAGTATTTCAATAACTTTAGGAGCATTTTTTTGCGAACGATATAAATGATATAGCGTTTCTAAAATCCATTGATTGTTTGGCTTTAAACTATTTGCTTTTTGTAATACTTTTTCTGCCAATTGTAATTTATCCAATTCGTAATAATTTTTTCCTAATTCAAAATTGATAGCAGCATTATTTGGCTGTTCAGCATTACATTTTTCTAGTAGATCAATTGCCTTATCATAATTCTCAATTCCTTTTTGCTTAATAGCTTCAAAAAATGCAGTTTGAAATTCATCAGAAACATCTCCCAAATCATCATTACGAACTTCTTGAGCTTGTGTAGTTAACAAGCTTAAAAGTGTAATGAATATGTATAGGGTTTGTTTCATTGCTTATATATTTATAAAATCAATAACTATTCCACTACGGTATAATCGCCAATACTAATTTTAGTAAACTCACCATTATACTTTACGTAGTTACCAATCATAGCTTCTTCCAAAGTAGCATTTTTAATAACAGAGTTGGTTTGAATTAACGAATTTTTAATAATTACGTTTTCCAAAACAGTATTGTTTCCAATAGAAACATTAGGTCCGACAGTAGCATTTTTAAGTACTACATTTTCGCCAATAAAACATGGCTCGATAATAGTTGAGTTTTCATTAGTAACAGAATTGGAAACTAAAGGTTCTCCATCCGAAGTTAAGAAATTTAACATTCTCGTGTTGGTATCGATAGCCACTTCTTTATTTCCGCAATCCATCCACTCATCAACAGTTCCGGTAACAAAAGTCTTCCCTTTTGCCATCATCCCTTTAATACCATCGTTAATTTGGTATTCGCCTCCGTTGATAATGTTATTGTCTAAAACATGTTGTAGTTCTCCTTTTAAAACCGCAACATCTTTGAAGTAATAAATACCAATAACTGCTTGGTTAGAAACAAATGTTTCTGGCTTTTCTACCAATTCAGTAATTTCATTGTTAGCGTCTAATTTTACTACACCGTATGCTTCAGGTCGTTCTACTTCTTTAGTCCATATAACGGCATCTGCATTCTGGTCTAAATTAAATGAAGCTCTAATTAAGGTATCTGCATACGCAATAACAGCAGGTCCAGATAAAGATGGTTCAGCACACATAATTGCGTGACCAGTCCCTAAAGGTTGATCTTGTCGATATATAGAGGCTTTAGCACCAAGGCTTTCAGCTAATTTGGTTAAACTGTCTACAACATCATCTCCAAAAAAAGCAGGGTCTCCTAAAATAAAAGCGATTTCTTCAATTGGTTCATCTAAAATCTTCGCAATATCTGCAACCAATCTATGTACTATTGGTGTTCCAGCAATTGGGATTAATGGTTTAGGTACGGTTAAACTATGTGGTCTTAAACGAGAACCTCTTCCCGCCATTGGTACGATTATTTTCATGATATTTTTTTATATGTTGAAAGATTATTTAACTAATCTTTTTCGAAAACTATTTTACTCCAGTACTTCCAAATCCACCTTCACCTCTTGCGGTTTCAGATAATTCTTGTACTTGAATCCATTCAGCACGTTCATGTTTTGCGATAATTAATTGCGCTACACGTTCGCCGTTTTCAATAATGAAATTTTCATTTGATAAATTCACTAAAATCACACCAATTTCTCCTCTGTAATCAGCATCTACAGTTCCAGGGGCGTTTAATACTGTAACTCCTTTTTTAGCAGCTAGTCCGCTTCTTGGGCGTACTTGTGCTTCGTAACCAATAGGTAATTCAATAAATAAACCAGTTTTCACGATGGTTCGCTCTAGTGGTTTTAAAATGATTGGTTCAGTTATATTTGCACGTAAATCCATCCCTGCAGAAGCAATAGTTTCGTAATGAGGCAAGGCATGTGCCGATTTATTAATGATGTTTATCGTCATGTTAATTTTGTTTCAGTAATTGTTTGAATTCTTTTTTCTCTAAGTAAAAAATCAGTCCTAAAAATACGACTAAAAATAGTGTTCCTAAGTAGATATTATTATCAAACTGATAAAATGCTAAAAAGGCTAAAGTTGATGAAATAATTAAATAAGTAACTATTCGGTTGATTTGATAAGGTACAAAATAGTGTTTTCTTCCTAAATAATAAGAGACTAACATCATACTTCCGTAGGCTACCAATGTTGCATATGCACAAGCCATATAGCCAAGTATAGGAATCATTAATATATTAAAAGCAATAGTTAAAATAGCACCAAGAATTGAAATGTACATTCCGTATCTGGTTTTATCTGTTAGTTTATACCAAATAGATAGATTGTGGTAAATACCTAAACACAAATTTGCGAGTAAAACGATAGGCACAATATCCATTGCAAATAAGAAGCTTTCGTTTTTTATTAGTAGGTTTTTAATAACATCTAAGTAAACGGTTATCCCTAATAAGCCAATACTTCCCACAATAGTGAAGTATTTTAAAATTGTTGCATAGGTTTGCTTGGCATTGTCTTTATCAGCATGATTAAAGAAAAAGGGCTCAGCTCCCATTCTGAATGCTTGTATAAACAGTGTCATGAAAACGGCTAGTTTATAACATGCGCTATATGCACCGTTAGTGTTCTTGTTAATCAATCTTGGAATTAAGAATTTATCTAAATTTTCGTTAATTACAAAGGCTATTCCAGCTACCATAATTGGCCATCCGTAGGTAATTAATTGCTTAAAAATTGCTTTGTCAAAGGATAATTTCGATTTGAAAAAATATGGAGAAACTAGTAATAACACACAAATACTCGCAAGTAGGTTAGCTATGAATTGATATTCTACAATTTCCACTACATTAAAGAGGTTTTGTACAGATTCTGATCCGTAGTTTTTGTGTAAAAACAAGACGTTAAAAAGAACAATAACAAATACGTTTATCAGTTTAATGGCCGCAAAACGTATAGGTCTTCCCGTAACTCGTAAATAAGCAAATGGTATAATAATTAAAGCTTCAATTAAAGTAATGCTTACTAGTAGATTAAAGCTTCTTATAGGAAGTTGCATCAAATTAGCTAACTCATGATTGAAGCTAAAAATTAGTAACCCGACCGAAAGAGTACTTGAGGTTATGGTAATAAGTGAAGTGGAAAAAACTTTGTTAGCTTCCTTATGTTTACTAAAGAATCTGAAAAATGAAGTTTCCATTCCGTAAGTAAGTAATACGTTAAAGAATGCAGCGTAAACGTAAAATATAGTACTGTCAGAATAGATTTCATTAGAGAATGCATCCGTATGAATAGTTACCAATAAGAAATTGATAAGCCTTGGCATAACAATCGCTAAGCCATAGATGATAGTGTCTTTAAAAAAACGTTGTAATACGCTCAAGGTATATGAAATATATTAGGGCTATAAAAATAGCTTTTTGTTAGGGTTTAACAAAAGAAGATCATGATTATTACTTGAATCTAATTTCATTAAGAAGTTTTAAATACTGAAGGTATCTTCAAGTTAAAATAATTATCATTAATGATGATATTAGAAACTCCTTTCCGTTTGCAATTGCTCGTAAGCGTCTTTTATTTTTTTGAATTTTTCTTCACCAGCTTTTACATGAGTTTCTCCTAGGTGTTGAATTTTATCAGGATGATACTTTTTCGCCATCTTACGATATGCTTTTTTGATTTCATCATTAGTCGCTGATTTATCAATATCTAAAATCTTGTAAGCACTTTCGGTATTGTATCCGTTAAAATTCGCTTTTTGATAACCTGATCGTTGGTTATATCCTGAAAACATTGCTTCTGCAGCATCATAATCACGTCGGCTGATATGTAAATACCCAGCCATTTTTCTTATTTCAGTAACTTCTGCAGGACTTACATATCCGTCAGCAGCAGCTATACCGAATAAATAATGCAATAGTTGTAAACGAGAAGGATGATCCATATGTCGTTGAATTTGCATGCAAACTCTTCTGGTTGAAACACTATCGTTTTTTATAATTTGATTAAAAACTTTAAAAGCATTATTCGCTCTTGATTTCCCAAACAAGCTCACGAAATGTGTACGAACATAATCCAGTTCTCGCTGGTCAATTTGATTATCAGCCTTTATAATTAAAGCAGATAATATTAACAAGCTAATTTCAAAATCACCTGGTTCAGTGTTTTTGCGTTTTTCAGCCTTTTCTTTTTCAAACTGCTTAGCATCAGCTTGGTGAAAACCATCAATTAAACTTCCAAAAGCAAAACCGAGCATACCACCAATAGGACCACCAACGGTCCATCCTAATCCAGCGCCAACAAATTTTGCAAATCCCATTTTTAATGCGTTATGCTTCAAATATACTTGAAATCAACCCTATTAACGGCGTTATTTAAGATTTATTTAATAAGGCATCAATAGTTTTTGTGTATTTTTGCGACTCAAAGAATACTAAACACAAAAGAATATATATTATGTATCCACCAGAATTAGTAAAACCAATGCGTGAGGAATTATCTTCATTCGGTTTTGAAGAAGCACAAACTGCTGAGGCGGTAACTGCTGTATTAGCAAAAGAAGGAACTACTTTAGTGGTGGTAAATTCTGTTTGTGGTTGTGCTGCAAGAAATGCACGTCCAGGAGCAAAAATGTCATTAGAAAATGCAAAGAAGCCAAGCAACTTGGTAACTGTTTTTGCAGGAGTTGATAAAGATGCTGTTAATGAAGCACGTAATCATATGTTGCCTTTTCCTCCATCATCACCTTGTATGGCGTTGTTTAAAGACGGAGAATTAGTACATATGTTGGAACGCCACCACATTGAAGGTAGACCAGCTGATATGATTGCTGAAAACTTAAAAGATGCTTATAACGAGTTTTGCTAAACCGCACCGCGGCTTTTAGTATAAAAACCACTAATGCGCAAATATTGTGTATTAGTGGTTTTTTGTTTTAAACATAAACTCTTCAACTAATAACCTCATAAACCATAATTATCTTGAACAAACAACAAATAATAGAAAACACCATTGTATTTGTAAAGCAAACTTTAAAAAATGCTGAAGGAGGTCACGATTGGTTTCACACGGAGCGCGTGCTTAAAAATTCCCAATTGATTTCGAAAAACGAGGCAGTAGATGAATTTGTGGTAAGTTTAGGGGCTTTGTTACATGACATAGCAGACTCTAAGTTTCATAATGGAGATGAAACTATTGGCCCGAAAGTAGCGGCAGAGTTTTTAAAAAGCCAAGAACTTTCTGTTATTATTGTTGAACATGTAGTTCAAATTATAAATAATATTTCTTTTAAAGGAGGAAGGGTGGTTCGTATGTTTTCTTCAAAAGAGTTGGATGTAGTCCAGGATGCAGATAGGTTAGACGCAATCGGAGCAATTGGGATTGCTAGAACATTTAATTATGGAGGGTTTAAAAATAATATTATTTATAATCCAGATATTTTACCTGAGTTGAATATGAGTAAATCCGAGTATAAAAAAGGAAACGGAACTACTGTAAATCATTTTTATGAAAAGTTATTACTACTAAAAGATAAAATGAATACCGAAACTGGAAAGGAATTGGCGCAACAACGCCATGAATATATGGAAGGGTTTTTAGAGCAGTTTTATAAGGAAGTAAGTGGGGAGTATTAAATAATAAAAAACCACGATTTTAGCGTGGTTTTTTATTATTGGAACAGGGAGTAAAATTACTCTTCATTTTCTAAAGAGTTCCATCCTTGCGCTCTCAATGCTATTTTTTCATTTGCTCTGGTAATTAAATTCATTCCTTCCGAAGCATCTGACATATGACCAATAATTGTAAAGTTTGGGTTGGCTTTTATTTTAGGGAAATCTTCTTGAGAAACTGTAAATAATAATTCATAATCTTCACCGCCACTTAAGGCAATAGTGGTACTATCCATATTAAACTCTTCGCAGGTTGAAATTACTTGCTGGTCTAACGGAATTTTGTCTTCATATAAATTACACCCAACTTCCGATTGTTTACATATATGTATAATTTCTGATGATAATCCGTCACTAATATCAATCATAGAAGTAGGTTTGACATCTAATTCTTTTAGTAATCCAGAAACATCTCTTCTCGCTTCAGGTTTTAACTGGCGCTCAATTAAATAAGAATACATATCTAAATCGGGTTGATTGTTTGGGTCGGCTTGAAAAACTTGCTTTTCACGTTCCATAACTTGAAACCCTAAGTATGCAGCTCCAATATCACCAGTAACGACTAACAAATCATTTTCTTTTGCGCCATTACGGTATACGATATCTTCCTCGTTAGCTTGACCAATTGCGGTAACACTAATGAGTAATCCTTTGGTTGATGAAGTAGTATCGCCCCCAATAACATCTACATTATAAGTATCAGCTGCTGCGTAAATTCCTTCGTATAATTCTTCAATTGCTTCTAAGGGGAATCTGTTTGACACTGCTATCGATATGGTTACTTGAGTAGCAGTAGCATTCATAGCGTAAATATCTGATAGATTTACCATAACTGCTTTGTATCCTAAGTGTTTTAATGGCATGTAGGATAAGTCAAAGTGAATTCCTTCAACTAATAAATCAGTGGAAACAACCGCTTTTTGGTTTTTAAAATCTAATACAGCAGCATCATCTCCAATCCCTTTTAAGGTAGATTTTTGCTTGATTTTAAAGTTTTTGGTCAAGTGCTCTATTAATCCAAACTCACCTAAGTCAGCAAGTGATGTTTTTGGTTTGTTTTTATCTTCTATCATATTGCAAAAATAATGTTTTGTGCTAAAAAGTCGGTTGAAAAGTGATTTATATTTAATTCGTTATATTTACGAACCCTTAAATTCTTAATAAACCATCCCCATGAAAAATACCTACTATTTTTTATTTCTATTTATCCCATTTTTTAATTTTTCTCAAACTCCTTGTACCGGAAATGTTTCCGGAGGTTTTCCATGTAATGACTACGATTTAATGGATCATTTCCCTAAAGCAACTCTTAGTGCTCAGGATGGAAGTGATATTTGGGGATGGACCGATGCTTTAGACGGAAAAGAATATGCAATAACTACTTTTGAAGATAAAACATGTTTTTTAGATATTTCTGACCCAGAAAACCCTGTTTACAAAGGGTTTTTAAATACAAATGCCGGCTCACATTACTGGAGAGATGTAAAAGTGTATAATGATCATGCATTTATTGTTGCTGATAATGTAGGTGCACATGGAATGCAAGTTTTTGATTTAAAAAGATTAAGAAATGTAGCTAGTCCTCCAGAAAACTTTACTGCTGATACTGTTTTTACTGCTGGTGTCGGTGGGTCTACAATTGGGAGTTGTCATAACATTGTAATTAATGAAAGCAAAGCAATTGCTTATCTAGTAGGCTGTAGAAGTGCTAATGGAGGTGGGCCAATAGTAGTAGATATTTCTAATCCAACTAGTCCTGTTGCCATGGGTCAATACACTGCCGAAGGATATACTCATGATGCACAAGTTGTAACTTATGATGGTCCAGACCCTAATCATCAAGGGAAAGAAATTTTAATAGGAAGTAATGAAAGTAAAGTGGTTGTTTTAGATGTAACAAATCCTTTGGTAATACTAAAAATTTCTGAGGTAACTTATAGTAATACGGATTATACACATCAAGGGTGGTTTAATGCTGATAAGAAATACTTTTTAGTTGGTGATGAAGGAGATGAACAGGTTCTTGGTAACAAAACAAGAACAATTATATTTGACTTTACAAATTTAAGTGCGCCTACTTATCATTCACAATTTTTAAATACTACTGATGCTATTGATCATAATTTGTATGTAAAAGGAAATTTAATGTATCAAGCAAACTATAGTTCAGGTTTAAGGGTGTTGAATATTGCTGATATAAATAATATTACTGAAGTTGGGTATTTTGATACTAACCCAGATAGTGAAGGAGTTAATTTTAAAGGTGCTTGGAGCGTTTATCCTTATTTTCCGAGTGGAAATATAGTTGTTAGTGACACTGAGAGAGGTTTTTTTGTGATTAGAAAAACTGGAACGTTAAGTTTAAATGATGTTTTTTTAGAAGATACGGCTTATTCAATTTACCCTAACCCTGCTTCAGATGAGTTGTTTGTAAAGAAAAACAATCAGGTAATAGAACAAATTGAATTATTCAATGTGTTAGGTCAAAAGGTACTGGATTTTAAAACTAGTAATCAAGATGCTATCAAAATAGATACAAGTAAATATAGTGATGGATTTTATTTTATAAAAATAAATAATGAATTCACTAAAAAGGTTTTAATAAAAAGATAAAGATGAAAGTTATAAAAATAATATCATTTTTAATGATTTGTTGTATTTCAATAAGTTGTTCAGAAGATGTGGATGATGTAATACAGGATAATGACGGAGATACAATATCGAATCAAACTGATAATTGTATAGATGTAGCAAACGAAGACCAATTAGATACAGATACTGATGGAATTGGTGATGCTTGTGATACAGATGATGATAATGATGGTGTCTTGGATGCAGATGATAATTGCCCACTAGTTGCTAACCCTGATCAGGCAGATGCAGATATGGATGGAATTGGAGATTTGTGTGAAGGACCACAGTTTCCTTGTGTAAATGGTTTCGCAGGTATTTACCCATGTGATGGTTACGATTTAATGGCACATATACCAATAGATGTTTTAGACGGTCCAGGTGCAGAAGGAAATGACTCTTGGGGTTGGACTGATCCAACAACTGATAAAGAATACGCACTCGTAGGAACAACAACAGGTACTGCATTTGTTGATATTTCAAATCCTTCATTACCAGTTTTATTAGGGACACTTCCAACAGCAACAGTAAATAGTATATGGAGAGATGTTAAAGTGTATCAAAACCATGCTTTTATAGTAAGTGAAGCAAGTAACCATGGAATGCAAGTATTTGATTTAACACATTTACGTAATGTAGTAACTCCACCAGAAACATTTATGGCAGACGCTCATTATACTGATTTTGGAAGAGCTCATAATATTGTAATAAATGAAACTAGTGGTTTTGCTTATGCAGTTGGTACAAGTACTTTTAACGGGGGGCCACATTTTATTAATATACAAAACCCAATAGCGCCAGTTGCTGCTGGAGGATATGCTATAGATTCATATTCGCATGACGCACAAGTTATTACCTATAACGGTCCAGATACAGATCATCAAGGAAAAGAAATTTTAATAGGAAGTAATGAGAATGAAGTGGTTATTGTTGATGTAACTGACAAGGCTAACCCTGTAAATATTTCAAGTATTAGTTACAATAACATTGGGTACACACACCAAGGGTGGTTTACAGAAGATATGAATTACTTTTTATTAGGGGATGAAACAGATGAACAAGGCTTTGGAGGGAATACCAGAACCTTGGTCTTTAATTTTTCTGATTTAGACAACCCTACTTATAATTTTGAGCATTTTGGTACTACTGCAGCTATAGACCATAATTTATATATAAAAGGAAACTTATGTTATCAATCTAATTATACTTCAGGAATGCAAGTTTTAGATGTGTCTGGTTTGTCTGGAAATACATTAACACAGGTTGGTTTTTTTGATAGTTATCCACCAAATAATAACACATCTTTTCATGGAGCATGGAATGTTTATCCATTTTTTGCGAGTGGTAATATAATTATTAGTGATATTGAGGGAGGTTTGTTTATCGTACGTAAAAGCGAAAATTAATTAGATGAAGATTATAATTAAAATAACAATAATATGTATGCTTTTCATTTCTTGTTCCGAAGATGAAAGTACAATACCTGCTCTATTAAACCCGATACCAATTTCAGGAGAAGTTGAGTGGGTAAAAACTTTTGGTGGATCAAAAAATGAATTAGCTAACTCTGTAGTAAATACATTCGATGGAGGATATGTTGTGTTAGGTTATACTCAAAGTAACGACGGTGATATCATAGATAAACCTGGTGTAGATTTTGATTATTGGGTTATGAAGTTTAATGAAAGTGATGAATTAGAGTGGAATAAAACTTATGGAGGGTCTTTAGATGATAGGGGGAATAAAATTATTCAAACTCAGGATGGTGGATATGCAATTGTTGGTTATAGCCAAAGTGGTGACGTTGACGCAACTCAGAATGCAGGGTCATATGATTTTTGGGTAGTTAAGCTAACTAGTGGTGGAGTGATTTCGTGGGAAAAATCTTTTGGATACATAGGGTCAGATAAAGGGTATTCGTTGTTACAAACATCGGATAATGGATATTTACTTTCAGGAGTTATAGATGTTACCGCATCAGGTGGAGCTGGGAACAGTAAGTCTGCTTTACATGCTGGAGGTGATTATTGGGCAATTAAGCTTGATGTTAATGGGAGTACACAGTGGACAAAATATTTTGGAGGTAGTTTAAATGATACATTATATGACGCAATGGAAACTCCTGATGGTGGTTTTGTTTTAGTTGGGTCATCTGATAGTGTTGATGTTGATATAGCAAGTAATAATGGGTCGTATGATTTTTGGGTTGTAAAAATTAATGCATCTGGAATTTTAGAGTGGGAAAAATCATATGGTGGTTCAGAAATAGATTCTGCAAGAGATGTTGTTCTTGCTGAAGATGGTAATTATGTAATAATTGGTGATACAAGAAGTTCAGATATTGATATATCTCAAAATAGTGGCTCTGCAGATTTATGGATGATTAAAATTTCACCAAATGGGACTCTAATATGGGAAAAAACAATAGGAGGAGGAAGTTTTGATGTAGGGAGGTCTATAACTAAAACCCAAGATAATGGTTTTTTAATAGCTGGAAGCTCAAGAAGTCAGGATGGGGACCTTACTATGAACAACGGACAAAATGATGCATGGGTGATAAAAGTAAATAGTACAGGAGGAATAGTTTGGCAGCAAACAATTGGTGGGTCTAATATAGATTTCGCGTATGGAGTAGC
>Ga0209291_1002503_pt1 | contig 14759 bp, 12 predicted proteins | sample GOMGulsemesocosm_FD_184633 | JGI IMG/M metagenome (GOLD analysis project Ga0209291, IMG submission 184633) | Methane-oxidizing microbial communities from mesocosms in the Gulf of Mexico - GOM9B Gulf of Mexico (SPAdes) (version 2) | ecosystem: Environmental > Aquatic > Marine > Cold seeps...
ACATGATCTTTTTTTGACACTAAGCAAGTAAACCAAAAAACTTGCTTATGATAAAGCTTACTTTCTTTAATCATTTTACCAATAAAGGCCAATTCGCCGCCAGGGCACCAAAGTTCTGCTTTTTGCCCGCCAAAATTAAGTGTCTTTTCTTGGTTTTTAGCGGGAGCTTTTGTTTTATTCAAATTTTTCAACTTTCGAGCTGTACCTTGTGTCGCTTCTGCCAAAGAGCGATGAAAAGGAGGATTACATAGCGTTAAATGATAAAATTCATCTTCAGCTATGACACCGCTAAAAATCTGGTTACTATCCGACTGCAACCGACATTTAATATGTTTATTTAACGATTTATCTGCCGATATGATGTGGTTGGCAACTTTTATTGAAACAGGATCCACATCTGAGGCGACAAAGTGCCAATCATATTCTCTTTGTCCTAAAATAGGATAAATACAACTTGCCCCTGTACCTATATCCAATACGTTAATAGGCGAGGTATTTGCTAATAAAGTTTTTGGTGTAACTGATAATAAATCATTAAGGTGATGAATATAATCGACTCTACCGGGGATGGCTGGGCATAAGTAACCATCAGGTATATCCCAAAAACCAACATTGTATTCGCTTTTTAATAAGGACAAATTAAGCGCTTTAACTGATAATGGGTTAGAAAAATCTATAGTATCTTGATTATTATATTTATTTTTTATAATAAAACCTGATAACTCTGGATAAGCTTTAACTAAAGCGGTGAAATTGTAACCCTGTATGTGGCGATTATTTTTATGCAAAGTAGGACCGTTGTAATAAAATGATAATTTGAAGGAAAACTTGTTTAAATATTCGCTGGCTTTTGGCCAACTTTAAAATAGCCATTACTGGTAAATTGCACGGCTTGCTGACGTTTCTTACCCAACAAAATTGGACCATCATCCATAAACAAGAAATTTTTCCAACAGCGCTGAAATGTTATCCAAGTTGTTTCTATTACATTGTCTCGTGAACTGCAGTAGTAAACGACAGTATTTTGATCCCAGTCTAAATGGTTTTTGATTAACTCAGGCAGAGATTCATCATTACTATCCCATAGACCTTCCCACTTTCCTTGCTCTAACCAATTATTTTTATCTGAAGGCCAATCGCCTTTTTTGAAAAAGTCTGGATGGTCTACTTGGCGAGAAATAAAAGTATCCCATACGATATTTGCTCGCTCAATACTCATGGGCTTGATTTTGGCTAAGTCTTTATCTGCTATGGGTAAGCTTTTATGCTTAAAAATCCAAGCATTCTTTAAACTTTCTAACGGTAGGTAATTCATTCATATTGCTCAAAAGGGAAAACAACTTAATTATACCCAGCAATAGCAAAATACAAAAGCGCTACTTATCGTTATATAAGACTAATCATGGCATCGTAAGAAATAGATAAGAAGGATATTTTTCAAAATAACATGCAAGGGAAGAGTAAATAACCTAACAGAAAAGAGCGACCTCGCTATCTTTATTTATTGTAGATTATCAGAATCTTGATCGTTCTTATTTGCGATTCTATAAGCATCGAAAGCTGCAATACCCCAGATAAGAAGCAGTAAATAACCAATGATCGTTAGGTCAGGATTTTCTAATGCGCCGTTATTAACCAATGCTTCACGGATGGCGGAAATCTCCATTGGAATATCACCTTGAATTATACTCTCAATGACCTGCTGTGTTTTATTATGTATATCTTTAATCAAACCTAAGAGCAAATAGGTAAAGCTAATAATAAAACCTGCTGCAATAGCATATTTTTTTAATACTAAGTGACCAACGCCAGGGAATACTAATAGGGATAATAAGGTTACTTTAGTGGATTTTTTCATGTACTTATCGCAGATAACTTAATCGAAGATAATACCATCTTATCCTGATAAATTAAATTAGGCTAATAGAAATAGCACAGATTGGTCTTGTCGCAATATTTATAAAGTATGATCTTAAAATTAACTTAACTTTAATAATAAAACAGCTGTTTTAATGGCGAATAAATAAATGTATACTCGGATTTACAGTAAATTAACATTATCTCAATTAAAATTATTCCAATAAACTCAGGTGGTTGCGATAGCAATGAAACTCATTAATATCGGTGCTCTTAGAGCAATTATAAATAAGACTTGATGTGACAATACATATGTTAAATCAAAGTAACATTAAATTAACGCTTGTTTAATTTATGTTCAAATGGTATTTTTTAACAAAATAATAATAAGGAGCGGTTATGCCACAAGCAGCAATTCGCCAATATGATGAGGAAGATGAACATTTGCTTAACGCAAAAGTTGATCAAGAGCTAGAGTCAAAAGGGGGATCTGAAGAAGCTGTAACGGCTAATTCTCCAATCGCTGATACTGCTCAAAAAGAACCCTATTATCATTATACCGTAGATACTAAGGATCCTGATCCTTGGTTAATAATGCATAAAACTAAGATAATCACTCTTGTTATTCTCGCTGTAACTGCTGTCGCGGGTAGTCTTTTTTATAAAGATATCAAAACAAATGAACAAACAAATGCAATAGTCGCCGCTCCACAACTTAATGACCTGTATTATGTTGATTTCCGTGTGATTAAAGATAACCTTCGCCCTGCCGAAAAATTCCGTATGGCGAAAGTTACGGATATTACCGGTGATGTGGTAACGATTAACTTTAGTAGTTACTTTTACCTACAAGAGCATGAATTGAATGAAGCCATTCGTTATGCACAGTTAAGGTACGAAAAGTTTTTCCAAGAAAAGCGTCATAATTACAAAATAACAGAGTTACAAGGCCTCATTGAGTCAGGGGCTATCGTATTAGCACGTAGACCTGTAGCTGATATGCTTGATGGTAACGTAGTTGTTCCAGATTCTCATTTTGAATCAAGCTCTGTATTTATTCCTGGTAAAAAAGAGAATTTAGCAGGTTTAGAGTACTTAAAACTTGATAAAAATAGTGACAAAGCAGAACTTGCCTTAGAAAAGTTTGAAGAATCAGCTGATTTAGGTTTTGCTAAAGGGCAAGTAAACCTTGCTCAAATGTATCTAAATGGGACTGCAGTAGAGAAAGACTTACATGAATCTCTCGTATGGTTTAAGCAAGCATCTCTGCAAGCTTATGAACCAGCGATATTAAAATACTCAATAGTTTGTCAACAAGTTGAAAGCTGTACCATAGAAGACTTTTACCAAGAACTTGTAAAATCAGGGGTAAATATTGAATTTACCAAACAAGTTGATGTTAGAGCAACAACCAAAGCGTTTGAAAGAGCGTTAGAAGAAGCTAAGAAGTAACAATCCCCTAGCAATGACGTTAGAGTATAAAAAGGCTTAAATTTATTTAAGCCTTTTTTGTATTCGCTGATCCATACTAGAATGGCATACGCTAATGTAACTCTATTATTATACCATTCCATCTAAGAAAGTGATCACTTAGCGAGGATTTCAAGGTTTAGAGGCAAGGCATTGATTGCAGATAATGGTTATTCAGGAGAATGTGCTCCTGCATTATCTCATAAACTACATCCGTGTAGCGTCCTTGTCAAAATCAATAACGATGCATATAGCCTTTAAAACTCGCCCTTCGGGAACGTATGGGCATCATGATAAAGGCATAAAATTTTTTTGATATAGAATAACTATATCTACGCATATTTTGCTTGTTCTCATATCGCCCATATAGTTCTAAGTGGGCACTTCTTTAGATGGATTGGTATTACTTCTCGAACATTCGCTCAAAAGGCGGAAGTGAATCGAGTAACTGTTTACCATAACGCTTAGTGACTACACGTTTATCTAACAAGGTTATAATGCCTTTATCTTTTTCATTACGTAATAACCTGCCGCAGGCTTGCACCAATTTTTTTGATGTATCAGGTACGGAGAGTGTCATAAAAGGATTGCCACCTTTTGCAGTAACATATTCTGCCTGTGCTTGTTCTACGGGAGAGGTTGGTACTGAAAAGGGTAATTTGGTAATGATTAAGTTATTCAGGTAATCGCCAGGTAAGTCTAGTCCTTCAGAGAAACTTTGCGTGCCAAAAATAATACTTTCTTTATCATTATCACAACGTTTTTTATGTTGCTCTATTATTTGTTGGCGTGATAACTCACCTTGAACCATGATTTCAAGCTTGTGGTCATCTCTTAATGTTTGTGCAACCTTATTCATTTGCCAATAGGAAGAAAATAGTACTAAGCTTGCACTGCCTTGTTTGAGATATTTAGGCAGCTTTGTTATAACTTCATCGGTAAAGGCAGGAGCACTCGCTTCATTATCCATATTTGCTATAACTAACTGCGCGTTATTTTGATAATCAAAAGGCGAGTCGACCTGTTGGTATTGGCTATCATCATTATTTTTTAAACCCACTTGGAATCTAAAGTGGTCAAAAGAGTTTAATGCACGCAAAGTAGCTGAGCAAAGCACAGCGCCCTCACATTGACTCCACAACATATTTTCAAGTGTAAAGCCAACTTCAATCGGGGATGCACTTAACAGATAATCCTGACGCTTGGCAGTGATATTTTCCAACCAACGGGCCATTGGAGCACCTTTGTCACTGTCTGTTTTGGCATACATAAACCAAAGTGCTTGTAAATTCTCTAAACGTTGTAACATAAAACCAGCTTCTGCAAGTAACGGCTCTGCGACATACATTTGTGTATCACCATCTTTTACCGACTCAATAAGCCCGTTATAGAGTTTATTTAAATGTGATAACGATTTTTTACTCAGGCTTTGTAAATCTTCAGCCCAGTTTTTTAACGTTTCAGGAATGATGCCATTTTCAAAGCGGTAGACCTGGTCATCACTTTTCGATTTGTTAGTAAAGTTATTATTTTGTTGGCGTGATTCATTCTCTAAGAAATAAACATTGGCATTGGCTTCAATGAAGTTAAGCACTTTTTGCATTTCCATCAATAAATCTTGGCAATCATCACCAAGTTTTAATGCTGGTGAAATAGCACTATTTGATTTAATTAACTTTGCCATTTTATCGCCGACATCTCTGAGCTTATTTAGCCACTCAATTGAACCTTTCAACGTTATACTGGCACTTGAAAAATCGCGTGTCACTTTAGGTAGATGATGCGCTTCGTCAATTATATAAAAAGTATCCTCAGGAGAGGAAAGTATTCTCCCGCCACCTAATTCTAAATCGGCTAATAACAAACTATGGTTAACCACTAAGACATGTGCGTTATCCATTGTTTCTCGTGCTTTATGAAAGGGACAATGAGTATGTTCAGACAGGTTTTTTAAACAGCTGTGTTTATCACTTTGTACTTGATGCCAAATATGCTGAGGTAAGTGAGTTTCCCAAGAATCTATATCTCCTAACCAACTACCATCAAGTAAGGCTTTGTGCATTTTATTTAGGGTTCTTATATCTTTTGCATCAGGTTTCTCAGCAAAGGTAAATCCAGCTTGTGCTGGTTCATTATCTGAGCCTGTTGTCACGGCTTGGCTGAGTTTTTGGCGACAGACGTAACGTTGTCTTCCTTTCACTAAGGTAAAGTCGAAATCTATACCTGCATACTTTTTAAGAAAGGGTAAATCTTTATCAACGAGTTGTTCTTGTAAAGCGACAGTAGCCGTTGAAATACATATTTTTTTATCTCGAGATAGCGCAAGAGGAATAGCGCCAAGACAATACGCAAGTGATTTACCTGTTCCTGTACCGGCTTCAATGGTAATTATTTTTCTGTCTTTGTTATATTCACCGGCTAAGGTTTTCGCAATTTCAGCAATAAGTAAGGTTTGCTGCTTACGGGGATTGAAATGTGTTAAGTTCTCGCCTATGGCCTTATATGCCTGACGGATTGTTTGTTTTAACTTATCAGATAACATTGTTGCTAGTTTCCAAAAAACAGGAGATCGGTTACACTGCTGTATATATTAACAGGTTTGGTCGTCTTGCACGAAAAATTTAACGATAAAATGACAAGTTTTAAGACAACAGGTATACAAAACGGTTTCTTATTAACCCGACAAGTGCAAGATAAACGCTCAGGGTTAGAAATAACCTTGTGGTTAAAAACTGATGTCGGGCCCGTTAAACTGGAAATACAAAACGAATTAGCTATTTTTTTCGTTGAATTATCTCAACTTGAGACCGCATTATCTATCCTAGTAAATCAAAGGGTTGCAGTAGAGAAACATCAAGTCGTTTCACTAAAAACCTTCTGCCAAAGTAATGTTGCTGCTTTGTACTTTACCAGTATGCGTAATTTCTATCGTGCTAGAGATGTTTTGAGATCTCAACAAATAAAATGTTATGAAGACGATATTCGACCGGACGACCGATTTTTGATGGAACGTCACATTACTGCGGATATTGATTATTTGGGTAATCATCAGCTATATGATGGTTTTCAACTAACGAGCCAAGTTAAATGCAAAAGAGCTGGAACTAACAATAAGCATAGCTTAACTATGCTATCGATTGATATAGAGTGCTCCATGCAAGGCGAGTTATATTCAATCGGCTTGTATGCAAACAATGATCAAAATGTATTTAAACGTGTATTAATGATTGGCGAGCCGCAACAAGACACTGAACAGTATATTTTGTGGCAAGCGGATGAAAAAGCGTTATTACAGCAATTTATCCAAGAAGTTAAACTATTTGATGCCGATATCTTTATTGGCTGGAATGTGATTAATTTTGATTTCCTTCTTCTACAAAAGCGCTGCGATCTTCATGGTATTCTTTTTGCCATAGGCCGTGATGATACTGCCCCATTTTGGCGTAAAAATGCCAATAACACCGATCAAAATTTTATTGAAATCGCAGGTCGCGTGGTTTTAGATGGTATCGACTTGCTAAAAACAGCAACGTATAGTTTTTCTAGCTTCTCATTAGATAATGTCGCCCATACGTTACTAGGTTTAGGTAAAAAGGTCTCTGATGTTGAAAACCGTGTCCAGGAAATAACGGATAACTTTAACCATAACAAACCGGCATTAGCAGCTTATAACCTTGAAGATTGTCGTTTAGTCTGGCTCATTTTTGATAAAACTCAGTTACTTGATTTTGCTCAGCTTCGTGCACAGCTCACTGGGTTATCGATTGATAGAGTAGGCGGCTCAGTTGCTGCGTTTACTAATTTATATTTACCCAAGTTACATCGAAGTGGCTATATAGCGCCAAACATGGGCGATGGAGAATCCGGCTTAGTTTCTCCTGGGGGCTATGTCATGGACTCTATTCCTGGTTTGTATAGCAATGTACTTGTATTAGATTTTAAATCTTTGTATCCAAGTATTATTCGTACCTTTAAAATTGACCCTATGGGCTTAATTGAAGGATTAAAAACAGTCAATGATCTTCAATTAAACTCAGTAAAAGAGAATGTAGAAAATCAGATCAATGATGTCTGTTTGAGTACGGTAATTAAAGGCTTTGACGGTGCGTACTTTTCACGAGAACAACATTTTTTGCCCAAAATAATTGAAACTTTGTGGTCAGAGCGAGATAAAGCAAAAAAACAAAAAAATGCGGCTTTATCTCAAGCCATCAAAATAATTATGAATAGCTTTTATGGTGTTTTAGGATCTACAGGTTGTCGATTTTTTGATCCCCGATTGTCAGGTTCAATCACTAAACGCAGTCATGAAATTTTGAAGAAAACGGGAACTTGGATAGAGGATAAAGGCTATCAAGTCATTTATGGAGATACGGATTCTATTTTTGTTTCCATCGGCAGCGATAAATCTAAACAGCAAGCAAAAGAAATAGGCATTGAGCTGCAAGGACATGTAAACGAGAAATGGCAACACGCCTTATGGCGAGATTTCAATGTGAGTAGCCAATTAGACATTGAATTTGAGACACACTTTAGCAAGTTTCTTATGCCGACAATTCGAGGATATAACCTAGCGGGTGAGAAGAAAAAGATTGGTACTAAGAAGCGATATGCTGGACTTGTCAATGGTGAGCTAGTTTTTAAGGGGCTAGAAACAGTAAGAAGTGATTGGACCGAGTTGAGTAAGGACTTTCAGCAAGAGTTATATCGGATGATATTTAATAATGAACCTGTTAATGCTTACATTATAAAAATCGTTGACGAGTTAAGACAGGGTTTCTATGACGATAAGTTGATTTATCAGAAAAAAATTAGACGAAAGTTAAGTGATTACGTCAATACACCGCCTCATATAAAAGCTGCCTTAATCGCCAATGATGAGTTAAGAAAAAGAGGTCTAGACAAACGATATGGTCATAGAAGAACAATACAATACGTTATCACTATCGATGGGGTACAACCTTTAGAATTTAATGGTAGTAAGCTTGATTATGATTTTTATGTGGAAAAACAACTTAAACCCATTGCTGATGATATTCTCCCCTTTATTGACAGTGATTTTGAATCTATTGCAGGTAATCAAATGGGTCTCTTTTAGCTGAATTAAAAAGGGCTCGCTAAAGCCCTTTAATCAAAAAAACATATAGAACTAAACTAATTTAACATTTATGTTTTGTATTAGTTTTTACAAGCTTACGAAATCCTAAGCCTAATATAACGATACTTAGTAACGCTGCAGTACTTGGCTCGGGTACTTCGACTGGTTGAGTGTTTATCGGCTGTATGCTGACATCACCGTTATTATCTCTTATATAGTTCTATACTCATGACCCCTCGAAATACTCGTTTCAGCGAGAATTAAAAGGCTTAGAGGCAAGGCATTGATTGAAGAGAATGGTTGTTCCCTTGTCGAAATTAATAACGCGACATATAAGCCTTTTAAACTCGCCCAGGGGGGACGCCTGAGAAAATCATGCTCGTCGTTGCGTATGTAATTAAGGGAACAACCATTAATGAAATGCGCGCCTTGATCATGAATCGCTCAGACGTCCTGAAACAGACATTTTGAAGTGTTATGAGTATAAAAGATCTTCTTTGTCACAACTGCGGGTATAACGGCATTTACCAAAATCCCATCTATGATTAGTCATGTCGGACGCTGCAAGTTCACCTTCACCGGTGAAATCATCTATCAGTACTCCTGAGCCATTGATTATGGCTTGCTCATAAGCCGATATTTCCCCCGCATCTGCTGTTGAAACTAAGATAAAACTAAAACACAATAGTAATTTTTTCACTTTCCTCTCCAAAAAATTAAGTAGCGTTTAGAGTATCTTAAGCATCAAAAAGACACTGTACCATTAACGCCAAATTACGTGCATAGTGCGCCAACACCATAAATATCAAGCTTTGATATTCAATAATGTACTGATTTATGCTTATTTATTTTAAATGTGAAGAACAAAGCCTAGCCACTGAAGCAGATTCAGGTTATAAATACTTTATACCTATTTTAGATGGCTAGATAGCTGAAAAGGATTGCTGTGACTAAAGGCAACCTTCTTATTGAGAATTGATATGAAACAAGATACTAAGATTGTAAATGCAGGACGTAGTGCAAAGTGGACTAATGGTGTTGTTAATCCTGCGGTCACTCGAGCATCTACGGTGGTTTTTAATACGGTAGCTGAAATGAATAATGCCGTTGCCAACCGTCATAACCAAACTATGGTTTATGGTCGTAGGGGAACAACAACATCTTTTGCATTTAGTGATGCGATGACCGAATTAGAAGGCGGCGCTGGATGCGCCTTGTATCCCTCTGGTACCGCAGCAATAACCAATGCTATTTTGGCGTTTGTTAAGCAGGGCGATCATATCTTAATGGTTGACACTGCTTATGAGCCAACACGTGACTATTGCGATAAAATATTAGCAAAAATGGGCGTAAGTACTACCTATTATGATCCTATGCTTGGCGCAGATATCGAAGGTTTGATTCAAGAGAATACGTGTCTAATTTTCTTGGAATCACCGGGCTCTATTACGATGGAAGTTCAAGATGTTCCGACGATAAGCGCGATTGCTCATAAACATGATTGTATCGTGATGCTTGATAATACCTGGGGCGCGGGTATCAACTTTAAACCGTTCGACTATGGTGTTGATGTTAGCGTACAAGCGGCAACAAAGTATATAGTGGGTCATTCTGATGTAATGCTTGGCACCGCTACTGCGGTGGAAAAATATTGGCCACAACTACGTGATTACAGTTACTTGATGGGGCAATGTACCTCTCCAGACGATTTATATTTGGCATTGCGTGGTATTCGTACTCTAGGTGTGAGATTAAAGCAGCATCAGCAAAGTGCAATGAAAGTCGCGCAGTGGTTACAGTCTCGTCCAGAAGTGGCTAAAATATTACATCCTGCATTCGAATCTTGTCCAGGGCATGAATTTTTCAAACGAGACTTTGAAGGCTCGAATGGTTTATTCTCATTTGTGCTTAACTGCGGAAATAAAGTGGCATTAACAGCCTTTTTAGATGGTTTACATCACTTTAAGATGGGTTATTCATGGGGAGGTTTTGAAAGTTTAATTCTAGGCATCACTAACGTAAATGCAATTCGTAGTGCTACCACTTTTGACTGTGAATTTCCGCTAATTCGTCTTCATATCGGTTTAGAAGATGTTGATGATTTAATTGATGATTTATCGAAAGGATTTGATCGTTTTAACCAAATACTTGATAAATTATAAATCATAAATCATAAACGATAAAAATATTATTCATATTTGTCTAACTAAGCGCTGTTACTGTGCTTAGCTAGACTCTTTACTCGGTTATAGATCAGTGGAAGATAATTTTACAACATAGAATAAGCAATCATTTATCGCCGTATCTTTATTGGTTGTCGCTTTAAATAGTCGTAGGTTATGTCGACAAACCAATTGGTTCTCTCTGGCATAAAAATAATCATCAATTACATTTTTACCGCTTTTATCAATGAGTTGAAGGTTATCAAGGCCGTTTCCATCGATCCAACCTAACATTTCATCTTGGTGAGCACTACCAAAATTGAAACACTCTATGTTGTCTTTTAAAGTGATGCCACTATAACCTTCATCATGTTGTGCATAAGACAGTTTTGTTTGTGCTTTTAACTGCAACCTAAGTGGCCGGTAGATAACTTCGACGGACTTTTCTTGATGTATATAACCAATGTTTTCGCACTGTGCTACTTGGCTAATGCCCGAAAAGGCAATTTCATGGGCTTGTTCGTCTTGGCAGCCACCACATTCAATGGTGATAAAAGGGCAATCAAAATTTTGCTCCATTATCGACCCCATATTCAAATCAGATAAAATGAGGGTTTGGCAAAAGAGTGATGCCAGCGATAATGTTTCTGTGGTCACAACTGAGCTTACTGCGAATGTAGGACCTGAGCTTGAAGAGTTGTGAAGATCGATCACCATTTCTGGGCTAACTTCTCTAATTGCTCGTTCAATCAAGGATGCTCGCTGACAATACCCCCTTTGTCCATCATGACATTCAAATGAGCAATTTTTACCAAAACAGCGATTAATGTCCATACCGCCACTTATATAACGTTGACTAAATAATGGTTTGCATGTCGCGGCTTCTACTGAACAAATGATGAAGCGTATATTCGTACTAGGTTTTTCTTGTATCAATACTTCAGTTAAATAGCGATGCATGGCAATTAAACCCGAGGGCTCATTACCATGGAGTAATGTCGTAAAAACTCGGCACTTAGTCTGATCATTCCCTGAGATATCAATAACGGTAGGACCTGTCATAGATAGAAGGAATTGCTCATAATCCGCATGTAAATCTTGCCATGTTGGATTTTTTAAATAGTTGATTTCACTAAAATCTATATCCATGGTGCTGCCTAAGTAATGTTTGTTGTATAAAATCCATATTAGAACTAAGGATGTCATACTTGCAGCAACCCGCATGTTGATTAAGGTCAATAAATTGTAGTAAATAGGTGATTTATATTTATTTGGCGGTAAACTATCTCTATATTTGCACAAAATCTATATAGAGACCCTGTTATGAGTGAAGAAACAATTTTTTCTAAAATTATTCGTCAAGAAATTCCAACGCCATTATTATATCAAGATGACTTAGTGACAGCTTTTAGAGATATTAGCCCTCGTGTTGATAGTCATATCTTAATTGTACCCAATAAACATATTGCTACTATTAATGAGGTAACGTGTGAAGATGAATTAACCTTAGGACGCATGATAACGGTTGCCAAAAAGTTGGCCAAAGAAGAAGGTATTGATGAAAAGGGTTATCGTTTAATTATCAATTGCAATAGTGATGGCGGACAAGAGGTCTATCATATTCATATGCACTTATTAGGTGGTCAGCCTTTAGGGCCTATGTTGTCTTTATAGTAATGGGTTCGTCTATTAATAAGTGAAGTATGCGATAAACGGCAAGATTAGTAAGGTCAAAGGCAATGAAATCATTTAATTTTTAACGCATACTTTGTTATAACATCCTCTAAATGGTTATTTGTGTGAATTGGAAAGAATTACTAGAAAATAGAAATCGTTTGTTTTGGCTAGCCCATACCGCGGGCTGGTTTGGTTTTGCTTTTGTCCATTATCTTGGATCGTTGCAACATGACTTACGTGATATTTTTGTGGTTATTATCTTTCTTAACGCTTACGCAGGTTGGTTGTTTACGGTACCTTTGCGTTATATATATCGAAAAGCGTGGAACTTCCCCCCCATTAAAATTGCGCTAGTGGTCATATTTTCATCCTATTTTACCGGCGTTTTATGGCAGATAGTTAAAAATATTAATCACTGGGAAATATATAAACACGGCTATGAACCAAAATTTTGGTTTATGTATACCCAATCAAGCTTAAGCTCATTTTATATTATCTTAAGTTGGAGCGGCTTATATTTTGGTAGTAAATACTATCAAATGTTACAGGTAGAAAAACAAAATGTTTTAAAAGCTAATGCTGTTGCTCATCAAGCACAATTAAAAATGTTGCGTTATCAGCTCAACCCTCATTTTTTGTTTAATACCCTTAATGCCATTTCAACACTAATTTTAATAGAAGAAAATAAAACCGCGAATACCATGGTAACTAAGCTCAGTGAGTTTTTACGTTATTCTCTTGATAAAGATCCGATGAAAAAAGTTACCCTGGAATCTGAAATACAAGCGCTACAATTGTACCTTGCTATAGAAAAGGTACGTTTTGAAGATAGGTTACATCTCGATTTTCAAATAAATGACAACTGTCAACAAGCATTAGTGCCAAGTATGATTTTACAGCCACTAGCTGAAAACTCAATTAAACATGCTATTGCGGTACAAGAGCAGGGCGGTAGTATTACTATTTCGGTTAATCGTTTTGCCGATGACTTGCTCATTGAAGTGGCTGATAACGGACCCGGTGCCGATATCATTGATGGTAACTTACATCGTGAAAGTGGTGTTGGTTTAGCCAATACACGTGAACGATTACAAGCCTTATACAATGAAAAATTTTCGTTAGTTGTTTCCCATAACCAACCTTCTGGTGTTAAAGTAAATCTTCGTATGCCATTTCAACAGGGCTAAATTAGCTATACTTGTTTTAGTGCTGTTTGAACGTCACGATTTATTTTATAACAACTCATTAATTAGGAAATTTTTTATGTCGCTATCCACCATCATTGTTGATGATGAGCCGCTAGCTCGCAAAGGTTTGGCAATACGTTTGCAAGCCCATAGTGATATTAACGTTATAGAACAGTGTTGTAATGGTAGGGAAGCATTGGAAGCAGTGCGAGCTTATCAAGTTGATCTCATGTTCCTTGATATTCAAATGCCAGGCCTTAATGGTTTTCAAGTACTAGAGAGTATTATCGATCAAGGCTTAGTTATGCCTGTTGTTGTATTTGTTACCGCATTTGATCAATACGCATTAAAAGCTTTTGAAGTACACGCACTTGATTATTTATTAAAGCCCGCCGATGAAGAAAGACTAGCGAAAACGATAGATAAAATTAAACATTACTTTAAGAGTAGTACTGATGCGGCACACAAATCAAAGTTAGTGCGATTAGTGAGTGATGTTACCGGTAACGACTACCAGAAAATATTAAATGAATTAGAAAATAATCAAGAGCTTAGCGCCTCTAGCTATTCTGATGTTTTGGCGATTAAGGATGCGGGCGAAGTAAACCGTGTACCCGTAAAGGATATCCTGTGGATTGATGCCGCAGGCGATTATATGTGCGTTCATACCTTGTCGGATAAGCAAAACAGTAATCCTGAAAATACTTATATCTTAAGAAAAACAATGAAAGAGCTTGAGGCATGTTTAGACCCAAAGCAATTTATCCGCAATCATAGATCAACAATCGTAAACAAAAATGTTATTGAAAAATTTTGCAGTCAAGTCAATGGTGAGTACTTTCTAGTATTGAAAAATGGTAAAGAATTAAAGGTAAGTCGCAGTTATAAAGATAAGGTAAAACACGCTGTTAATAGTTAATAGAACTCTGGGTGAGTATTTTTTAACTGTGATTCAATTATCAACTCATAGTATGAAAACAAAAAAAGCCATATATCAAAGATATATGGCTTTTTTAAATGTCAAATATTGCTATTTTACTTGAGGTGCTTTTTAGTTACCGTTAACACTTTCAAGGTATTTGAAGCGCCAACAGTTTCCATAATATCACCATGGGTTAGAATAAGCTTATCACCAACAGCTAAGTCAATTTTTCCACTAACCGCTTGTAAAATCTCGTCAGATAAACTCTCATGCGCGATATCAGTTGAATCAAACTCAATCGGGTAAACACCACGATAAATGGCCGTTTTGTTCAACGTTTTTGGATGACGTGATAATGAGAAAATAGGTAAACCAGAAGTAATTCG
>Ga0209291_1002504_pt1 | contig 14758 bp, 16 predicted proteins | sample GOMGulsemesocosm_FD_184633 | JGI IMG/M metagenome (GOLD analysis project Ga0209291, IMG submission 184633) | Methane-oxidizing microbial communities from mesocosms in the Gulf of Mexico - GOM9B Gulf of Mexico (SPAdes) (version 2) | ecosystem: Environmental > Aquatic > Marine > Cold seeps...
GATTAGATATAAACAAACGTAAAATAACACCAAACTACAATAAGTAGAAAAACCTAAAAAGTATATTAAAACAGAAGTTTCAATAGATTTTTATAAGTTTTGTTTATATCGGTTACTTTCCAATACAAAAAGTAACTTCTCTTTATCTATAAAAGCTTAAGTCTATTGAGGTACAAGAGAGGTACAAAATCTATAATAATTGATATAAACAACACAAAGAAAACGCATAAAATCAATATATTATTTTAACAAATATAATAATAACTTTAAACTATTTTATATTTGCGATATGGAAAGAAATAAAAAAAACTGGGATGACTTAATAATAATAGTTGCCTTAATTGTAATCACAATTGTAATTGTTTATATAGTAACAGTTGGAAAAATCAATCTAATACAAATCATTGATGAAACTAACAAAAAAACAAGAAATGAGGCAATAAGAAAACATGAAAGACTGAAAATTCACCTTGATAAACAAAAAGATTTAAAAGAAAAACTTACTCGAAAATTTAAAAGAATCTATTTTGCTATTCGTTTATTATTTGTGTTAGGATGGGCTTCTGGAATAGCTATACTATACTACTATAAAATAGTAACCGACTTAAGTAGTTTTCTAAACTACTCTCAAGCCACAGTTCTCCTATTTATACTATTATACTTCCTAACCTTTGGGAACTTAACCAACCTCAACACATTCCTTAATATGATTAAAAGTAGATTAGAAAACTGGATATGGGGTAAACACATTAATATTGACAAAATAATTACGATTAATGAAGAAGAATTAAAATCATTAGAAAGTAATATGTAAATTCTCATTATTAAAAACTATCAATTTTAGTTGAAAATTAATACATTTATAAGTTTTCGTAATTACTACTAGTTGAAAACTATCTTTATAGAACATCTATTGTCACAAGAATTCATTTCAATAAAAATAAACACATGTCAGAAGGTCTCCCAAAATTCATATCAAAACTAAGTATTAAAGAATTCGGAACTCATTTAACTCAATATACAAACCTATATCTAAAACCAATAGATAGTTGGAAGAAAGCATATAGTCAAAGAAAAAGTGGCTACGATTTTACTATTTTAAACTTAATATACTATTCAACTTTAGCTCTGCTATTAATAAAGGATTTTTACTTGACAGCACAATTTGTTGTGTTAGATGTTTTACTAACATTTGTTCCATTTATCATTTTCATTATACCTTTTCATATATGTACTAAAATATTTAAAATACATAAAAGATGGACAAAATTTTTCAGAGTACTATTAATTATAAAATTCCAACTTACTCCACCATTAATACTCATTATACTCTTTACTCAATGGAGTGAAATAGAAATATTCTATATTATCTATAATAATGGCCTTTGGATTATGTGGTTAGCATTCTTTTCAGTTATCCCAATGATTAGTTTTATTTCTACTTTAAAAAAAGTATTTTGGATAACCTTAAATTATCTATTTTTTATCATTGGTATCACTTTGTTTAGTTCTCTCATCATTTCAGTGGATGTAAACAACGAATTAATTAATAAGATTCAAATTAATAATCCAAATAATGAATATCAAAATTTTCAACTTCAAACCTCATTTACTATCAATAGAATTGAAGATAAAAACTTTATTGCTATTTACAAACCCTTTGAGAGTAATTCTGTAATCGTATCTAAAACACAATTTTCTACTCCCAAACTTGCATCTATAATCATTAAGAACTCAACAAATAATCTCATAAAAAAACAAACTATACTTGATTCAATATTATCAAAAACAGACTCTAGTTACATACCTAAAAAGTATGAACTATATACAGTACCTCTTATAAATATTGATTTTTTGGATTCAATTAATAAAGAAACCGAATTGTATTTCTATAAGGATTTAAACTTCTTAGAAAGGGTTAAAGACTCCAGTCAATTCAATAGTAATAAACAGTATTTTTCATTGTATTTTGATTATTTGAAACACTACGAGCAATTATTTATAAATAAAAAGAATAGAATAGAAATTATTTCAAACCTAATCCCTCTAAGTAAAGTTGAAATTGATAGTAATCAAATTGTTGCATACTATGAATTACCTAACCAATATATTTTCAATAAAAAAGAAGAATTAATATCATTAAAAATTGAATTAGATGAACGAGAGTTTAAATCAAATTTTTTGTTGACTATAATACTATACCCAATTGAAAAGATACTCGAACTAATAGAATATGACTAGTTAAAAACTATCTATTATCAACTTACTAAAATACTTTGATGTTTTTACTATAAAAACACCAAAACGACATGAACAAGTGAAAGTTCTTCAAGCTGTAATTTGATTGTATTATAAAATAGTAATAAAATTATAAAATTAGTTCAATATTAACCCAAAGAACAAGTATATTTAACCGCTCTGAATAACAACATAAAAAATTGTTGTACATAAAAACAAACCTATGAGAACTTACATGTTTATTTTCACTCTTTTAATTTCAACCACTATATATGCTGATGTTAATATTGAACCTGACACATCATGCTGTGGAAAAACAATTGAAAGTATAGAAAACATTTCATACGCAATAAATAGTCAGACTAGCATAGTTAATGATATATCAGTTGAGATAAAAGACTTAAACCAAACTATAAAGACTAAACAAATTAAATGTCCCGAGATAAATAAAAATGATGACTGCTCTCCTTGGGGTTCGATAATTGGAGCACTAATATCTGGAATAATTGCTATCATTATTTTTATTATCGGTTACCTAATTGAGAAAAAGAAAGATAAAAGTAGAAAGTTAGAAAGGTTGAGTGAAATAAGAATACATTTATTTAATTTAATCGGGCAAATAATAGAGAGCATCAATATTCAAACAAGTATTATTGATGAATACACTACCAAAATAGAAACAAACCCATACGATATATACCAAATTGAAAAATTTAATCACTCCGATTTAGAGAGACTTTTGTTACTCGACTCAAATGATATTAGACAAATATTCGTCAACAATAATCAGTTAGGAATCAGCCCGTACATCAATCTATATAGAAATATTGACCATGTACAAGCTAGTTTAAGCGAAATCTTTATAAATCTAAAATCTTATTCAAATTCAGAAATAAGGGATCTAATAAAAAAAGTTGTTTCTGAACGAAATGAACTATTTAAAATAATCTCAACAACATCAACTGAAGTAAATCTTTCTGGAAATATTGTAAAAACCTTCATGACATATAATAAACACAAATCAGTGAGTGTCGATATTCAATATGATTTCAAAGCCTTGATTAATCCACTTCATCAAATATTTAAAAATCAACCAGAATTAATAGCAGAATATCCAGATATTTTTAATCAAAACATGAAAATTGGTAATTATATTATGACACTATCTCAAATGAATCAAGAACAAATGAATCATATGCAATTCGAATCCAAAGAATTAAAGAAAACATTAATAAATTTAGAAAAAATATACAATAAAAACAAACCAAAATAAGAATTAAGTTGATTAATGCAAGAGTTAAACACTTGTCTGAGGAAAATATTTATTTAGAACTTTAATAATTTCTTTTATAAAATACTCTTCCCATTTTCTACCTAAACCATTCAGCTCCAAAACATATTGAATCAATAAAGTACGCAAGGCATTCATATGATTAGCCTCAATTGGGACTAATGTTGTATTTTGATATCTCTCTTCTAAAAATTTTTTAAAACTTCCAAGAACTCTTTTATCCCCCTCTTTTAACATCATAAAAGTTTCACTTTCTGTGATTGACGAGAACATTGGATAATCATTTACTGTATAATTTAAAGTCGAGTCTTCTATATATTGTTCAAAAAATTCAGCAGGGGACTCCAATAGATTATCTTTAATGGCATTTAATTGTATTCCTTTTCTTTCACCCTTTTCTTTTCTTATTTCTTCAATTCCAAAATCAATAACCTTTTGATTAATGTGACTTAACTCACTATGTCCAGTCATTTTAAACCTTGAAAACTCATGCTCTTTAGATTTTTTTATAGAAGTAATTAATCCTACTTTTATGTCTTCAAAAACATTTTCAATATTCAACTCTAAAAGGTTATCATATCTTTCTACATAGTGTATCACAGTTAAATATTCGGATGGCAAATACTTAGCACGTTTAGCATTTTCAATTAATTCTAATGTATTCCTTTTATACTCAATATCGGACAACTCAAAACAACTACCATACGATAATGAATTCATTATTTGATACTCAGGGAGAATAACTCCATTATCCACATTAAATATCGAATTAAACTCATCTATAAACTCTTCAATATTAAAATCACTATAATTCGTTAAGTGAGTGAATATCGTTGTAAAAAAGGTGTAATTATTTTTTTTAATACCATACTTCTTAATGAATAAGTTAAAATTAAATTCGTTATCTATAACTACATCTCCCTCATTATTCGAATCAACATTTGTACTTTGATCGAAATTACCACTTAACATAATATCATTCATTAATACAACTGGATTTTTCAACTTATCCTTATCCTTATATGATAACATTGACGATTTATATTCCACCGCAAGAGCTAAAGATAATAATGTGATTTTATTTACATTGTTTTCGAAAATTTCTTTTAATTCATGATCCACTGAAACAATTTTTAATTGAAACAATGAATAGCATTTCTGATAACATTTAAGTGCATAAATTAAGTGTCTATAATTGTTATTAATTGAATCAGAAATTTTAATTAACATCCCAATATTTTGTTCCAAAAAACTCCCATACAATTGAAAACTGGCGTTTGAATATCTATCTTTAATTATACTTTTAATTATAACCTCTGGAGGAATATTAAAAGGAATAGAGATATCAATTACCTTCTCTTTTAAATCATTGTAGTTCTCTGAATCTTTTTTTAATACATCTTCATTAACCAGAATCAACACTTTCACACCAACGTCAACTAAACTATTAATATAACCAATCAAATCATTTATTGATAATGCTGAATTCTTACGCTCTAAGTCATCAAAACAAATAAATATTTCATTCTCATTTAAAGCATTACTCCCAACATCCTTAACATCAGTTAAATAGTCATTTGCACTACCTAAGCCCTTGAAATTAAGGAATCCTTGTAAACCAATTTTAAAAATACTTCCTGTTACCTTTAGTCTTTTTTTTCCTTTTTCCGTAAAATATCCTTTGAATAATTTGGATTGATAAAACTCAAATACAATTTTTGTTGAAATTTCTTCAATACTTTTTAAGCCAAATAAAGATATATATATTGGTTTGTATTTTTTAGTATTATCTGAAAAAACAGAAGTATTTCTTATTTTCTTATCTAATGTATTTCTATAGTAATGCGTCTTACCAGTTCCCCAATTACTCACTAATTGAATTGCATATTCTGTTTTTTCGATTAAGTAATCCTCAATAAAACTATCTATATTTTTCATACAATTATCCCTTAAAATAAATATTTAAATAATACTACTATCCGCTAAATGTAATGAAATTACCAACTAATATAAAAAAATGAACTCTTGAATTTCATGAAATTCTAATTAATAAAGCACTTTTATTTGCAAATAATGAAAATGTACTTGAATACTTTGATAAAGATAAACTATACCTATAAGATTCATGGGATCTAATTGACAAAAATGAAATGATAAAAAATATCTAAAAATTGATTTCAAAAACTGTATCGACTTCATATTTCTTTTCATGCTAACAATTTATTCATCAGCTAATCCCGAAAAAATAAATAGTACCTCTGCAAAGACAATTATAATCACATCAAAAATTTCATTAGACATCGATATATTCACACATATATAACAGCAAAGTACACATTAAGCCAAATTAACAAAACAGGAGTCAAATAGGAACAGAACGGGTGAAAAGAAATGTCTGATATTAATTTAATTAGACAATTTTCATACTGGTTTACTCAGGAAAAACAAATACTGTTATTGTCAAAGATGTAAATTAAAAAGTCTCTTTTAATTATAACTTATATAACACTTTTTACTTGTTTATTAAAAGTAGGTATTTCAGTTTAATGATGTAAATCAGTTATGAGTCAAACAAATATTCTCATAATAATTTATACTTTTACAAATGTCATGGATTTATTTCTTTAGTTTTAAAGAAACATTAAATGAAGAGCAACAAGACTTATACTAAAGTAAAATCATTTCATAATTATATTATACTATCGCATAAATGGAAAATCTAAAAAACAAGCTTCGTGAGTTCGCGATTGAAAGAGATTGGGATCAATTCCACACCCCTAAAAACCTAGTTATGGCTATAACAGGAGAGGTTGGAGAACTAACCGAAATATTCCAATGGCTAGACGATAAAAATTCAAAACTTGAAAATTTAAATGAAAAGGATATAGCAAGAAGTAAAGAAGAAATATCTGATATTTTTCTATACTTAATAAAACTAGCTGATAAATTGGAAATAGATTTAATAAAAGAAGCAAATAATAAAATCGAACTTAATAGAAAAAAATACCCTATTGAACTTTCAAAAGGTAATTCTATAAAATATAATCAACGACATGAGTAAAGTAATCTTACAACCATCAGGAAACAAAGATGCAAGAGAACACTATAGTGATACAATTGAGAAAAGTATCCCTTTACTTTCAATAAAACCTTACATTTCACTTAAGGAATTTGAAACACTTAATGACATTTACCCAAGTGGAGAATGTAAAATTTGGGGAGTAACACCAGGAAGTCGTGATAATAATATAACTAAATGGAATAGAATTGAGATTGGTGATGTATGCTTATTCTCAAGAGAGGGAGAAATTTACGCATCAGCTGTAACAACATTTAAATTGCACAGTAAAAAACTTGCAATATCACTCTGGGACTTTGATAACAAAGGTCAAACATGGGAATACATCTACTTTTTGGAAGAAGTAAAAACGCATAGTATCCCTTATCTTCAATTTAACAAAGTAGTTGGTTATGCTGATAATTATGTAATTCAAGGGTTTAATGTATTAGATAACGAAAAAAGTAATAAACTTTTACAATTTTTTGATTTAGAGAGTGAAATATTCATAGAAGACGTTTCAAAAGAGAACTATGAAAAAATTCTTGCTAAACTTGAAAACTTGAAAGAAACTGAAACTGAAATATCTTCGACAAGAAGATTAGAACAAGGCTATCTTAAAAAATTGCTATTTGGTAAAAAAACTATTGGAACTTGTGCTGGGTGTAAAAAAGATTATCCAGTGTCGTTTCTTGTAACTGCACACATAAAAAAAAGAGCACAATGCGAGCCTAATGAACGTACAGATGTTAATATCGTAATGCCCATGTGTAAAATGGGATGTGATGAAGTATTTGAAAAAGGTTATGTAAGCGTTTCAAATGGAATTTTTATTGACATGAATAAAACTCCTAAAAGTACAGCATTACAAGATTATATTAATGTTTTTTCAAATACAAAATGTGATTATTTTAATGAGAAAACAGAAAAATATTTTAACTGGCATTTAAAAAATACTTAATAATCAAAAAAGGGAATATTAGTTTACTCCCTTTTTTTTATGGCTAATTTTTTCCAACTAGCTTTCCGTGGCTATTTTCGTTAATTTCGTTAAATCAGCATCTTTAGAAAATTGTATTAAAAGAATAAAATTTATTTACTTGATTATAGGCCGTTATAAAAGATGTAAAATGTTTCTTCATTAGCTTTGTACCAGTATTTACTCTTAAGTCATAAGCTTTATTATCTCTATTGTTAACATATCTAATTTGCATTTTAGTAACAGGCTCATCAATTACATAGCTAATGAATGATTTTACACTTGAATTTATAACAACATCAGAGTGCTCAGTTACCCCATTGTCGACATCAGTCTTAGTATCCTTATCAAAAAGCTTAAAAACCTTACCACGGTGTTCCCTCACCTCTTTTCTACTACCTAACAAATAACTTATTTCATCAAAAAATATCCAACTTGAATTATTATATGAGTTTACTATGTGAATAGGGGTGATTTTTTGGACACTATCTTCAACATACATCCCAAAGTACAATTGTATATAACTTACGTTATAAGTACTAACGGTGAAGTCTTTTGGTACTAAAGGAATTGGCTTTGATTTTATCCAAGTTATATTTTCATGATAGTCATTTTTCATAATGACACCTTTTAACTTTAAGTTCTCTTGTTTTTCTTGACTGTACACTAATGCTGAAGTTAGACAAAGTACAGTTAATAATAGTAATAATTTATTTTTCATTCTTTTTTGTTTTTTCCCTGTCAGTTCCAAACAAGGATTTATAAAAAAAGAAGCGTGGAACTGAATCGTAAAAACCAAGGTATCGCCAAACACCTACATCAATACAAAACAGAACACACGCCATACTTGGCGTAGCTCTAAATCTGTATTTATTGATGTGTTTTGAAATTGGCGATTTCTGGTTATCAAATACGATTACGCTACTCTAATATTTATTCTATTTACCTACTTATTTATTCGTTTTTAGTCATTATTTATTTGAATAAACAAATATAAGTCAAATATTGACATTTAATAAAGAAGGCTAATATTTAACCATACATTTTTTTCATGAGTTGTAAATATCTTTTTGTTGGTTCACCCCTATAGAACTTCTTAAAATGTTTACTATTTATCTCTTCTCTAATTTCATCACGTGAATAAAATCGTTCAAGTTTTTGTCTTAATTCTCTCCAATCTTTAGATTCAATTTGTGTTTTATAATAAGCACATCTCTTAAAAGCTTCTCTATGCGAAAAATCACCATTTACAAAGTAAAGTTTTCTACATTTCTTTTTAGTTACTCGACAAACAAAGTACCAATACTTACCCCTACCTAAGTTTGAAGATTTTGAAACAAGGTTAACTCTATACTCCTTACTCTTTCCATTATAATTATACGATAAAATAATAAAACGTTCTTCTTTTATAAATGAATAAACCATTATAGTTGCAATTATTTGCCCATTAATAGACCAAGAAATAGAACTTTTCTTTTGTGTATCGTCATTTAACAAATTTCTATTTAATAGAGTTTTAATTGTTAATTGTGGCACTTCATCAAAAAGTATCGGAAATGTTAACTCTTTTGGCATTTTTTTAGTGAATTGAAACCTAAATTATTAAAGAACTTATAGAACTATATCCATGTCGTACGGATAATTCATTGGTTCTCCCTCTGTAAGTAAAACTGTTTCAACCTTTGGAAATAAATAAGGCATCATTTTTAAAGTGATACTTATTCTGTCTTTAGCCTCCAACTGCTCTAGAAGTTCTGGCATTTTCTCTATTTCATTTTCCATTATCGTTTTTAGAGAGGTTCTTAACCCTGACACTAAAATTACATTTTCTGTTTTCTTTTTCATAATTCATGTTTTATAACTTTTTCTAAATCTATTTTTCTAAAGGCTACTTATTCACCTTATAACTAAACTGTGAAATGGTCGCTTTTTAATATTCTATTTTCTATTGTGAATTGGTCGCCTTTTAAATCTATTAATTCGTATGTTTTTTGCTCTATCAATCCTCTTAAGAATACTTTCATTTCGTTTGAGTAATTCTCTACTATCTCACTGTACACTCTCTTCCTTTTAAGCCTGTTACTTTTGTTTATTTCATCAATCCAGTATGAAGGTAGCTTCCATTTATAAAAATCTTTAGGCAGTGGTTTAATCAGACCTTCATCAATTGTCCAGTCAAATAAAAAGACCTCATCAAACTTACTTAATAACTCCTTTTTTAAGTACCCTAAATTTGTTCTAACTTTCAAATCATTTAGTGTAGTAATTTCGTATTTTTTCAAATCAGCCATTTTACTAAAGTGTATCTCAAACCTTAATAGTTTATAGGGTAAAGAAAACTGTAATCCTTTGTCATATATTTTGACATTATACCTATCGTGTGTGGCAATTCTAAAATCTCCTTTCCCTTTCTTTACTTTTTCATTCTTAAACTTTTCTATTCCATGAAAAAGGGTATTATTAAGTATTAAAGAGGTTTTAAAAGGCAAATTAATATTTACCCCCACTTCAATATTCTCTAGTTTACAATTACTTAGTTCTATATTAAATAACCGTTCTATCTTATTGAGGGTATAAAGTAAATCTGTATAGGTAAAATCATTGTAATTGTGTTTACCTTCATTAAAAAAATAATGTAAGCTTCCACTTAACCAAATTTTGTTTGATCGTATTATAAAAGTTAACCCTTGATATTTTGCAACTCTTTTATGTAACAACTCCCCAGTTCGTTCATTAACCTCTCGTTTAAACTCAAGTAATCTGTGGTTTTCAAGCAATCCTATATACTCAGCTGATAGCTTTGTTTTAATATAATCAATAGCCATAGTATTATGCAAAAAGTGAATACTGGATACTACTTTTGAAAAGTCGTTTATCAGTTGTTAAATAACCTGCTATACACTTGGTTACCTCACATAATGTAGTTTCATATACTTGCAGTCTGCTTTGGTCTCTTAACTTCTTAACTGGACAATAAATACCTGTATCTACCTCAACTACCTTCATAGCTTTTGGGTTTTCTGACAAAGAACTATAAGCAAAGCTTAAATGTATATTAGAACTTCCCATTACCCCCAGCTTTAGAATTAATAAAACTTTCGGCAATAGTGTCTACCTCCGAATTAGATAAACTTTTTCCTTCTTTAATATATTCTGTAAGAGCTTGCTTAGAGAAATAAACACGTTTACTGCCAATTGGCTTGCAAAACGGAAGTTCCCCTTTACTTTTTTTTGAGTAAACCGTAGCTATTGATAATTTTAAGAAATTAGCCGTTTCTTGTACTGTTAATAGAACCTCTTCTTGCTCTATTTTTTCAATCTCTTTAGATTGATGTTTAATGTCAAGTATTAAGTTTTCTATACTGCTTAATCTTGCTTCAATTAATTCAAATGGATTATTCATAATTATCGCTTTTAAAATCTATGCGACAAAGATTTGAATAAGCCTAAGTTGGTAACTGGTTATAACTGGTTACAAAGATTATATAAACTCGCTTTTAAGTATCCTTTTTAATATTCCAACCTCATCTAAAGCCCTTTGTTTTTGGTCTATTAGAATCAGTTCAATAACACTTTCGATAAGTTTGATTTTATTTTTGTTTTTTTGTATTGAACCTTCATCCCCCTTTCTATTAGTTGGGTAATGATAGTAGTTAAAATGTTGATAAAGCTTATGACCCGATTTGTGACCATATTTTTCTGCAATTACATTCTTATTATCATTGGTAATGGATTCATTATTATAAGCATAGATTAGAGCTATTTGAGCCAATGAAAGCTTCCTTGGTTGTGATAGCTCATCTAATGTCTTGGTAATCTCTTTAATGCCTATGTTCTCCAAATGAACTCCTGTTATACTACAATCGAAAGAAATATAATTTATTCTGACTTCATTGCAAAGTTTGTAAAACTCAAGCTGATTAGTAATACAAGCTAATTGTAGGTCATTAAACATTTCAACATACACAACAAGAGCAACTTCTTTATATAAATCAAATTCTAATTTATTCTTTTTATTATTAATTCCTTCACAGTCATTAAAGAAATGTTGTAATTGACGTAAATGAGTTAAATAGTATCTTAACAAATCTTCTTTAGCTACTTTCTCATTTTTTTCTAAGAAATTAAAATTCAACTCTTTTGCAAAAGAATCAAATAACTTGCCCCTATCTTCACTATTTAAACCAAGTAATTCTTTTATAACCTCATCTTTGGAGTGTTCATAGTACCCAATTAGTCTATAATTGTTTTCAAATTCTTTAAAATTCATTCTCTCCAAAATTTAAGTTGATTCTATTTACCGCTTCTTGTTTCATTTCATCAACAACCTTAGCATAAATTTGAGTTGTCTTTAGGTCTTTATGCCCTAATAACTTTGAAACTGTGTACAAATCTGTACCCTTTAACAATTGAAGCGTTGCAAACGAATGTCTAAAAGAATGAAATGTAATATTTTTTGTTATCTCACCATTCTCAAGCCAGTTGTATAAGTCTTTGTTGTTATAAGCTGAATAGCTTAGTCCTTCAAAAACTTTATCCTCAAGTCCTTTTCTCTCCCCCATCAATTCAAGGGCTTGCACGGAAATAGGTAACACCTCAATACCCTTAGTTTTTTTTTGAGTGAAATTGATAAAAACTCCCACTTCATTAATAACTTCAACCTCTCCCCATTTTAATTTTTTAATATCCGAAAACCTCAAGCCTGTTAATGCTGAAAACAGTGCCACTTTCTTAATTAACTGATTTTTACAAGGTGTTTTAATCAGTTTATTTAATTCATCTTCTGTTAAAAAATCTCTTCTCGTTTCTTCTGTCTTTATAGAACTAACTCGACTATTTATATCAATTTGTAAAATCCCCTCTTTAAAAGCTTGCTTTAGTGTCGCTTTTACTTTATTAAAGTAAGATACAGCTGAATTTTGAGACAGTTTTACCTTTTCACTTCTGATACTGTTTGTAGTTAAAAGATAGTCTTTAAACTCTTCTAACATTATTATATCAATCTCGCTAAATTTTAAATTCCCTTTTGTAAACGTTTTTAAATAATTATAAGCGGAACTCCAATTACCATAATTTGAACCAGTACGCTTATTCATTAGCTTTTCAAAATATTCAACAAAATTAATTTCTCCCAGTTCTCTCAATCTTAGTTTTTCTTTTTCATCTTCTGAATAGATTTCTGGCTTATTCAAGTTGTTTTCCCTTTTAGACCTGATTGCACCAGCTATACGTAACTTTTGTTCATTTTCATTTTTTTCAAGTTGGTTTTTAGGTTTTTCAAAAATGTAACTCCCTAGAAACTCTCTACGAGTAGTTGTAACTAGCTCTCCTTTCTTATTCTTTTTGTAATCAGAAGCCTTTAATGGTATAGGAGGATAGAAGTCAAGGTACAAAGACTTTTTACCATCATTTATTTTCTTCTCTCTTAATGTTACTTTATAACTCATAATTCTATATTTTTCCCTCTTGTGTTCCAAGAAGGAGAGTACTTTACAATCAAAGCCTGTTCAAGTGATACAGTGTCATTAGCTAATTCATTTTCAATAAAAAATTGTTTCCCAACCCTTGCGTAAATATCTATTCTTGAATTTTGAATACAAGCATCAATTACACCTTGTCTTTGCTTTGGCATTCTATTTTGCTTCTTATAATAGTCCAAAGCTCTATGAAAACTTTTTGATTGTCCTATATACATAACTTTAGAGTCTTCAACTAATACGTAAACATTTAATTGAAATTTACTTACTTCTAATTCAGTGAGCATCTTTTGAACACTTGGCTTAGATCCATCAAAAAAATAAACTCCAATTTTTTTAAAACCAATATTAGTTAAATCTTTTACATCTATTTTCATAATATAATTTAAACACCTTTTACAAATAATTCGTCAAAGTGTAGTTTTGATAATTTAACGTACTTCCCCAGTCTTAACTTAGGTATATTATTGTCATTTGACCTACTATAAACCTGTTCTCTACTTAACCCATACTTATCTTGTATCTCAGACACCGTGTACCATTCATTAATATTTCCAACCTCATTTAGTATTTTATCCAAATATTTGTCTAAATGCCTTTTTGATACGTTTAGCTTACCATTGTGTATCGTTTTAGGTATTTTATTCTGTTTAATAATAGTATTCAAACGACCGTACTTAATTGAATACTTATTCTCTACCTCTTTTACTGTATAAAACTCTGTTACTGGCTGAGACTCTTTTCTTACTCTAATCGGAATCGGTTTACCAAAAAGTTCATCAATATCAGCCCTTCTTATTATTGTTCGAGTTCCTACCTTTGCAACAATTAACTCTTTACGGTCAATCATTCTATAAATGGTTCGCCTACTAACCCCCAATAACGTACAAGCCTCTGTTATACTTAAAAATGGCTTTACTTTTAACTCTTCTATTGGTTGAGTCTTGATAAAACTCATCTCAGTATTAGAAAACTGTATTTTCTCTTCTCTCTTTTTCTTCTTATAAGCTCTTTGGTTACACTTAAGACTACAATACTTTGTAACTGTAGTCTTAGCAGTAAATTCTATACTACAATGCTTACAAATCCTAAGTAATTCAATATTTGAACTCATTTTGTGTATCCTTATGTGCCTATGTGTGTCTTAGTGTGCCACCTTGTGCCAAAAAAAGAGTATTAAGGTACAAATTCACGACCCAAATACTCCAAGGTACAACAAAGGTACAAATTAGTACTGAATAAAGATATAACAACACAAAATAACGACAAGTAACAAAATAGAAAAACCCTATTAAAACAATAGTTTCAATAGGGCTTTTAGTTCTTTATTATTTATTTTGTTTGCATTGGTTACTTTCCAATACAGAAATTCGCAAAAATATTTCCTAATAATTCATCATTTGACACACTTCCGGTAATTTCTCCTAAGAACTCTAAAGTTTCTCTTATATCCATAGCTAATAAATCACCAGGAATTTGAGTTTCTAAACCAGATTTAACTCTACTAATTGCATCATAACTTCTTTGTAGGGCTTCAAAATGCCTTGCATTAGTCACAATTAATTGATTTCCAATATTTGTATTTCCTATCGCATTTTTTAAACTATTAAATAATTCCGGCAAATAGGTTTTATGCTTAGCTGAAATAAATACACCTTCCGAATTTAAAGCTTCAAAATCGTTTAAGTCAATTAAGTCTGCTTTATTATAAATAG
>Ga0209291_1002506_pt1 | contig 14746 bp, 11 predicted proteins | sample GOMGulsemesocosm_FD_184633 | JGI IMG/M metagenome (GOLD analysis project Ga0209291, IMG submission 184633) | Methane-oxidizing microbial communities from mesocosms in the Gulf of Mexico - GOM9B Gulf of Mexico (SPAdes) (version 2) | ecosystem: Environmental > Aquatic > Marine > Cold seeps...
AAAATCTACCGTAGCAAATGCTGTAGAATTAAAATTGAACGAAATAAATAAGCATACATACTTATTAGATGGAGATAATATTCGATTAGGTCTGAATAAAGGATTAACTTTTTCTGATAACGATCGTTTAGAAAATGTTAGACGAATAGGAGAGGTTTCAAAATTGTTTGTGGATGCAGGCGTAATTGTACTTACAGCATTTATTTCTCCTTTCAAAAAAGACCGTTCACAAGTACGTGAATTAATGAATTCTGGCGAATTTATTGAAGTTTTTATTGATACTCCACTAGAAATATGTGAATCAAGAGATCCTAAAGGACTTTATAAAAAGGCGCGTACGGGAGAAATTCCAAACTTTACTGGAATATCATCTCCATATGAATCACCTAACAACGCTGAAATTCATATTAAAGCAGGTGAATTGACGTTAGAACAATCTGTTGAACAAATATTAAATTACTTGAACAAAAATAACTATTTTAATGCCTAAAGAAGAATTACTCCACATTGTAATTACAGCTAGCTTAAAAGCCGGAGAAGCAATAATGAAGATTTATGAATCAGACGATTTTGGTGTTGAACTTAAAGGTGATGATTCACCATTAACGAAAGCTGATTTAGCAGCAGATAAAATCATTCAAGACTACTTATTGAAAACTGGTATTCCTATTCTTTCAGAAGAAGGAAAAAATATACCGTATGAACAACGAAAAGATTGGAAACAGCTTTGGATTGTAGATCCTATTGATGGTACAAAAGAATTTATCAAAAAAAATGGTGAGTTTACTGTAAACATTGCTTTAATTGAAAATCAAAAAACCGTACTTGGTGTTGTTTATGCGCCTGCATTAAATGACTTGTATTTTTCTTCAAAGAAAAACGGTGCATTTAAAATCTCTAATGCAGAAAGTCTAGATATTTCAAATATCATTTCATCAGCGAACCCTCTTCCACTTCAATCAAATAGAACAACGTATACTGTAGTAGCTAGTCGATCACATATGTCTCCAGAAACTGAAGAATATGTAGCAGAAATGAGAAAAGAGCATGGAGACGTTGAGTTGATTTCCAAAGGAAGTTCTTTAAAAATAGTTATGGTAGCAGAAGGTACTGCCGATTGCTATCCAAGATTTGCTCCAACAATGGAATGGGATACAGCCGCGGGTCAAGCCATTTGCGAACATGCAGGTTTTGAGGTGATGGATTGGAAAACCAAAAAAACAATGAAATATAATAGAGAACAGTTATTAAATAACTGGTTTTTAGTTAAATAATTTGTCCATGAAAGAAATCATTAAAGGTTCTTTTCTTATTTTTATTTTTAAAATTTTTGGTGCATTTTCAATGCTAGCTGTTCATCTTGTTATTGCTAGAAAATATGGCGTTGAATCATTAGGTGTTTTCAATTTAATATTTTCGCTTATTACATTTGTAACAATTTTTTCTAGGTTGGGATTAGATACATATTTGATTCGAAAAATACCCGAAATTCAGGATGATAAATTTTATACAGCTGATTTTATAAGTAAAATTTTGCGTCTTCTATTGATAAGTGGATTAGTTTCATCAATACTATTATTACTGACTTCTAATTGGATTGACTCCTTCATTTTCAAAAATACTGATGCGTTTAATTATTTATTAGTAGCAAGTTTTGTTATCATTCCTTATACTTTTTTTAACGCGGTTCCAGAAATATTTAGGGGATTTTATGACATAAAAATATACTCTTTCTTTAGGAATGTCTCTTTAAACTTGGGAATAATTATCTGTCTTGGTATATCTCTTGTTTTTTTTAACTATAAAATTGATGTTGTTTTCGTACTGTTTGGTGTAATTATTTTTACATCTATTTTTATGTTTAATACGTTAATACGATTTCTAAAGAGAAAATCGATAATGCTTTTTAAGAATAAGCCGTTTAAAGACAAGATCTTAAAATATTCTTATCCAATGCTATTTACTTCTTCTATTATGTTTTTAATGGGAAATGTTGATAGCTTTATGATTAGTTATTATATTAATGAAGAGCAGGTAGGGTTATATTCAGCTTGTATTAAACTTTCTATTGGCATATCGTTTATTTTAGCATCTATTAATGGTTTTATTGCTCCAAAAATTGCTAAGGCGCATAGTGACAACAACAAAATTGAAATTAAAAGAATTTATTATTCATCTATTAAATTGATTAGTATTGGAAGTTTACCTATTGTAATACTATTAATACTATTTCCTTCTTTATTTTTAAGCATATTTGGTCAAGAATTTGAAATTGCGACAACTCCCTTAATTATTTTAACTATTGCTACAGGAGTGAATGCATTATTTGGTTCAGTAGGTTACTTGTTAAATATGACTGATAATCAGAATGTGTTTATGAAAATTTTATTTTTAGGGTTGATTATTAATCTTTGCATGAACATTGTATTAATTCCTGAATATGGTATAACTGGTGCAGCTATAGCGACTGCGTCTTCTATGATATTTTGGAATGTAAGTTCGTTTGTTTATTTAAAAAAAATAAAAATATTATAATGAAAAAAGTTAATTTTCTAATAATTGGTACCCAAAAAGCTGGGACTACTTCTCTATTTAATTATTTAAAACAGCATGATGATTTATATTTTTCTGAAGTAAAAGAGATTACGTATTTTGTAAATGACGACTTATATAAAAAAGGAGAGTCATATTATCATTCTTTTTTTAATAAGTTTAACGGAGAAAAAGTTATAGGTAGCTCGGATGTTCACTTATTACCCTCAGGAAATTCACCAAAGAGAGTTAAAGAGTATAATCCAGATATGAAATTTGTTGTGATGGTTAGAAACCCTGTTGATAGAGCATTTTCAGCATATAAGTATGCAGTGAAAAACAATTGGGAAGATAGTTCTAATACTTTTAAAAAAACATTCAAATTAGAAAAAGAGAGGAAGTCCTTAAATAATTATAATTTAATGTACTTTGAAAATGGAATGTATAATAAACATCTTTTAAAGTGGACTCAATTTTTCGATAAAAAACAATTTTTAATAATAGAAGATAAACATTTAAAAGAGAACCCTGAAAGCTGTTTACAACAGATTTTCAATTTCTTAGCTTTAGAAGATTTATCTAATAAGATTGATACATCTAAACAGTTTAATAAGGCTGGTATTGTTAAATATAAATGGCTACAATCGTTTATATTGGATAAAAATAGCGTTTTAAAGACAACAGTTGGGAAATTGTTACCAGCAAAATTAAGAGTTTGGATACGCTCAAATATTTTTCAAAAATTAATTAGATTTAATCAAAAAGATCAGGTGAATGAAAAAATATCTGAGGATTTTAGAAAAGAATTAAATGAATATTTTGCTAAAAGTAATTTTGAACTAGAGAAGTCTTTTAATATTATTAAATCATAAAGTAAAATGAAAGATTTAAATATTCATAATTTGTTTATTCTGAAAAAGTAATGAATAAAATATATTTAAGAACAAATATATATGAGTATTTGTTGATCGTTCTATTTTTAATGTCTCTCTTTTCAAGAATATTAGAGCGCTTTATTTTTAGTGAAATAGTAGGGAATAGTGATGAGTTTTTGGTTGTTATTAGTTTTTTTATAATCTTTATAAAAAATATAAAGAATAAATACATTGATAAATTTAGTACCTTATTAATTTTTTCACTATTATATTTTGTTTGTATTTCATATTTATTTGGAAGGAAAGCGAACATAGATGTACTTCTACAATCAATTATTCATTTAAAGTTGTTTTTCTTTTTTGCTCTTGTTTATTGGAGTATATCAAGTAGAAACATAATGAGAATAATATTGTATATTGGATATTTAAGCCTTATCGGAGCCATTATTAACCTTATTTTTATTAGTTCATTTAATAATTACTTTGATTTAGAAATTAGTGAAAGATCATCTTTCGTTAGAATAGTTGGTTTTCAGTTAAATTCCAATAATCTTGGTACGACCTTGTCTTTTTTTGGTTTGTTAATTGTATGGGGGAGGATTAAGATTAAAAATTATAGGGTTATATTGTTATCTTTAATTGTAATTTTTTTATTTTTAACAGGAAGTAGAACAGCATTTTTAATATTTATTTTAGGAGTCGTTTTCTATCTTTTATCTAAAAAGAAACCTATTTATAAATTTGCTATAATATGCTTATCTTTTGTTATGGTGATATTTATAGTTCCCGTTATGGAGAGTGATATTTTTCAAAAAACAAAAAATAATTATATAAGTTCTACTGTTAATGTAATGGACAGTGGTTATATTCGTGGGATAATGATTTATGGAGGAGTTAAATTATTTTTTGATGAGTTTCCTATTGGTTCAGGGGCATCAACTTATGGTAGTGTGTTATCAAAAAACAGTATTATTTATGATGAACTTGGAATGTCTAAAATGATTTTTTTTGATGAAATGGTTGGAGTGTATGATAGCAATTTCGCAACAATTATTGGTGAGTTTGGGTTAGTAGGAGTCATGGTATATTTTTTTCTGATTAAGAGATTGATTGTTTATTTAAAATTAAAAAATAGTTTGTATTCAAAATTTATTATTGGCTCAATATTACTTTTAAGCTTCACTCAACCTGTTTTCATGAATTCTTATCAAGCCATTTTTTTTACCTTACTAATTATATTTATTGCTCAAAATCATAGCATTAATAGACTTGAAAAACAATTGAAATGAAAATTCTAATTATATCTAACATGTATCCTTCTAAAGAAAAAGCGTATAGTGGGATTTTTGTAAAGAATCAATTTCTATTTTTGAAAAATGAGCTAAATCAAGATGTGGAAATTTATGCAATGAAAAGGTCATTCACTTCAAAAATAGGAAGCTTAATTAAATATATGCTGTTTTATTTAAAGTTCTTTCCTTTTTTATTTAAGAAGTTTGATACCATTCATGTACATTTTTTTGGTTATCATGTGTTTTTGGCAGTTTGCTACAAATTTTTTCACCGGGAAACTAAATTAGTTGCAACTTTTCATGGAGGAGATAGTTATAATATCTCAAAGAAAATATTTCAATTATGGTCTGTTAAATTTGATGAAATAATTGGAGTAGGAGATATTCAATCAAATGAGATTTCATTAAAACTATCAAACAGAAAGATAAACGTAATTTGCGCTGGAATTGACGAGTCTGTATTTTTTCCAGAGGTTTATAAATATGAATTTGATTTTATTTTTATAGGGTCGTTCTATGAAATTAAAGGAATTGATATATTGATTGCTGCGATAAAAAAGAGTACTTACTTAAAAATGAAAATTTGTTTAATTGGTAGTGGCGATTATGGGAATGAAATTCCTAGTCTTAAGAAATATTGTGATTTATATGTATATGACAATTTGAAACAACATGAAATACGAAAATTTTTAAGTAAGTCAAAATTCTTAATTCTTCCATCTAGGGGTGATTCTTTCGGGTTAGTGGTGACAGAATCTATGTTTTGCGGTACTCCTGTAATTGTTTCAAATGTGTCAGGTGTTGCCCAACAAGTTAAACATAACTATAATGGCTTTATCCTTAATGAAAATACAGAAGATGAATTGTCTAGAATAATGTCACAAGTTCTAAATATTCGTGATGAAGATTATAATTTATTGCGAATGAATGCATCAAAATCAAATAAGCAATATAGCTTAAAAAACGTTTGTGAAGAATTATTGTTACTTTATAAGAAATAATGAATCTGGACCTAAATAGTGTTTATTTACACCTAATTATATGAAGAAAATATTATTTTTACTTTATTATTTGTTTATTAATAAATTGCCGAACTCCAGATTTGGAGGATTATTCAATTCTATTCGTAGTTATTATGTTTCGCGCATATTGAATGTAAGTAAAGGCGGGAAAAATGCTTATTTTGAAGAAAAGGTATATATAGGTTCTCCAGGTAAAGTGCAAATAGGATTGGATTGCCAAATTAATGAAAATGTTTTCATTCAAAATGCTAATATTGGGGATTATGTTATGATTGCACCAAATGTTTCACTTATTTCAAATACTCATATAACAGACAATGTAAAAATCCCAATGGCTCTTCAAGGTAAATTAAAAAATTTAACAATAACAGTTGAAGATGATGTGTGGTTAGGAAGGAATGTAGTAGTTTTACCAGGAATCCGAATTGGAAAAGGATCCATTGTCGCAGCTGGTGCAATTGTAACAAAAGATGTACTTCCTTTTTCTGTAGTTGGAGGAGTACCTGCAAAACTATTAAAATATAGAAAATAATTATGTGTGGAATATTAGGTAGTGTTAATCAACGTCTTTCAAAAGAGCAATTAAATCTTCTTCATCACCGAGGTCCAGAATATAGCAGGTTGGACCAGATTTCTGATCAAGGTGTTGAATTGAGTTTAGGTCATACAAGGCTTTCAATTATTGATACTTCAGAATTGGGAAACCAACCAATGAAGAACAATTCGAATGGCGATATTATTGTGTTCAATGGAGAGTTATATAATCACTTAGATCTTAGGAAAGAACTTGACTTTAAAAATTTTCGTAGTCATTCAGATACTGAGACTCTTTTACATTATATTGGCGAGTTTAATCATACTAAGTTAAATAATTTAAATGGTATTTTTTCTTTTTGTCATTATAGCAAAGAAAAGAATGAATTGTTACTGGCTAGAGACCCGTTTGGCGTTAAGCCACTTTATTACTATTGGGATGGGAAGCGTCTTGTTTTTTCATCCGAATTAAAAGTAATTAGGAGCGCTATTACTGATTTAGAATTAGATGAGAATCATTTATTTAGTGTTTTAAAACTTAGGTATAATCCTTCTCCAGAAACGCTATATAAAAATGTTTTTAAATTAAGACCTGGACATTTTATTCGATTTGATTTATCTAATTCTAGTATTTCAGAGCAAAAACTTTATAGCTATATTCCAAAAAAAGAGAAAATTAGTGAAGGTGAAGCTCTTGAACAATATGACTATAAATTAAAAGCAGCAGTTAAAAGACAATTATTGGCAGACGTTCCTATTGCCTTCATGTTGAGCGGTGGCGTTGATTCAGCACTTGTTGCTCATCTTGCGCGTGATGTTACAGGTGATATTTATGATGGATATACAGCTGGATATTCAGATGTGACAGAAATAGATGAAATGAAAGACGGAAAAAGAAGTGCAGAACTTCTTGGGTTGTCGCATAAACCAGTTTTGATTGATAATGTAAATTTCATTGAAGATTTATCAAAGTTTATTGAAATAATTGAAGAACCTCTAGGTTCTCAATCAATTACTCCAATGTATCACTTGTCTAAAGCTATTCATGATGATGGTTTTAAGGTTGTAATGAGTGGGCAAGGGGTAGATGAACCTTGGGGTGGTTACCCAAAATATAATCTTCAAAATATAATGGAGAAGTTTCCTCATTTACCTTATAATAAGGTACCATTTATTCACACTTTGTTAAAAGGAGATAAAAATAGAAGAGCTTTGAATACATTATCAGCTACAACTAGACTAGATCGGTTTATGGAGACGTGTTCGGTATATGATGATAATCTATTAAAACCATTACTTAAAAAAAATATTTATTCTGATCAACAGAAAGGAATTAATGACTTGTTTCAATATACTATGGATACTTATCAATTGGATAATATGGAAGCATCTGATGCTTTAATGTCATTTGATACTAGAATGAATTTAAGTGATGATTTATTATTATATACAGATAAAATTTCTATGTATCATTCTCTTGAAGTGCGTGTGCCTTATTTGGATGTAGAACTGGTTCGTCTTGTCGAACAGTTCGATCATCAACATAAAATAACGAGAGGGGAAAATAAAATTCTACACAAAAAATTGGCTGAAAAGTATTTATCTAAAGAAATTATTTATCGTAAAAAAAAGCACTTTGCTACTCCGAGAAATAAATGGTTTAAAGGACAAATTGGAAAAGAATTAGAGTCAATGATGATAAGTTCTAAAGGTGTGTTTTCTGATATATTTGAACAATCTGAAATTTCTCGTTTATTCAAGTTACACAGAACTGAAAAAGTTAATTTGGAGAAACAAATTTATCAGTTAATCTGTGTTTATTTTTGGCTTAATCATTTTTATGAAAGTAATGAATAAAAGTATAATTTACATCATTGGTTCTGGTAGAAGTGGAACAACTTTATTAGATATAGTCCTTGGAAATGAACCAAGTTTTTTTTCTGCAGGAGAATTAAATAGATATGCTAAACGTTTAGGTAAACCTCATGACCCTAGAGATGAAAATGTGTCTAAATTCTGGGGGAATATTGAGCGAGAGGTGAATGCTGATTTTTCAAAAGTTAAACCAATTACTGATAAATTGGAATATCATTCTGGATTTATTAAGCAATTGTTTGTTTCAAAAGAAAATAAGAAGTGTTATGAATCGTATAATCTTAATCTGTTCAAATCAATTGGAAAAAATGTAGATGCTGATTATATAATTGATTCTTCAAAATATCCAATGAGAGGACATTATTTAAGTAAGATTTTTGGGAATAATATTTCATATGTATATATTCAACGTAACCCAAATGACATTGTAGAATCTTTTCAAAATAAGAAGGTGGAACAACCTTCAAAAAGTAGAGTTTCAGCCCATTTATATTTGTTCATTGTAAATAAATTATCTAGTATTGTAGTTCGCAAATTGAGAAAAACTCACAAAGTAGTTACAATAAGCTATTCTGAGTTGGTTAACAGTCCATTATGTGCGTTTGATAAAATTGAAAAACATTTAGAAATTGAATTATCGGAATTGAAAAATATTTGTAATAAAAAGGATGAGTTTAAAGTAGGGTATTTGTTTGACGGGAATCGTTTAAGATTAAATAACTCAATTACCATTAAACCTTCTATAAAAAAGAAGACTAAACATTTAATAAACACTATTATGTATCCAGTACATAAAATGTTTTGGTATAATTAAAATAATTAAAGAAATGAAAGTAAGTATATTTGGATTAGGATATGTTGGTTGTGTAAGCCTTGGGTGTCTGGCAAAAAACGGGCATAAAGTCATTGGTGTTGATGTCACTCAATCAAAAGTGGACCAAATAAATTCTGGTATTGCAACCATAGTCGAAAAAGACATTGATGGGATAATTAAAGAGCAAAGAGAAAATGGAAGAATTAGTGCTACTACTGACGCTTTTGAGGCCGTTTTAAATACTGAAATATCTATTATTGCAGTTGGAACGCCTTCTACAAGTAAAGGACATTTAAATTTAGAATATATTTTTAAAGTGGCTCAAAATATCGGTTTAGCCTTAAAAACAAAGAATGATTATCATGTTGTAGCTATTCGTTCTACAATTTTACCTGGGACTTGTGAAAAAGTGTCTAGAATTATAGAACAATTTTCAGAAAAGAAAATTGGCGTTGATTTTGATGTTGTTGATAATCCTGAATTTTTAAGGGAAGGAACTGCGGTTGAAGATTATTATAATCCACCTTTGACTTTAATTGGAGGTGATTCTGAAAAGGCACTTGGGTTAATGGAGAAGTTATATATTGAATTACCAGCGTCAGTTGTTAAGGTTGATATTAGGACAGCAGAAATCATGAAATATGTAAATAACACTTTTCATGCACTTAAAATTTCTTTTGCCAATGAAATTGGTAATATCTGTAGTGAGTTGGATATTGATTCAAAAAAGGTAATGGAAATATTATGTATGGATAAACAATTAAACATTTCTTCTTATTATATGAAGCCTGGTTATGCCTATGGTGGTTCATGTCTACCAAAAGATTTAGGGGGATTACAAACGTTAGCACATGATTTATATGTGGATGTTCCTATTATTGACAGTATAGGTAAAACTAATCAAAATCAGATTCAACGTTCTATTAAAATGTTGAGTAAGTATTTTGGAAAGAAAATTATTTTCCTAGGTTTAAGTTTTAAAGCAGGAACTGATGATTTGAGAAACAGTCCTTTTGTTGAGTTGATAGAGAGTTTATTGGGTAAAGGTTTTGATATCTCTATTTATGATGAAAATATCAATATGGCTTTATTAACAGGGAAAAACAAAGAGTACATTGACCAAAAGATCCCTCATTTAACAGAATTGTTAACCGATAAATCGATCAAAGAGATTATAGAAGAGGGTGATGTAATTGTTGTAGGTAATAAAGAGAAGTATTTCATAGATGAAATCGAAAAGACAACTGGGAAAATCATTTTTGATATTGTTGGTTTAAGTGAGCAAGTAAAGTTAAATAACACATACATTGGAATTAACTGGTAAAATGAATAAATTAGACGGAAAACATATATTAATTGTTGTAGAAAATCTGCCAGTACCTTTTGATAGGCGTGTTTGGCAAGAAGCTAATACTTTGAAAGATGCTGGAGCAAAAGTAAGTATCATATGCCCAAAAATGAAGGGGTATACAAAGAAGTATGAAGTCTTGAATGATATAGAAATTTATAGACACCCTCTTCCTTTTGAAGCTTCAGGAGCAATGGGTTATTTACTTGAATATGGTACAGCTTTGTTTTTTGAATGGTGGCTTTCGCTAAAAATATATATAAAAAAACCGTTTCATGTGATTCATGGTTGTAATCCTCCTGATTTAATTTTTTTAGTAGCAATGTTATATAAACTTTTTGGAGTTAAGTATGTTTTTGACCACCATGATATTAATCCTGAGTTGTTTATTGCTAAATATGATAAAAAAGGATTCTTTTATAAATTAATGGTTTTCTTTGAAAAATTGACATTCAAAGCTGCAGACTACAGTATTGCAACAAATGAATCATATAAGGAAATTGCTATTAGGCGTGGTAAGATGAATCCGGATAAAGTTCAGGTAATTAGAAGTGGACCTAAATTGGATCGATTAAAGCTATTACCACCGAATGAAATCTACAAGAAAGGGCGTAAATATCTTTTAGGCTATGTTGGAGTTATTGGTGAACAAGAGGGAATAGATCTGTTGTTAGATGTAATGAAAATTGTTGTTTCAAAACGAGATGATGTTCAATTGGGAATTGTTGGGGGAGGAACTCATGTGGAAACATTGAAAAAATATTGCTCAGAACTTGGTCTTAATGAGTATGTTGATTTCTATGGTCGTGTTTCAGATGAAGTATTAATTGGTGTTTTAAACACTGCTAATGTTTGTGTAAATCCTGATAAACCGACAGAAATGAATAATTTAAGTACCATGAATAAAATTATGGAATATATGGCGCTTAAAAAAGCAATTGTTCAATTTGATTTAAAAGAAGGTCGTTTTTCTGCAGGAGAAGCTTCATTATATGCTAAAGATGTCAATGATTTTGCAAACAAAGTAATTGAATTACTAGATAATGAAGCATTAAGAGAAAGAATGGAAAATTTTGGATACAATCGGGTTATAAATGAATTATCATGGGAGTTTGAATCAAATAAATTAATTAATTTTTATCAAAAAGTTTTAAATCTTTAGATTTATTCTACTTTTGTCTAGAGTGAGTAACCAATCAATAATGAAATGTTAAAATTATTATCATCACACCGTTTTTCTCGTTATATAAAAATTATTTTTCTGTTGTGGGATTTGGTTTTGTTAAGCATATCTTATGTTAGTTCATGTTACTTACGTGATAATAGTATGGAATGCTTAAATAGCAAAGACGACCAAACTACTTTTTTGATGACGATCTTGGTATGGATTGTATTGGTGTTTTCAAAAGATGCTTACAAAATTATTCGTATTGAAAAAATTTATAAGACATTAAGTCGTACCATTAAGCTCGTTTTGATTCATCTTGGTGCGGTAGCCTTGATTATTATGATCTTAAATTTTGATCATGTGTCGCGCTTACGTCTATTTTATTTTTATATTTTATTTTTTTTCTTGGTGATCTTATTTCGAGTTATCTTTTTAAAAGTATTAAAATATGCACGATCGCAAGGCTATAATTATAGAAATGTTATTATTATCGGTGCCAATGAAATGGGAAAGCGTATACATCAAGTTTTACATAATGAGCTTTCGTTTGGTTATAAGGTACTAGGGGTGTTTAGTACTACTCCAAACCCTATAATTATTCATGGCATACCTAGTTTAGGTCAACTGAGTGATGTTGAATCCTATTTAGAAGCTAATACGGTAGATGAAATGTTCATAGCAATTGATTATAAAGGAACGGATCAAATCCCAGACTTAATTCAATTGTGTGAGCGTTATATGGTGCGTTTAAAAATTATCCCTAATTTTCAGAAATACACAAAAATGCGCAGAGTGAATATTGATTTTTATGAAAACATTCCTGTATTAATGTTGAATAAGGAGCCACAGGAGTTTATTGGTAATCGTTTGATTAAAAAAGCCTTTGACGTTTGCTTTTCAGTGTTTGTTATTGTTTTTGTTTTCAGTTGGTTGTTTCCTATTTTAATAGTGTTAGTTAAACTAAGTTCGAAAGGACCTGCCTTTTTTAAGCAAGAACGATCAGGAGAAAACAATAAAAGCTTTACTTGCTTGAAATTTCGTACCATGCGTGTTAATGCATTATCGGATGAGCTACAATCTCAAAAAGGAGATCCGCGTATTACAAAAATTGGAGCGTTCATGCGTAGAACAAATTTAGATGAATTACCACAATTTTTCAATGTGTTTAAGGGGCAAATGTCAGTTGTAGGACCACGACCACACATGTTGAAACATACTATACAGTATTCAGAATTAATTAACAACTACTTGGTGAGGCATTTTGTGAAGCCAGGTATTACAGGTTGGGCACAGGTGAAAGGGTATAGGGGAGAAACCAAAGAATTGATTGATATGAAAAACAGGGTAGAATATGATATTTGGTACATTGAAAACTGGACATTTCTATTAGATATCAAAATCATTTGGATGACCGTGACCAATATGTTAAAAGGCGAAGAAAATGCCAATTGATATAATTCGCTTTTCATATAATAAACAAAACTTAATTATTTTATTTTGATAGAAACACAACACCCTATGCAACAAGATTCTGAAGATCAAATTAATATTCGTGAACTAATTTTTAAATACTTTTCGTATTGGAAGTGGATTGCTTTGAGTTCATTTATATTCTTGGCACTTGCTTTTTTATATTTGAGATATACACAACCCATCTATAGTTCTAAAGCCACTGTACTTATTAAAGATGATGATGGAGGAGGAAGTTTGCCGGGTATGGAAATATATAAGGATTTCGGTTTGTCTGGTGGGGCAAGTAATTTGGATAATGAAATTCAAATTTTGAAATCCAGAAAATTGATGGAATCGGTTATCAAAAAATTGCAATTAAATAAGAGATATGTTGCTCGTGGAATGCGTAGTAGATTGATCTCGGGTGAAATGTATACGGAAAGTCCTATTGAATTAAATCATGCTTCACATGATAGCTTATTGTATACGGAGGAGATTAGTTTTGATTTAACCATTCGAGATGAAGTTTCTTTTGAACTATCTGAGTTAGATGGAGAGGAATTTGGAATTATTAAATTTGGAGAAGAAATTATGACATCAATTGGTTCTGTTATAATTAACAAGACGGTACTATTTGATGAAACTAATTATGGTTTAGACTATGTGATTTTAATTACACCATTAAATGAATCAATAACTAAGCTTCAAGAAGTTTTAAAGATTGATAGGATTAATAAGGATGCTGATATTTTGTCAATTAGTTTGAAAGGTTCGGTAATTCAGAAAAACAATGACATTATTAATGAATTGATTTTTCAACATGAATTGGAGGGTATAAAAGTTAAAAATGAGGTCACAGAAAATACACGTGATTTTATTAAAGAGCGAATGCTGTTTATCAGTAGAGAATTATCTGAAGTGGACAGTGCTAGTGCGAACTTTAAAATTAAAAATAGCTTAATTGATGTTAGCGTGAATGCTCAATTTTTACTTGGAAAAGAAAGTGAATTAGAAAAAACTATTATTGAGACGAACATTCAATTGGAATTAGTTCGCTTTATGAATGAATTAATTGATAGCGATAAAGGTATTGATAATTTATTACCGAGTAATTTAGGGTTTGAAGATCATTCGGTAGCTAATATGATCTTAAGCTATAACACTATGGTTTTAGAGCGTAACAGCTTGCTAAAAGGGTCGTCAAGTCGAAATCCAAATGTTTTAAAATTGGAAAGTCAGTTAGTAAACATGAAAAGAAGTTTACAAAGTAGTTTGATGAATATTGTATCTACAGCAAATATGAAGTTGGATGCATTGAATGCTAAAGCGCGACAGTATGATTCAGAATTGGCGTCAGTACCAGGTTATGAAAAAGAATATCGCGATATTTTTAGACAACAGCAGATAAAGGAAACGTTGTACTTATACTTACTGGAAAAACGAGAAGAAAATGAGATGGCTTTAGTTGTTACCGTGGCTAATTCTGAAGTAATTGATAATGCGTATAGTGATGGTAAGCCGGTTTCTCCAAAGAAAGGGATTGTTTTATTGGGAGCGCTCCTTTTAGGTTTTATATTGCCTATTGGTGTTATTTACATTACTGATTTATTAGATAACAAAGTGCATTCTACAGATGATTTGAATACATATGGATTGCCTCATGTTGCTATTGTGCCATTGAGCAAGGATAACATTAAGTTAGTTGCATTGGATAATCCACGTTCTATTTTATCAGAAGCGTTTCGAATATTAAGAACGAATGTGTCTTTTTTATTTACGGAACAAAAACAAAAAGGAAATACAATTTTGATTACGTCTACAATTGCGGCAGAAG
>Ga0209291_1002507_pt1 | contig 14743 bp, 15 predicted proteins | sample GOMGulsemesocosm_FD_184633 | JGI IMG/M metagenome (GOLD analysis project Ga0209291, IMG submission 184633) | Methane-oxidizing microbial communities from mesocosms in the Gulf of Mexico - GOM9B Gulf of Mexico (SPAdes) (version 2) | ecosystem: Environmental > Aquatic > Marine > Cold seeps...
CTTGAGCAATATCTTCCGATCCTAATTTATTAGATTCTTCTTCTCGCTCGGTTCTATCTGTATCAGCAAATGCAGTGGTAACTTCACTTGGATTTACTAAGCATACTCTAATATTATCTTTACGCAATTCTGCTTGCCATGATTGTGTCATCCCTCTAACAGCAAACTTAGATGCTGCATACACTGACCCTCTTGCAAAACCTTTTTGACTTGCCGTAGAACCAATATTAATAATATTACCGTAACTATTGGCTTTAAACAACGGAATGATTTCCTGCGTAAGCAAAGCCAACCCAAATACATTGGTTTGATACACCTGTTGTAAATCTGCTTCTGTAATGTTTCCTAATAACGGAAACACACCAATACCAGCATTATTAATTAAAGTATCTAAGTTTCCTCCTAAAAGTGCAACCGCTTCTTTCATTTTAGTGGGTATTGTTACTAAATCACTTACATCAAATTGTAATGGTATTGCACCTATTTCTTGTGCTACGCGGTTCAGTTTTTGAGCATCTCTACCCGTTATGACCACCTTTGCGCCTTTAACAATAAATTGTTTGGCTGTTTCTTTACCTATACCTGAACTACCTCCAGTAATAAGGACTTTTGAATTTTGTATGTTCATACTATTTTTGTTTACAACTGTATTTTTTCTTCTAAAATTTCAATCAACTCTTTTTGATAATATTTAAAACGGTCAGGAATATTAAGTACTGTTATCTTATGGTGGTATTTACGTTCTGTATGTTCGTTAATTTGTTTTTTATGACGTTGTTCCATTACATACACAATGTCCGCCCAAATTAAGTGTTCCTCCATAATAAAGTTAGTACCTTCTTTATTACATATTTTCTGATTGGTTCCTACAGAATCAAAATGATAGTTGGAATATTTTGAAGCAAAATAATCCTCTGCAGTTTTGGAACGTTGCTTATTTGCCGAACATACGAATAGAATGTTTTTCATTTACTTATTTCCTCTTTAACTCATCTAAAGTTTTTCTATTTTTATCTTTCCATGATCTCCAACCATTTGAAGAACGGCCTAAAATAGTTGCAACAGCCGCACTTGGCGAATTAAACACTACTTTTTTATTACATTTTAATGTCTTGCCGTTTGTTATCATAGGTGTCTTTCAATTGCTCAATGGCTAATAGAAGTTTTGCTAACTCTTCTGTTAATATTCTTTTTTTTGATAAAGTAGTACTCGGGGCTGAATAACAATTACGCTCTCCCAATTGAGCTAAATTTGCAAGCTCTATATATTCATTTTCTAAAAAATAGAAATTAGATATTACTTTCATTTATAAATTGATCGTGATCTATAAAAATAATGTAGTAATTTTCTTTGGATGCTAAATTTAGTAAACTCACTATAAAAAACACATAAATATAGGTTATATTTTTATTAAATATTCCCTTTTTTAAAAGCGATATAAACTATAAAATCACCAATACATTACATTTGAGTATTTATATTGAAATAAGTAAGAAAAATACCTAATGACACTAGGCATATATTACAAATACACTATCTTAGAAGCATCAACAACATTACTACAATGAAAAAAACTAGTGTCCTTATTGTTTTAACATTCTTTCTTGGGCTAATTTCTTTTTATTCCTTTGCTCAAACAACCAAACAAATTAAGGAATCCCAAATAATTAGTTATGTGGTTAACCCTACTAAACAGATGCTCGATTTTTATTTAAAAGACCCAAGCGGAAATAACTACGGAAGTATTGAAAACCTAAAAACCAGCATAGCTAAAAAACAAAAAAAATTACTTTTCGCTATGAATGGTGGAATGTACCTCAAAGATGGTAGTCCTCAAGGGCTATATATTGAAAAAGGAAATAAAAAAACACCTCTTGACATTACTCCAAAAGGTTATGGGAATTTTTATATGCAACCCAACGGTGTATTTTATATTACAAAAAACAACATAGTCACAATATGCCCTACCTCTAATTTTAAACACATTACAAACATCAACTACGCCACTCAGTCTGGTCCTATGTTAGTAATTGATGGTAAATTGCATCCTAAGTTTAAAAATGGTTCAACAAACCTACATATCAGAAATGGTGTTGGAGTATTATCAAACGGGCAATTACTATTTGCCATGTCCAAAGAACGCATCAACTTTTACGATTTTGCTTCCTATTTTAAACAACATGGCTGTAAAAATGCTTTGTATCTAGATGGTTTTGTTTCCAGAACCTACTTACCTTCAAAAAATTGGATACAGTTAGATGGTGATTTTGGAGTAATCATAGGGGTCTGTGAATAACAAATGGAGTGATTGCTATTACTGTGAATAAATTCAGTAATTATTAATTAAGTGTTTTTTTTATTTGCATGCACTTATTGAAACAAACCCGAAGTTTTAGCAAACAAAAAATCCAACCACATAATGTGATTGGATTCTGTCGGTCGGGGTGGCAGGATTCGAACCTGCGACCTCCTCGTCCCAAACGAGGCGCGATGACCGGGCTACGCTACACCCCGAAATTAACGACTGCAAATGTACCACTAATTTATTCATATAACAAACACTTATTTGTGTTTTTTTTAATCTTGACTTTACTAAAAATATAGCCTACTTTTGCAACAAAAAATTATTCATGCTCATCATAGGGATTACAGGCGGAACAGGTAGTGGAAAAACTACTGTTGTAAAGCAGATATTAAATGAACTTTCAGAAAAGGAAATTTCAGTAATATCACAGGACTCATATTATAAGGATACTTCTGATCTTAGCTATGAAAAACGTACTCAAATTAACTTTGACCATCCAAAATCAATCGATTTTGAATTACTTATTGAGCAACTAACTGCTTTAAAAAAAGGAGAAACAATTGAACAACCCGTTTATTCCTTTGTTGAACACAATAGAGTGAATGAAACGATTAGCACTAGTCCGAAAAAAGTAATTATTGTAGAAGGAATTTTAATATTCAATAGTCCGGTTTTAAGAGATTTATTTGATATTAAAATATATGTGCATGCCGATTCTGACGAGCGATTGATTAGACGAGTAAAAAGAGATATTACCGAAAGAGGGAGGGATTTAACCGAAGTATTGGATCGATATCAAAACACCTTAAAACCAATGCACCAACAGTTTATTGAAAGCACTAAGGAATATGCTGATATCATAATTCCTAACAATAAATTCAATACTGTAGGCATAAATATTGTTAAAACAATCATTAACGAAAAATTGTCCTAAAGAAATTGTACTTTTAAGCTTTCAAATAAACACATGTTTTTAAAAAAAATAAAGCGACATCCTTATTTTAAACACATACTCAATCCATACATTGCAGTATTAATAATTTTTGTAATTTGGATGCTCTTTTTCGATGATAACTCCTATTTATTTCACCGAGAATTAAATACTATTATTGATGATAAGAAAGCTGAAATAGAATTATATCAATCTGAAATTACAGCCGATAAAAAATTTATCAAAAAGCTACAAAACGACGATAATCTTGAAAACTTTGCTCGTGAAACATATTACATGAAAAAAGAAAATGAAGAAATTTATATTATAGAATACGAAAACGAACCTATTAAAGACAATGCCAATGAGTAAGTTTCTATTTAAAGAATTTGAAGAAGTCTCCTCTAGTGCTTGGAAACAAAAAATTCAAGTAGATTTAAAAGGTGCAGACTATAATGAAACACTTTTATGGAATAGCAATGAAGGGATTACCGTAAAGCCATTCTACCATAATGACGATACTACTGTCAATACAAGTATTTCAAAAAACAATTGGAAAATAGCACAATTGATTGAAGTGAGTACCCCAAAAGAAAGCAATAAAAAAGCCCTTGATGTCATTAGTAAAGGAGTGGAATCGATTGTTTTTAAAATCACTACTGAAATTAATATCTATGAGTTGTTAAAAGGAATTGATAGCAATGTTATTGAATTTCAGTTTCAATTCAACATGTTAAGTCCAGCAATGGTAGAAGCGTTAATTCAACTGAATTTACCGCATTGCTTTTTGAATATTGATATTATAGGAAACTTAGCAAAAACAGGAAACTGGTATACTTCGTTAAAAGATGACTTTCAATTCATTAAAAACTTAGTAACTAAATACCCACATAAAAACATTTTGTGTGTTGATACTACAGTATATCAAAATGCAGGTGCTTCAATTACCCAGCAACTTGCATATGCCATTTCACACGCAAACGAATACTTTAACAACTTTAAAGACGGTATACTTCCACAAATTCAGTTTATCACCGCAACTAGTGGGAATTACTTTTTTGAGATTGCTAAAATAAAAGCACTAAAACTATTATTTCAAACAATTAGTGAAGCCTACACTACCGAAAACACCAATTGTTCAATTTTAAGTTTTCCTTCAAACAGAAATAAAACAATATATGATTACAACGTAAACATGCTCCGCTCAACCACGGAATGCATGAGCGCTATTCTTGGTGGCACAAACACCATTTGTAATTTACCCTATGATCATATTTACCACGATGCAAATGAATTTGGTGATAGAGTAGCACGAAATCAATTATTAATTTTAAAACATGAAAGTGCTTTCGATGCAGTTGAAAACCCTGCAGATGGAGCATATTACATCGAATCGCTTACGAATCAATTGGCAGAAAAAGCCTTAGAGATTTTTAAGCTCATTGAAAATGGGGGTGGGTTTCTTAAACAATTGAAAGAAGGGACTATTCAGCGAAAAATAAAAGAGAGTGCTTTAAAAGAACAAGATCAATTTGATAAAGGGACATTAATTTTATTAGGAACAAACAAATATCCTAATACGCTGGACCTAATGAAAAATAACCTGGAAAAGCATCCTTTTGTAGAAAAAATAGCAAGAAAAACATTAATAGCCCCTATTACAGCTAGAAGATTGGCAGAAAAATTGGATAAAAACAGACTAGAACAAGAATAAAAATCAATTATAAATTTAATAAAAAATGAAAAAAATAATTTTAGCAGCCGCAATAAGCGTATCAGTATTAAGTTGTAAAAAAGAAGCTACAATAGCTTATAAGTATGCCGATAAACCAGCAGCAGTTACTTGTGAAAGTGTTGATTCTAAATTGTATAGCGAAGCATATTATGCTTTTGAAAATGCTATACTAATTTATGCACAAAACACAAACAGAAGACCAAATTTTAAGATTACAGTTGATAATGCTTTAAAGAACTTTATTAGTCGTTCAAGAGGTAATATTAAGATTACTGATTTTGTTACTGAAGAAAGTTTTGCTATTTTTAATCAGTTAAAATCTGAAAACATCTGGAATGGACCAAATTTAAAAAGTGATGCTTCTATTACAGAATGTATCGGTAACAGTATTTCTAATAAAGAAATTAAAGCATCCTTCAACGCACTACGTTCAGTAGGAAGTTTAAATCCTAAACTAATGGTTTCTGCAATGACAGATAATAGAGCTGTCAGAGATCAGTTTAAGGATAAAGCCTTAATGACATATGCTGCTTTAGATTTATATTTCGCTAAATTTTTTAATACAGATTTTTCTGCAATCACATTTTTAACGGAGCAAGAAAAACCAGCTGCTCCCGTAGCACCAGTTAAACCAGTGGCAAATCAAAAAACACCAGAAATTGGAAAAGCATTAAATCTTGATGTAAAAAAGAAAAAAGCTAAACAGCCTGATGCGCATGACGGGCACAATCACTAAAGCAACATAATACCTATTTGTTTTTTTTCAAAAAGCAAATAGGTATTGCTTTTAGGAGTTAACTCAACTTTATCGGCAAAAATACAGGAGGTATAAATTAATCAATACCATTTTTCGTCGAAACATTCCGATAACCATCGAGACAGGGAACTAAATCCACTCGTAGGATTCAAGTACAAAACAGTACAACATGAAAAGAAAAGACTTACAACATATTAGCCTTTCTACTAAGGAATTTAAACATACTGGATCAGAAAAAGTAAGTATTTCTAATACTGCTGAAGATATTGCCGTAAAATCCTTTTATTCCAAAGAAGATACACTAGCATTAGAACATTTAAATTTTGTTGCAGGAATAGCACCTAATCTTCGCGGACCATACTCTACTATGTATGTAAGAAGACCATGGACTATTCGCCAGTATGCAGGATTCTCAACTGCAGAAGAATCAAATGCTTTTTATAGGCGAAATCTTGCCGCAGGACAAAAAGGACTTTCTGTTGCTTTTGACTTAGCCACACACAGAGGTTATGACTCTGATCACGAACGTGTTGTTGGGGATGTTGGAAAAGCCGGTGTTGCCATAGATTCCGTAGAAGACATGAAAGTGTTGTTTGATCAAATTCCACTGGATAAAATGTCAGTTTCCATGACTATGAATGGTGCTGTACTACCAATAATGGCTTTTTATATCGTTGCTGCTGAAGAACAGGGAGCCGATCGGAAGTTATTAGCTGGTACCATTCAAAATGATATTTTAAAAGAATTTATGGTTAGGAACACCTATATATACCCCCCTACACCATCAATGAAAATTATCTCTGATATTTTTGAATACACAACGGCCAATATGCCTAAGTTTAATTCTATCAGTATCTCCGGATACCACATGCAGGAAGCCGGTGCTACTTGTGATATTGAACTAGCATATACTTTAGCCGATGGATTAGAATATATAAGAAAAGGAATTGCAGCAGGGATGGATATCGATTCCTTTGCTCCTCGACTTTCTTTTTTCTGGGCTATAGGAATGAATCATTTTATGGAAATCGCCAAAATGCGTGCTGCACGTATGCTTTGGGCTAAACTGGTAAAACAGTTTAATCCGAAGAGTGAAAAATCCTTAGCGTTGCGTACACATTGTCAAACTTCAGGATGGAGTTTAACTGAGCAAGACCCTTTTAATAACGTCGCTAGAACATGTATTGAAGCAACTGCCGCAGCATTTGGTGGCACACAAAGCTTACATACAAATGCGCTGGATGAAGCTATTGCGTTACCAACCGATTTCTCTGCTAGAATAGCACGTAATACTCAAATTTATTTACAAGAAGAAACACATATTACCAAAACGGTTGACCCGTGGGCAGGAAGTTACTACGTTGAAAACTTGACAAATGATATCGCAAAAAAAGCATGGACGCTTATCCAAGAAGTTGAAGAACTTGGCGGAATGACAAAAGCTATTGAAGCAGGGATTCCTAAAATGCGTATTGAAGAAGCCGCCGCAAGAAAACAAGCCCGTATCGATTCCGAACAAGATGTTATTGTTGGAGTAAACAAGTATCGTTTAGAAAAAGAAGACCCTCTTCATATTTTAGAAGTTGACAATACTGTTGTGCGTAAGTCACAAATTGAACGTTTGCAACAATTGAAATCCAATAGAGATACTGAGCGAGTACAAAAATGCTTGAGTGAATTATCAAAAGCTGCAAAAACAGGACAAGGAAACTTATTAGCATTAGCTGTTAAAGCCGCTAAAGAAAGAGCTACTTTAGGAGAGATATCTGATGCGCTTGAAGCTGCATTTGGCAGGCATAAAGCTGAAATTAAATCATTTACAGGTGTGTATAGTAAAGAAATAAAAAATGACGATTCTTTTGAGAAAGCAAAACAACTTGCCAATCAATTTGCTGAGTTAGACGGACGTCGACCTCGTATCATGATTGCTAAAATGGGACAAGATGGCCATGATCGTGGCGCAAAAGTAGTAGCCACAGGTTATGCCGACATCGGTTTTGATGTAGATATTGGTCCGTTATTTCAAACACCAAAAGAAGCCGCTAAACAAGCAGTAGAAAATGATGTTCATATACTTGGCGTATCCTCTTTAGCAGCAGGTCATAAAACATTAGTCCCTGCAGTTATTGAAGAATTAAAAAAATACGGACGAGAAGATATTATGGTTATTGTAGGAGGAGTAATTCCTCATCAAGATTATCAATATCTATTCGATTCCGGTGCAATTGCAGTATTTGGCCCTGGAACTAAAATTAGTGAAGCAGCTATTGAAATACTAAATATTTTAATTAATAGCATTGAATAAAAATACAAGCCTTTAATATAGCTTTGCTCCTTATAATTTTATGAATTAATAACTAACTTAAAAAATGACTCTCAAAAAACTTGTTACAGCTATCTTCATTACAGCTTCACTCATTAGTTACTCTCAAGGTTTCAAGACAATAACAATAACAAAAAAAGACAATAGTAACGTAGAATTATTAGGTAAATTTATTTATAACTCTAACAATTTTATTGAAAAAATAATTACTAAAAACAACGCTACACAAGCTAATTATAATATCAACAATATTATACAAGTACAGCAGAAAAATGAAATTTATGTAGCAAAAACAATCGACAACAAAGCATACTTACTTAAACAAATTATAAAAGGTTCTCTTTCACTTTATAAAAACAAAAAAGATTACTTCCTTGAAAACAGTGAGTTTGGGTTGAAAAAAATTCCATACAAATCAAAAGACGGATTAACACTTAGTACGTTTAAATACGGTATCGTTTCTTTATTTATTAATAAATGTAAATCAGCCACCGAAGAAGCATACCAATACAGCAACACACTAAACTACAGTAGTTTAAAAAAAATAATAACTACCTATAACTCATGTGACCTAAGTAATGATATCATAGTGCCAAATACCATTATAGAAAACATCAATACTCCTAATGAGGTTGTAAATTTTGCCATTTCACTTTCTAACTTTAATTTAAAAACTGATTTTTCAAATTTATCTGAAAATACAACAGACAAGCTTAACCTATTCTCTGTTGGTGCAAAAATATATTTTAACACTAACATGTTAAATAAAAAGCTTGTCTTTCATTTTTCAGGTGACTACTATTTTGGGAAAGACAAAAAAATTAACACTACAGTATACAACAAAACATCTTTTTTAAGTACTATGGTTGGTGTGAATTATACCTTTAGATCTTTACATAAAACTTTTAAACCTTATTTAGGAATAAATGGAGGAATGTATTTTAATCAAAAGTCTTATGTAACCGTAAAATCTAACATAGCACTATTACCGAACACAATTTACAAAACAAACAATGAAATAGCCTATACTTTTCACGTAGGTACTCTGATATACGTATTTAATCAAAAAATAGATTTTATGATTAACTATCAACCAAAACTTGATTTTGATTTAAACTCCTCAGGGTTACTTCAAAAAAATAGTGCATATACCATTTCAGGGCTAAACTTTAAATTGTCATACTTATTTTAATTAAAATAGCTCCATATGAGCGGTTTTACAACTAATATAAATAACGCATAGTAATTTCCTATGCGCGAGCCTACAAAATATGAATTAGCGCTATTACTTTATAGAGAGGTAAACCTCAAAGAAATACCCCTCATAGGAATAAACTAAAAAAAGGCTACACTTGTAGCCTTTTTTACTTTAACCAATGGTTAACAACTTATCCCTTGAATAAATCATAAAATAGTGTATTTTTACAACTTACTACAAACTTCTACATAAATGGGTAAAATCATTGCTATCGCAAATCAAAAAGGAGGTGTTGGAAAAACAACTACCTCTGTAAACCTAGCAGCGTCATTAGGCGTGCTAGAAAAGAAAGTACTTTTAATTGATGCTGACCCACAAGCCAATGCCACATCTGGCCTTGGTATTGATGTAGATTCTGTAGCAATTGGAAGTTATCAAATTTTAGAGCATTCCAACACTGCTAGAGAAGCAATTATAAAAACAAGTTCTCCTAATGTAGATATTATCTGTTCTCATATCGACTTAGTCGCTATTGAAATTGAATTAGTAGACAAAAAAGATCGTGAATATATGCTAAAAAACGTTTTAGCAGATGTCATTGATGATTATGATTATATTTTAATTGATTGCGCTCCTTCACTTGGGTTATTAACCTTGAATGCATTAACTGCATCTCACTCGGTCGTTATCCCTATTCAATGTGAATATTTTGCTTTGGAAGGATTAGGAAAATTATTAAATACAATAAAAAGTATTCAAAAAATACACAATAAAGATTTAGATATCGAAGGTTTATTACTTACCATGTATGATTCTCGTTTACGATTATCAAATCAAGTAGTAGAAGAAGTACAAAAACACTTTCATGAAATGGTATTTGACACCATTATACAAAGAAATGTTCGTTTGAGTGAAGCTCCTAGTTTTGGAGAAAGCATTATTAGTTATGATGCAAGTAGTAAAGGAGCCAATAATTATTTAAGTTTAGCTGAAGAAATCATCAACAAAAATAACTAATAGTATTATGGCAAAGGCAATGAAGAAGCAAGCATTAGGAAGAGGACTATCTGCCCTATTAAAAGACCCCGAAAAAGATATTACATCAGCATCTGACACCAATGCAGATAAAGTTGTTGGTAATATTATTGATTTGGATGTTGATGCCATTGAAGTAAACCCATTTCAACCTAGGTCTACTTTTAAAGAAGAAGCTCTACAAGAGCTAGCCATTTCCATAAAGGAATTAGGGATAATACAACCTATTACGGTTAGAAAAACTGGTGTTAATGAATTTCAATTAATATCTGGTGAACGTCGTTTTAGAGCTGCTAAAATTGCTGGTTTACAAACAATCCCCGCATTTGTGCGTTTAGCTAATGATCAAGAATCATTAGAAATGGCATTGGTTGAAAATATTCAACGTCAGGATTTAGACCCAATTGAAGTAGCTTTATCATACCAACGTTTAATAGATGAAATAAATCTTACGCAAGAACAAATGAGTGATCGCGTAGGAAAAAAACGCTCCACAATAGCTAATTATTTACGTTTATTAAAATTAGACCCTATCATTCAAACAGGGATGAAAGATGGTTTTATTTCTATGGGACACGGTAGAGCTATTATTAATATTTCTGATTTATCAGATCAATTAGATATCTACGAACAAATATTAACAAAAAAACTTTCTGTTCGGGATACTGAAAAACTGGTTCAACAATACAAAACTACCAAAACAACTATTCCAGCTGAACCAACAGTAACGCCAAAACACATCAAAAAGAGTATCCAAGATTTTTCTGATTTTTTTGGAGCAAAAATTGGAGTGAATGTCGGAAAATCTGGTAGTGGAAAAATTACAATCCCCTTTTCATCAGAAGAAGATTTTAATAGAATTAAAAAGCTTTTAGATCGTGAAAAATAGTTTTTTAGCTTTTATCCTTACTACCGTATTTACCTTGTGTTCGTTTGCTCAACAAAATGGCGAGTTAAAAGTAAGTCCTAAGGATTCTATCAATACAAAACGCGTACACATTGACCCACTTTCCCCTGCTAAAGCTGCTTTCTATTCAGCAGTTTTACCCGGGCTTGGCCAGTTTTACAACAAAACATATTGGAAAATACCTATTGTTTACGCAGGTATGGGAGCGGGAATCTATTTTTATTCAAGAAATAACAAACAGTATAATCTATACAGAAATATATATAAAAGAAGGTTAGCAGGATATACAGATGATGAATTTATAAATCAAGCTACTGGAGAAAAACTATTGAGTGATGCTTCATTAATAGATGCTCAAAAATTCTATAGTAAAAACAGAGATCTTTCAATTTTAATTAGTGCTGTATTTTATATTTTAAATATTGTTGATGCTAATGTCTCAGCACATTTAGCACAATTTAACGTAAACGAAAACTTATCATTAAAACCTGATTTCTACCAAAATGAGCTTGATTACAAGCCAAACTTAGGAATCACACTAAACTATAAATTTTAATGAACATTGCATTATTAGGGTATGGAAAAATGGGAAAAGTCATTGAACGTATCGCCCTAGAAAGAGGACACACCATTGTGTTTAAATCCAATAAAGATACTACAAACATTGACTTATCTGATACTGATGTTGCTATTGATTTTAGCATACCAGATGCTGCAGTAAATAACATCTCTACTTGTTTTAACAACAACACTCCTGTCATATCAGGAACAACCGGATGGCTTGAAGATTATGATAGCATGGTTGCTTTATGCAAACAAAAAAATAGTGCTTTTATATACGGGTCAAATTTTAGCTTAGGGGTAAATGTTTTTTTTGAACTAAACAATTACTTGGCTAAAATGATGAACAACCTGAAGCAATACGACATCAATCTTGAAGAAATTCATCATACACAAAAATTAGATGCTCCCAGTGGAACTGCTATTACATTAGCCGAAGGTATTATTAACAACTCTGACAGAACCACTTGGAAGCTTGACAAAAAAACAAACAATACTGAAATTCCTATTGTAGCCAAAAGAATTCCTGACATACCTGGAACTCATATAATTGACTATTCAAGTGACGTTGATAGTATTAAAATAGAACACATTGCTCACAACAGGAATGGTTTTGCCTTAGGGGCAGTAATTGCTGCAGAGTGGATTATTGACAAAAAAGGGGTATTTACCATGAAAGATGTTCTTGGATTATAAAAAGTTAAAAAAACGATAAAACCGTAACTTTTTTAAATAACAAGCACTAATTAAACAAACAAATCACAATTTTTAAATATCAATTAAAAAGCATTGAATCAAAACACAAACTACATTACCAAATAATTGTTATTTACTTATTGATTCTTTCTAAATTAAAATAATTATGACACTAACACAATGGTTTATTTTTTTCCTGATTATTCAAGTAATACACGGATTAAGTACTTGGAAATTATACATAAAGGCTGATAGAAAAGCATGGGAAGCTTTTGTTCCTCTCTATAATGCTGTAGTATTAATGCAGGTTATCAACAGACCAAAGTGGTGGACGATTTTACTATTTATACCTATCATTAACCTTATTATGTTCCCTGTAATATGGGTAGAAATATGTAGGAGTTTTGAAAAAAACACCCATACAGATACTGCTTTAGCTGTATTGAGTTGCGGATTATACGTTGCTTACTTAAACTACACACAAGATCTCAAGCATATAAAAGATAGGAGTATTGAACCAAAAAGTAGTTCTGGCGAATGGACTAGCTCAATATTGTTTGCTATTGTTGCCGCTACTTTGGTACACACATATTTCATGCAACCCTTCGTAATACCTACTTCTTCCTTAGAAAAAACTTTATTAAAAGGAGATTTCTTATTGGTAAGTAAATTTCACTACGGAGCGCGTATTCCTATAACTGCAGTTGCGGCACCAATGGTACATGACACTCTACCAGTAGTTAATAAACCATCTTATTTAAAAAAACCACAAATACCTTACTTGCGTATTCCTGGTTTTCAAAAAATAAAACGAAATGATATTGTTGTGTTCAACTGGCCTGCTGATACCTTGTTTAACATGTACAAGCAAGCTGACAAAAAATACGAAAAACCAATTGACAAAAAAACCAACTATGTAAAACGCTGTGTTGGTATTGCAGGAGACTCATTAGAAATACGTGATGGCTATGTGTTTATTAACGGTAAACAAACTCAATTACCAGACAGAGCCAAAACTCAATTTTACTACACCGTTATTTCAAAAAAATATTTAACCGCTGATTATTTGAAAAATGAAATTGGAACTACGGAATTTAATAGATTTTATAAAGTAACCAAAATGGCAGCTCAAGGTTATAACTTAAGAGATGTACAACCTTTCCCTAATGACCCTACCAGCTACTTAATTGAATTACCTGGAAGCCTAAAAGTAAACAATGACTTTAGAGCAACTGACCGGTATTCTATTAACATGTCAAACGAAGAACAAGAAAAACTTAGTAAAAACCCTAATGTAACCTCTATTACAAGAAACATACAACCTAAGGGAGAAAGAGAAACTAATATATTCCCAAAATACAGTAATTACGAATGGAATGGCGATAATTATGGACCTATTTACATCCCTGAAGCTGGAAAAACAGTTGATTTAAATAAAGAAGTATTACCATTATACAAAGCCATCATTACGGATTACGAAGGAAATAAATTAAGTGTTGATGGCAATAGCATATACATCAACGGAAAATTAACTACAACCTACACCTTCAAACAAGATTATTATTGGATGATGGGAGACAATCGTCAAAACTCCTTGGATGCGAGATATTGGGGGTATGTACCATTTGATCACGTAGTAGGGAAACCTGTATTTGTCTGGATGAGTATCAGTGGAGTAGAACTTGGTTTAAGTAACTTTAAAAATTGGGTATTTAATAGCGAACGTATTTTCACCACCGTGGGCGGTAGTGGAAAACCAGTTTCATACTTACCATACTTTTTAATAGTAATTGCTTTATGGCAAGGATTTAATTTTTATAAAAAGAAGAAAAAAGCTAAGGAAGAGGAATAAAAATCAACTCGAACGTCATTACGAGTGAAACGAAGTAAATGCTTTTAATTAACAGATTACTTCAGTTATTTTTTCCTTCGTAATGACGTTTGTTTTTAATTTCATTTTATAAATTATTTACAAATGAACATTTTAATCCACCCTACATATTTCCCAACAATCGCACACTTTATAGCTATTGCAAATGCAAAAACGGTTAGCTTTGAAGCTGCGGATAATTTCCAAAAGCAAACCTACAGGAACAGAATGTTTATATATGGTGCTAATGGAAAACTACTCCTAAACATTCCTACAAAACACAACAAAGAAGGAAACAAAACAAGTTATTACAATACCGAAATTGAAAATATAGAAGATTGGCAAAAACAACACTGGAAATCAATTGTATCTGCTTATAAATCGTCCCCTTTTTTCGAGTATTATGAAGATGAAATCAAAGATA
>Ga0209291_1002515_pt1 | contig 14712 bp, 16 predicted proteins | sample GOMGulsemesocosm_FD_184633 | JGI IMG/M metagenome (GOLD analysis project Ga0209291, IMG submission 184633) | Methane-oxidizing microbial communities from mesocosms in the Gulf of Mexico - GOM9B Gulf of Mexico (SPAdes) (version 2) | ecosystem: Environmental > Aquatic > Marine > Cold seeps...
ATTACGTGATGGAACTCGTGGTGCTCAAGGGAAAAAAGCAGGGCGTTTATCAAGGTTTTTAGTCACTACCCAAGTATTCCTTGTGGCGATATTAATGCTTATTGGTTCAATGTCGGGTTATGTTTCTCATAAATTTGTTAACTTAAATATGGGTGATGATTATAGTAACGTTATAACTGCTCGAATGGACTTACCAATTAATAAATATCCAGAGTCGCAGCAACAAGTTGCGTTTTATCAAGGATTAATGGCAGATATAAAAAAACACCCTAAAGTCGTTGATGTAGTAACAAATAATTGGCTAGGAAGTTTACCTCTTACTTTAGATGGGGTTGATTATACCGATGAGAACAGCAAACCCATAGTAGATACGATAAGTGTTATTGGAAAAACGGATACCGTGGGAGTTAATCTAGTTGATGGCCGCTTCTTTGACCATCAAGATAAAGAAGGTAATCGTAAAGTTGCTATTATTAGTCAGTCAATGGCAAATCGATATTGGCCTGGGGAAGCAGTTGTCGGCAAAAGTTTTACACTTAAAGTGAATGACAATAATGAAAAAATGTTTATTGTTGGTGTGGTAACAAACCGAATGAACCCTGCGACTATGTTGGGCAAGCTTCACAGTGCAGATGAAATTTATATTTCGGGGTTGCAATTTATGACTCCATATCAAATTCTGTATTACCGAATTGCGGGTAACCTCATTAATACGGAAGAAATATTCTATCAAGCACTCTATAAAACTGACCGAACTATTGATTTGTTTTATGCGGTACAACCTGCTGAAAAAAATAGAGGTTTAATGCGTGATGTAATGCAGTTAACGTCAAACCTTACTTTTACCACAGGATTTTTTGCTTTAATGTTAGCGCTAGTAGGGATTTACGGTTTAACGGCTAACTCTGTTGCACAGCGTACACATGAAATAGGCATTAGACGAGCAGTTGGTGCTACCGACAAAAGCATTGTTAATATGTTTTTAAAGCAAGGAGCAAAACAATTAATTATCGGATTAGGTTTAGCCTTAGTTATTTTTGTATTAATAGCCTTTGGTGTTAATGCAATGTCGGAAGGTATATTTCCCGCTTATTTATATGTAATGATTGGTGCTACTGTGGTTATTGGCTTGTCAGTCATCGTTATGTTGGCGATTTATGCGCCGACACGACGAGCGATAAAAATGGAACCAAGCTCAGCACTTCGTTATGAATAAATAGTGCTAAGTAAAAGCTATCGCCCTAAAGGTTAGGGCGATATACTCAGTTTAATCTATGGTCTTAATTATAATCCTGTGAAAAATAAAAGAATCTTAATAGCTGACGATGACTTTAATATTATTGCCAGTTTAAAATATATGCTTTCGGAAGAAAATTTCGATATTTTAGCGATGACCACACCTGAAGCTGTCTTGGAAAACCTCAAGCGAGAAAGTGTAGATCTTGTTCTCATTGACATGAATTTTCAACAAGATACCACTTCTGGTAGCGAAGGTTTACAATTAGTTGCCGCTATTCAACAGCTTGACGATACGTTACCTATTATTGTGATGACAGGATGGGCAACTATTGACATCGCGGTTGATGCGATGCGTGCGGGTGCTAAAGACTTCATTCAGAAGCCGTGGAATAATGAGCGTATGCTCAGCGCCATCAATACCCAACTAAAGTTGGCAAGTATTGACAAAAAATGTAAACGATTAAACCAAGAAAACAAATTGCTGCGTGCAGAAACTCTTCCTGAGAGTAACGGTATTATTGCTCAATCTCCTGCCATGAAAACCTTATTGTCTTCATTAGAAGAGCTGGCAAAAAGTGACATGAGCATTTTATTAACGGGAGACAATGGTTCAGGAAAAAGTATGCTGGCCGCATATGTACATCAGTGTTCAGCAAGAGCCGATAACTCCTTTGTGCCGGTAAATATGGGGGCTATTCCTGAAAGTTTGTTTGAAAGCGAAATGTTTGGCCACTTGAAAGGGGCATTTACTGATGCGAAAGAAAACCGCATTGGCCGTTTTGAAATGGCAGAGCAAGGTACATTGTTTTTAGACGAACTTGCTAATATTCCCATGGCTCAGCAAGCTAAGTTATTGCGTGTTTTAGAAGAACGAAAATTTGAAGTCGTCGGCAGCAGTAAGTCGCTTAACGCTGATGTACGCATTGTTTCAGCGACCAACTGCGATTTAACCAAAGCTATTAGTGAACAAGTCTTCCGACAAGATTTGTTTTATCGGTTGAACACTATCCAATTAAGAGTCCCTTCATTACGTGAGCGTATTGAAGATATTGAACCGCTAGCTGCCCACTTTTTAAATAAATTTGGTGCTAAGTATAATCTTATTGCACCAGAGCTGTCTTGTGAAGCTATTGAGAAAATGCAACAGTATTCTTGGCCTGGAAACATTCGAGAGTTAAGCCATTTAATGGAAAAACTTTTGTTTACTTGTAAAAAGTCAACAATAAGCGCACGTGATTTACTGTTAGAAAATATTATGCCGACCACTAATGTTGAAGAGTTAAATATGACTGATAGTTCAGCTCAAAATACAGCATTATCCTTAGATGAAATAGAAAAGTTGGCGTTAGTCAATCGTTTGAAGCATCACCGAGGTAATGCCACAGAGACAGCAAAATCTTTAGGATTAAGCCGTAGTGGATTTTATCGTCGTATGAGTAAATATGGCCTTGATTAAAAAACAAAAAAAGCAAAATGATGATCATAGCTTATTGGCTTTGGTCTTATGTTTACCGTGTTTACTTATCACTACACTCGCTTTGATTGTTGCCAATGTTTCTGCATATTTAATCGCTTTCATCATTATTGTTTTAACACTGATTGCCATTTTTACAGTCGTTATTTCTAAGCAAAAATCTCAACAACAAATTAGAACATTGTCTAATATAATAGAGTCTATGATTGATGGCGACTACAGTTTACGTGGTCGAGAACAAAATAATCATGCCTATCAAGAGTTATTAACCTTAGTGAATAACCTCTCAGACACTTTAGCTTTAAGTAAAATTGAAGCGAAAGAAAGCCGACAATTACTCGATAGAATCATGCAGCAAATGGATGCGATGGTATTAGCTGTTGATGAAAAAGGTCGTATTGTCATGGCTAATGACTCCGCACAAAAATTACTACTTATTGATATGTCAAAACAAGCTACCCTTCTGCTCGCCGATTTAACTATCGGTAAAACCATTAGTAGAGCAGAAAGCGGAATTATCAATTTTGAACAACCACAACTTAAAGGTGAACATTTCCTGTTTAAAGAATCTTTTTTAAGTGAAGGTAAGCAGCATCAATTGTATTTGATTACTTCGGCGCAACGGTTGTTATTAGAGAAAGAACGCAAGTCGTGGCAAAGTTTGTTAAGGGTTTTAAGCCATGAGATGAACAATTCATTAACGCCGATTAGCAGTATTAGTCAGTCGATGACACAAAAGCTAAAAAATGAAGATAAAGCGTTAAATCGCGAATCACTACTTATGGGTGTTGAAATTATTAACGAACGAGCTAGTGCATTGAGTAGCTTTATTGCCAGTTATAGTCAGCTTTCACATTTACCTGAACCGAATAAAAGTACCTTTGCTTTGCAAGGACTTATTCACAGTTGTGCCGCGCTTTATAGTGATTGCCGACTTGTCTTTACAAAAGATAGCCTTGAATTAAATAACCTGACGGTCAATGCTGATAAAGCCCAACTTGAACAAGTTTTCATTAATATATTTAAAAATGCACAAGAAGCCATGCATACCATAGATAATGACAGTCGCAAAATCATTGAAATTTATTGTCAAAGCAATGACAAATATTTCCAGCTTCATATTTGCGATTCAGGAACAGGTATTGCAAATGAAGAGAACTTATTTGTACCCTTTTACAGCACTAAACCTCAAGGCAGTGGCATAGGTTTGGCGTTGTGTAAACAAATTATCTTTAATCATGGCGGATTATTAACACTAACCAATAGAAAAGAAGTGCAAGGTGCTGAGGCCGTTATTTCGCTACCCAAGCACTGAAGCCGTTAATGCTTTTTGCTCACCCAGTTTTTATGAGGGTTAGTTAGCTGGGGATGGGTTAATAATTAGCACTACTTGGTATATACAAGGGTTATTAATCTCTAGTGGGTTCCTACAATGCTTTGCTGAAGACTATATAACTTATGTTTGTATAGTTTTCTTTCATCAAGTTCATAGGTCCATTCTAACGCTTTAATTAACATTTCTTGGGCTTCATCCATTTTCTGTTGTTCTGCATAAATTTTATAAAGCCCCATATAAGCTTGGTTTAAATACGGAGCTTTCTTTAAGGCTTTTTTAAAATGAATTTCGGCTTGTTTGGTATCACCTTTTTTTCTCGCTATAAAAGCTTCTCCTAACGAGTGATAAGGATTAGGATCATCTAGTTTATTCATCTGACTTTGTAATACTGTAGCTTCTGCTATTCGTTGCTGAGACTTTAGCAACATAATATAATTACTTAATAATGCTATATCAGGCTTTCCTACCTTTAGACCTTCTTTATATATTAGTTCGGCAGTTTTTAAGTCTCCAGAACGACGATGAATAACCGCTAATAAATTAATGATTGCAGTGCTCTTATTATTATATTGATAGGCAGTATTTGCATACGAAAATGATTTATCTAAATCCCTATCAACTAGCGCACCGGCGGCAAGATTCTTATAATACATTGCTAGAAATGTTTTATAAGAATACTTTATTCCCTTGCGGTTATCTTCGCTTGGAAAGTAATCAATAACTATTCCAGGGGTTGAAAAGTATGAAAAGCCATCTTCAGGCACAAACGTATCATCATAAATTATTGTCTGTACGTGGGAAGAAGATAAAACAATGTCAGCTTTTTTAGTGTATACAGGTAATGTATGAACCGTACGGTAAGAGAAATCAATGCCGATAAGTTTAGCGTAAGCCGTTGTTAGAATAGCTAAACTCATGCAGTTGCCTTTATTAAGTCGCATTGCGGTAGAGGCATTATACGTTTCGCCATAATAGGTAAAATTAGATAACCGCTCTTTAAGGATCTCACCAAGTGCTTCGTGGGCTTTGAAACCTTGAGCGACTTTCTTGTTAAAGTTCAATAAAAACTTTGCTTGTTGCTCTTGCGTCAGAGTAAAGATAGCTTGTTCATCTATTAGTGTTATTTTGTCTTGAGAAAATAGGTTGTAATTAATAGGAATTTCAATCTGTTGGGAAACCTCCTCCTTTGTGACTGAACAAGCTGAAAATGTGAGCGCTAATATAAAGGGTAAAATTATTCTCATGTTATTCATTTCCATCCTTAGCATTGTTTTATAATCGTTTATTTTAGCTTCTAGCGAATTAATCATTATTAAGTACGAGTGGTTACGTACTTAAGTTAACAGAAAATAAATTTATAAGAAAGGCCCTTTGAAAATTGTTAGCACCCCTTATCGCATTCGTTAAATATGAGTTATGTTAAGTGGATGTTTGTTATGTCGATAGGGTTGGGAGTGCAGGGACGAAATATCATCCTTAATTATTGTCGTGGGGGATAACTAGAACTTTGTTGATTAAATCGACAAAAACATCCTCAAAATATTTCCCTTTTGCTATAATTAATACTATTAATTGCAATGCCTTGATAAGTGCGTATGATTCGCGACTTTTCTACCTTATTCCTAGTCTATACCTAACGGTATCGCTGGTAATAAATCCTTATACTGGAGTTTATAAAGTTTCATGAGAAAGTTGTTATCTTCCCCCGTTCAAATGCCTTTGTCTGATGCTGAAAATCAGGTTTATCAAAATGCCCTTAAATACGTTACACCACTAAGTTTAAATTTAATGGCCGTTAAGGTGACAGGTCGCCCAGATGATTTTCTAGGTTGGTGTCGCGAGCTGATCCGAGTATGTCGTGAAGATCTCAATAGGGATCTTTTAGAAGATGAGCAAACTTTACCACTTAAGAAGCTCCAAGAGATTCTTGAAACTGGCTTTACTATTAGCCAATTCAAAATGGCCCGAATTGCACCTTGGCCAATATTTGTTGATTTTATTGAGCAGCAAAACACTATACATGCATTAGATGAGCGTTTGCGTTTATTGGACTATATTGATGAAATTCGCCAAAAGCCTTTAGCGGACTTACTTGTTGAAGACCGCTTAGCTTTTTCGGGTAAGCACACTAGTCAGCTCGACTGTAGTCATTATAATTTTGATGTTGAATGGTTTGCAGGTACTAAAGGTGCAAAGGTTTTTCATGCCTTACTTGAAATGTCGCCAGAAAAATTTGATGCTGCATTAGCTCATATTCCTTTAACTGGTGATGTAAGTCTTGCCGACTATCAGGGCTTTGTCAGTGACTTTCAACAGATTTTCACAGAATACACGGAAGTTAAACCTCAAGGTGAAAAAGCGCCATTAGCAGTAGCAACACGTTTATTAGCTATGCGCAGACCCGACCAATTTATTGCACTAAACAATAATAAAATTGATATTCTCTGCCAAGGGTTATCGATTGCTAAATTCAAAAATAACGATTTTTCATCATATTGGCAGGACATGATTGGTACCTTACGCACCTTAGCATGGTGGCATCAGGCTGAGCCAACAATTACAGTTGAAAATGAAGTTATTGCTGAAAGTGAATCAGAAAATAGCCAAAATCAATCATTGAGTAAAAAAGAAAATCGTGAGCTCGTTATATGGAAAAACCGTGCGGTATTAATTGATTTGTTTTTATTTGCTGATGCAGATTTAGCTCCAAGCTCAAACTACATTCGTTTGCGTGATAAAGCGATGAGTAAATCAAAAGCTACACCTAAAAAGCGTAGTAAGGAGTCAGCAGAAATGTTGGTAGACAGAGCATTAACAGCGGATGACTTACCTGAGTATTTATTAGGGAAACGAGATTCAATTGTTATCCAAGTAAAAAATGGCAAAAGTGTTGAACAAGCTATCGGCTTAATGCGTGCTATTTTTGGTTAATTAACCCCTATTTGTACCTTAAGTTGATCGGTATCAACTTAGTTTCATTCAATTTTGCAGATAACTCATTAAGGGCGTAATTTAGCATTAAGTTAAATTACGCCTTTGAGTTTCTATGAACACTGTAAACCTTAAACCGACAAATCACGCTGATCATTCTTTGTATTATCAAGAACAAGGTAATGAAGTCTCCTTATTTAAATATGCTTATCAGCACCAGTTGCCTGTTTTAATTAAAGGGCCAACAGGATGTGGTAAAACACGTTTCATTGCCCATATGGCTGAAAAACTCAACAAACCCCTATATACAGTTTCTTGTCATGATGATTTAACTGCAGCCGATTTAGTTGGACGTCATTTAATCGGTCCCAATGGTACTTATTGGCAAGATGGTCCGTTAACAAAAGCGGTCCGCGAGGGCGGAATCTGTTATCTTGACGAAGTCGTTGAAGCTCGCAAAGATACTACGGTTGTTTTACATCCACTTGCGGATGACCGACGTGTTTTACCGCTAGAGCGTACCGGAGAGTTAATTGAAGCCGCACCGGGTTTTATGCTCGTTGTTTCGTATAACCCCGGTTATCAAAACTTATTAAAGGGCATGAAGCCCAGCACTCGTCAGCGCTTTGTTGCCTTACGTTTTGAATACCCTAGTGTTGAAATAGAGCAGGAAATATTAATTAAAGAAGCGGGAGCTGATCCCCATCTAGCGTTTAAATTGGTAGAGCTTGCTCAAGCTTTACGTCGCTTAGAAAAAAACGATCTTGATGAAGTCGCATCCACTCGTTTGTTAATTTATGCAGCAAAAATGATTTCAAGTGGCATGGATCCTCTTGAAGTCTGTCGCTGTTGCTTGGCGGAACCTTTGTCTGATGACATTGACACGGTTAATGCTTTAATGGATGTTGCTCGAATCTACTTTGATGAATAACAGCTCTCTTTCAGCAATAAGGGGGCAGTTTTCTGCGCCGAAGGTTAACGAAATAATAAATGATAAAAAACTGCCTGGCGATTTAGCCATGTGGTTTTTTATTCTTGCTGAGCTTACAGTATTTGCTATCTTTTTTATTGGTTTTGCTGTTGCTGAACAATTAAATACTGAAATGTTCGTTACTAGCAAAGCTAAGCTTCACCCTATTGCTGGCTTAATTAATACCATAGCATTGATAACCAGTAGCTTATTCGTCGCACTGTCTGTTCGAGCTATTCACCTTGGGAAGGTTAAAGATTCACTGCATTTACTCGTTATTTCTCAGCTAATCGCTTGCGTCTATTTAGTCGTAAAAGTTTGGGAATACCAGTTTTTGTTTTCGCTCGGCATTGGTATTGAAACAAACACCTTTTTTACTTTATATTTTCTTATTACGTTCTTTCATTTTATGCATGTACTTTTAGGCATGGTTATTCTGACCCTTGTTGGGCTAAATGCCAAAAAAGGTGTCTATGAAAATGATATTTCTGGTTTTGAGTCAGGGGCAAGCTATTGGCATATGGTCGATATGTTATGGGTTATTTTATTCCCACTTATCTATATTATTTAACAGGCTGTAATAAAGCTATGATTACTGTAAAGCAAACAATCATCAGTTGGGTGTTATTAATCTCGTTAACTTTAGCCTCTGTTTATGCTGATCAGGTTATGGAAAATAATGTGCTATTTATTATGTCCGTATTATTGATAGTTTTCCTAAAAGGGCAACAAATTACCGACATATTCATGGAACTGCGCGAAGCTCCCAAAATGTGGCGTATGCTGTTACTTAGTTATGTGCTTATAATTCCGGTTGTTATTTGTACAATCTATCTTTTGTAGTGATATATGATTTTCGTTATTATCGCTTTCTATTAATCTAAAATACAAAGTAATAATGGCACTTTTATCCAAAGGAGATTTCCCTGATGAATTCACTTGATAAGTCATTAAACGTAAAAAACTCATCAAAAGATAATAGTGATGCCATTGTTTATCAGTCGTTGTTTCTAATGAACTTGTTACTTATACCCGGTTTAGCTTTTGTTCTTTTGATATGGTTATTTACTAAAAAAAGTAAGCAGCTAGGCTGGCAACGTATTCATTTATATCGTTCGGTACAGTTATCCGTATTGGCGGGATTTTTTATTCTTGTTATTCCCCTTGTCGTTTTGGTTACAACCAATGCTTTTGAAGCGTCATTAATGGTGATGATTATCTATTTTGTCACTATGCATGCCGCTTTTGTGCTTTTAGGTATGCTAAATTTGTCCCGTGCTATGGCAAGAAAACTTCCACTTTTTTGATGTAGCACAAGGTTAGGTTTTTTATAGTCACAAATTATTACACATCCTTTAAAACTTGATGGAAATCAAGTTCTCCTAGGTAAGAGCGGTTTACTATTCACTGGCTTTATTATCGTTTTTACTAAGGAAAACACCATGTCAGAGCGTTTTACTAAAGGCATGGCTCGAAATATTTATTACGGGGGAAGTGTATTCTTCTTCTTGATATTTCTAGCTTTGACCTACCATACCACCAAAGTGATGCCTGAAAGAGATCACCGTGAAAACATTACCGAGGCTGTTGCCAACGGTAAAGAACTTTGGGAAGAGAATAACTGTATCGGTTGTCATTCATTAATCGGCGAAGGTGCTTATTTTGCTCCTGAGCTTGGAAATGTTTACATTCGCCGTGGCGGTGAAGCTGGCTTTAAAGCCTTTTTTAACGGTTGGATGAAAGCTCAGCCATTAAATATTCCTGGACGTCGTCAAATGCCAAACTTTCATCTTACCGATAAAGAAATTGATGACTTAGCAGAATTTTTAAAGTGGACGTCAGAGTTAAATACTAATGACTGGCCACCGAATATTGAAGGATAATGCGATGAACACTTTAAAATATCAATCTCAAGCGGTCGCAAAACCTTATTTTATTTTTGCATTAATACTCTTTGTTGGCCAAATCTTATTTGGTTTAGTGATGGGGTTACAATATGTAGTTGGTGACTTCCTTGCTGGCGCTATCCCTTTTAATGTTGCACGTATGGTTCATACCAACTTGCTGATTGTATGGTTGTTGTTTGGCTTTATGGGGGCTGCTTATTACATGGTCCCCGAAGAGTCTGAAACTGAACTATATAGTCCTAAATTAGCTATCGTTTTATTCTGGATATTTGCTGCTGCAGGTGTTGCAACAATATTAGGATACTTGCTTGTACCTTATTCTACATTAGCTCACTTTACCTTGAATGAACTTTGGCCAACTATGGGACGAGAGTTCCTTGAACAGCCTACTATTACGAAAATAGGTATTGTGGTCGTTTGCTTAGGTTTCTTATTCAACTTAGGTATGACCATATTAAAAGGCCGTAAAACAGCAATTAACATGGTACTCATGACAGGTTTAATCGGTTTAGCGGTATTCTTCTTATTCGCCTTCTATAACCCAACTAATTTAGCATTGGATAAATACTTCTGGTGGTTTGTTGTTCATTTATGGGTAGAAGGTGTTTGGGAATTAATTATGGGTGCAATTTTAGCTTATATATTAATTAAAGTTACTGGTGTTGACCGTGAAGTTATTGAAAAGTGGTTATATGTAATTATTGCAATGGCGTTAATCTCAGGTATTTTAGGTACAGGTCATCACTTCTACTGGTTAATGACACCTGATTACTGGCAGTGGGTTGGTTCTATCTTCTCAGCTATCGAGCCATTACCTTTCTTTGCGATGGTATTATATGCCTTCAATATGGTTAACCGTCGTCGTCGTGAGCATCCTAATAAGGCTGCAACATTATGGGCGTTAGGTACATCAGTAATGGCATTTTTAGGTGCAGGTGTTTGGGGGTTTTTACATACTTTAGCACCTGTAAACTACTACACTCATGGTTCACAAATTACTGCTGCTCATGGTCATATGGCCTTCTATGGTGCTTATGCGATGATCGTAATGACGATTATTTCATATGCAATGCCTAAGTTACGTGGTATTGGCGAAGCTAACTGTAACCGTGCTCAAGTTCGCGAAATGTGGGGCTTTTGGTTGATGACTGTTGCTATGGTTTTCATCACATTATTCTTAACAGGCGCAGGTGTATTGCAAGTTTGGTTACAGCGTTTACCTGAGAGCGGTGAAGCCCTAAGCTTTATGGTTACTCAAGACAAGCTAGCCATATTCTATTGGCTACGTGAAATTGCCGGGGTGTTCTTTTTAATTGGTTTAATTTCTTATATCTCAAGTTTTTGGGTTACCGAGAAAAAAGCTAGTTAATCAGTCATTGTATAGCTGAAGAAAATTAACGGAATAAAAACCAGTAACTGAGGTTACTGGTTTTTTTATGGGCGCGGTATACAGAAGGAAATATATAATAGATAAACAATTAAAGGGGACATACTGGTAATTTAGAAGATAATAAAGCTACCGGTAATAAACAAAAATTCTCTTAAGCAAATATTGTCGCTATTAAATATATTATGAATTTCAGATATAACAAAACACAAATACCGAGTACAGTTAATTTGTGTTTTTAGAGAGTTATACTGTGAAATTTTTATTTATTTTTTATAGCTAGCAACGATATTATCCATACGTTCGTTCGTACTATTAACGGCTGACTGAATACTGTCAACCGATTCATTATTAGATTGTTGTTGTGTTTTCAACTCACCAACTTCATCAGTTAATGCGTTAACTTTGTTTGTTAATGTATCAACTTTCTGACTTAAGCTACTAACGCTAGCTTCTAAAGCTTCTGTGTTAGCACAACCTGTTGCAGTAATAATAAGTGCAGCTAAAGCAATATTTCTAATTAACATAGATATTTCCCTTATTTTTCATGACTTTCATGTTTCTAGGCAAGTATGCCATAAAAAATTTAAGTTGCAACTTAGCTACCTGAGTGGAAATATCTATGTTATTCGTTACTTGGTCGGGTTGTTAATTATTTCTTCAACTTTAGAAACTAAATTATCAATTTTCTGCTCAAGTTGCTTATTATGATCAAGTATTTCTTTATTTTGTTTGCGTAACTCTCGGTTTTTTACATTGGTATTTGAAAAACCAAAAAAACGATTAATAAATTGCGCACCGATAAAGCTCATTAAACCGACACCAATATAGAACATAGCCATAACAATAATTCTACCTGCATTCGTGACAGGATAATAATCACCAAAACCTATGGTACTTGAACTCATTTGAAGCGCCCAGAAAGCGTTACTATAGGTAGTAATGTTGGCCTTAGGATCTGATAATTCAAAGCCTAAAAGTAGCTGTGCAGCACCTGCCATAATCAAATAAAGGGTTAAAATAGTTAATAATAAAATATATCGAGATTTGTAATTTTTAATACCAAATTCATCGATTGTATAGGGAGTAAGTGTATGTCTAATCATTATTGTTCTTATATATTGAAGTCATTAATTATTGCTACTTTGTGTTATCGGTAACATGGTTAACTAAATCATCCATCAATTTGCGTTTTATTTCCAGTTGTTGTTCTGGTTCTAAGCCATATTTTAATGCTAAAACTTCATAATCAGCTGGTGCCAAGCTAACGGTTAGACGGGGCCGCTTAGGACGCTTGTTTGTTGGCAAGCCTAAAATATCCCGAATTTGATCCGATGGACTTAATCCCGCTTGTAACGCTTCAGTTCTAATCGCTAATTGAATTTTTTCATCCATATCAAAAGCGACTTGTACTGCTTTAACCGCTTTTATTGATGACTGCCACTTTTCGGGTAACTTTCTACTCACAAATTAGCTCCCCGGATAAATATCGGTAATATCAGAAGTGGGGCGATATAAGGTGATGAACACATCGGTATCGCCGTCTTGCCATACTTCAATATCAATACCACGTGTCTGTTCTTCGTCAAGTAAATTGTAGAGCTCGAATTGTTCACCCGCTTCTTTGCCTTCGTAGCTACTTAAACTTTCTCTGCGGTTATCTTTACGATGAAAATAGCCGACTTTTGCAAACGTACGTTGCTGATACTGCGAGCTACTCCAGCCAGTGGTTAAGGCAGAGTCAGCTTTTTTATCAAGAAATGCTTGGCCTGGTTCATCAAAAATAGCACCGAACGCGTCCAAATCAAATAGTGACTCGACATCTTGATGTTGTATTTTTAGTGCGAATTTAAGGTAGGTCTGATCATCTTTTTCAATGGTCAAATAAAGTTCGAGATTATTCTCGCCTTGCAGAACCCACTCTGTCTGGGTGTCATTTTCAAACTCATAGCAATTAATGGCAGATACTTGAAACTGCTGAGTACGTAATGACTCAGGTAAGGCGAAACTATCGGTAAGCACAATAATATCTTTAATTTTTAATTCATCAGCTGAATTAACTGTGCGCTCATCTTCTTGCTTGTTAAATATTCGTTTAAAAAAGCTCATATTCAGATCCCAAAAATCCGCCTAGTTGTCGGGAGGAAACATCTAGGCGGTTAAAACGGTGCGAGTTAATCAATAATAAGTAACTCGCTTCTACATTACTTCTGTTTAGCTTTCAAGCGCTCTAATACTGAGTTTGCATTGTTATCAGCAGCGCCGATACCTGCTTCTTTCAACTGAGCTGCCAATGAATTATCAGCGGTATCTGACTCAAGTAACTCAGCGGCTTTCATTTGGTCATCAAATTTCTGCTGCTTTGCTTTAATACGCTCTAAAGAGTCTTTTGCATTCAACAATTTCGAGTTACTTGATGAAAAGTTATCAGTAATTGCTGATGTCGCTTTTTGTACACTTTCAGTAGTTTTAACCATTGAAAGTTGACGCTTATATTCACCTACTTGGCGTTCGCTTTTCTTCACTAATTCTTTTAGGCGATTCGCGCTACCTGAAAAGCTATCTAGTGCTTGCTGCTGGCTCGATAATTCACTTTCTAAAGTAGATATTTTTTCAGCTACGGCAAGTGCTAACGTTTCATCTCCTTTTTCAAGAGCTTGCACTGCGTAACCTTCATGTTCAGAAACTTCACGTTTTAAACGGTCAACTTCACGTCCTGCGGCCATTTGTTGTGCCATAACGCCGGTTAGGTCACGTTTTGCTTTAGTTAAGTGATTTTCTGAATCACGAATTTCTTGTTCAAAAATACGAGTAGCGTTTGAGTCAACAATTGCTTCACCAACTTCTGAAGCGCCACCTCGAATTGCGGTCATAATTTTTTTGAAAATACTCATAGTTGTTCCTTAGGGTGGTTAATTAAAGTAGGTAATCGCTCATGTCATCAATAATTTCCATGGCGTTATTATTTAAAACACCTAGTTCGTGTTCGATGTCATGAAATGATGAATTAATAGAAAGAGCACCAAAAATCACGTATTTGTCACCAATTTTTGAAAATGATGATAATGGCATAGGAATATTCATTTCCAACATACTTACGTGCATTTGGTTGATGCTGTCAGTTTTAACTTCTTCTTCGCCCCATAAATAGGTAATGCAAAGTATTTGATCGTCAGTAACTGAAACGAAAATAGGTAACTCTTCACGGTCGATAACAGTAATTTGTAATACATCGACTTCACCAGAAATAGGCTGGCAATCAAAAACTAATCCGGTTTCAGAGTTGTCAGCTAAACTATTTAAGTGATCAGCAATTTTATGGATATTCATGTGATTCCTTATTTATGGTTATATTTCTTTGTTAATAAATCTAAAAGTATCGTCTAAATTTCTCTTAGACATATTATGTCCTTGAGGTAAATTTAGCAGCTTGACATAATATGTCAAGCATCAATTTGTATTAATTTT
>Ga0209291_1002518_pt1 | contig 14702 bp, 15 predicted proteins | sample GOMGulsemesocosm_FD_184633 | JGI IMG/M metagenome (GOLD analysis project Ga0209291, IMG submission 184633) | Methane-oxidizing microbial communities from mesocosms in the Gulf of Mexico - GOM9B Gulf of Mexico (SPAdes) (version 2) | ecosystem: Environmental > Aquatic > Marine > Cold seeps...
CTGACCCAACCAAGTTCTTTGATTTTGAAACATGGCAAACATCACTAGACAGCACTGTTGATTCACTCACTATCGGTGGTGGTGGCGGTGGAGGCCTTCCGGGTGATGACGTTGAACCACCAGCAGATGGCGGCGGTCCTCCAGCAGATGACGTTGAACCACCAGCAGACGGTGGCGGTCCTCCAGCAGATGGCGAAGGTCCGATTGACGGTCTTCCGCCAGAGCTCGGCGATATCCCAATGACCCAAGAAACAACCATTATTGGCCTTAGAGAATTCTTGCTTGCGCGCTTAGCCAATGTTGAGCAACAAATTAGCGGCGAAAAGCCAAGTACCAACAGCGAGGTGATTGGCGGATGCAGCCTGTAATAGCGCAGCCAGTTAGCGATGTCGATAGCGTGCTATCGACATTTGCTAGCCACGGTTTGAGTGATTTAAACAATTCATCGTTAATGAACCGTGTGGATAGCAAGTTTGTGGTCAACCGTGAACATTTAGCCTTGATCCTTGAGCGCTGTCGTGACCACTATTCGGTGCTTGAGATAGACGATTTACGAACATTCAAATACCACAGTTGTTATTACGATACCGACCAGCTTGATTTTTTTCAGCGCCATCAACGTGGCAAGCTTAATCGGATTAAATTGCGCCATCGCAGATATGTCGACACGGACAGCTCGTTTTTTGAACTTAAATTTAAGAACAACAAAGGGCGTACCCTCAAATCAAGAATTTCGACCTGCAACGACCCGCTCGAAGCACTGACTCAAGCTCAATCATTTCTATCGGATAAGCGAGTCAGTGAAGCAAGCGACCTGCGCGTCGTTCAATCAGGTGAATATAAGCGGATTAGCTTGGCTAACGAAGAAATTGGCGAGCGCTTAACCATTGACTGTGATTTGAGCTTCTTAAATATGAAGACATGGCAGAGTAAATCCCTAAATAACATCGTTATTTTCGAACTGAAACAACATCGCCACAACCGACGTTCACCTTTTTATCAGTTGATGCGAGAAATGTCGATCCGGCCGCAATCTTTTAGTAAATACTGCATGGGCATGACCCTAACCAGTGAGGAAGACTTGCGCGCCAACCGCTTTAAGAAAAACCTCCTTACCCTTAACAAAATAGAACAACAGCGAGTGTATTAATGACTTCTATTACTGATTTATCTTTTATCCAATTATTCTTGATTAACATTGGCTTCGCCTTAATATTGCTACGTGGTATTTATTATCGCTACTCAACAAACCGGGATACACTATTTGGTCTATTGATGTTTAGCACTGGGGTCTTCTTAGTGACCTTCTTTCTCCATAATATTGACATGTCGATGGGATTTGCTTTTGGTTTGTTCGCTGTTTTTTCGATGCTACGTTATCGTACTGAAGCACTTAACATAAAAGACATGACCTATCTATTTCTCGTTATCGTGATGGCGTTAATGACCGCGGTGAGTAAGCTTCCGCCACTAGAGTTAATCATTTTACACTCATTGATTTGTTGTTTAGCAGCCGTCGCTGAAACCAAATTACTTGCCGCACACGTCTTCGAAAAGTCAATTTGTTATGAAAACATTGAGAACATAAAGCCACAAAACCATCAGATATTAATCGATGATTTACACCAACGTACAGGTCTGCAAGTAACACGTGTTGAAATTGGCAATATTGATTTTCTAAAAGATACGGCGCAACTCACGGTCTATTATATCGGTGACGAACAGCATGCATTATCCACCGATGTCTCATCGTTAACTTTAGCGCCCCAAAACCAACAAGGGAGCTAAATTACGATGCAAAAATACCTTATGCTTACCAGCGTGTCACTGATCGCCTTGGCAGCAAATTGCCATGCCAATGACAATGAGTTTAAATTCGATGTTGATAGTCGCATTATGCTCGATGGCGACTACTTATCCGATTGGTATGACCAAGATGACCAATTTAGTGGTGAAGTTCGAAGATTAAAAAGCAGCTTAACTCTCAAAAACCAAGACTGGCTATTTAAAGTCAAACTCGGCATCGATGTTGATAATGAAGAGCTCGATGTTGATGATGCGTTCATCCAATATCGCGGTTGGGATTGGGGAAAGATCAAGCTTGGTAAACATAAGGAACCCTTTGGTTTAGAGCTTTCAACGAGCTCTAGCCAGTTGGCCACTATTGAGCGTGCGATGGCTAGTAACCTTTTCGCGCCTGGTCGCAATTATGGTGTCAGTCTAAAAGGTCAGGCTGACAATCTTAATTGGTGGGTCGGTATTTTTGATAACGAAAGCTTTGACACTGACGCCTATGGCATCACTGGTCGAGCGACCTATCAGTTATTTGATAACGTCAGTGAGACTTTTCACATTGGGGCTTCTTTTTCACAACGTCAGCTAAATGGTGTTGAATTAGATAGTAAATCATCTTATGAAATACATAGCATCGATGATGTCTTGGATTCGAAAAAGCTGGCGATGGATGAGTTGTTTCTTTTTGGCACTGAAGCACAATGGTCAAACGGCAACTTAAAATTAGCCGCAGAATGGATGACTCAAACGTTTACCTTAACGGATTCCGGTTTAGACATTACTCACACCGGGCTATACGGGCAGGCATCCTATCTGTTTGGAGATGCGAGCTATCAGTTCAATAATGGAAAACTAGCGACACCAAAATTATCGAAAAAACGCAACATTTGGGAGTTGGTTAGTCGATATAGTCAACTAGACACACTTGAGAGCGATAATGGGTCTGATGTTGAAAATTGGACGCTAGGTTTAAACTATTACTATGGTAAACGCATTAAGATCATGACGGGAGTCACCCATTCAAAAACCGTGTCACCTGTTGAACAAGACGGCATGGCGTTGTCATTAAGATTTCAATATTCCTTGTAACTACAATATGAATAAATGATACCAAGCACTAATAAAAATACGACAAGCCACAGCATATACATAATTATTACTTCCAGTACGACAGATGTATAACTAGTGCAATGGCCGATAGAAAACTCTCACCTATTAGTGAAATAAAAAAAAGCGCTAATTGAAACTCAATTAGCGCTTTTTCATGGTGAAATAATTTTCGCTATTTAGCGGGTAAAACCAACGAATAACATTGACCAAAACCAATCCGAGCGGCACCATCCTTTTGACAGAATCCACTCATTACGACAGCATCACCATCTTCTAAGAACGTCCTAGTTTCACCATTACCTAGCGCGACTTGCTGTTTGCCACCATTAGATAATTCGAGTAATGAGCCCGCTTCTTCACTGTTTGGCCCTGACTGGGTACCACTACCAATAAAGTCACCGGCAACAAGGTTACAGCCATTGACGGTATGATGAGCAATCATTTGCGCGGTCGTCCAATAAGAGTGCTTAAAGCTAGATTTAGTAAGCTTATGTGCGGCTTGGTTAGCCTCTCGCATTGTCGGCGTTTCAATCGCCACTTCCAATTCGATGTCATACGCGCCTTGAGCACTGTTGCTATCACTTGATAGGTAATCTAGTGGTTGCGGATCCGTTGCTTCACGGCTCCAAGAAGTTCTAAATGGTGCTAGCGCTTCGTTGGTTACGATCCATGGCGAGACAGTAGAGGCAAAGTTTTTCGCCAAAAATGGCCCTAGTGGCTGATATTCCCATGCTTGAATATCACGAGCCGACCAATCATTAAATAAACACATGCCAAAAATATGCTCATCTGTATCATCCAGCGTAATAGACTCGCCCAATGCATTACCACCGCCGATATAGATGCCAACTTCCATCTCGTAATCTAAACGTTTACAAGGACCCAAGCTTGGTTTTTCGGCGTCTGGTGCTTTGGTTTGCCCTTTAGGGCGTGGAAATGCTTGGCCAGAAATACCAATCGATGACGAACGACCATGATAGCCGATCGGTACCCATTTGTAGTTTGGCAACAGCGGGTTATCGGGTCTAAACAACGAGCCTACAGTCGTTGCGTGATGAATCGAGGTGTAGAAATCGGTGTAATCACCAATGCGACAGGGCAAATCATATTCAGCATCATCTTGTGCGACTAAGCACGCCTTAACTTCTGACTCGATAGACGACCCAGCAGCCAGTGCCTGCGATAATGTGCTACGTAGTAAAGACCACACAGCGGCAGGTTGAGCCATAAACTCATTGAGTGTTGGCTGGCAACATAACTTAATCGCTTGAGCAATCTCACCATCAAACAAGTGCATTTTCGACAATGCCGCTAAATCAATAATTTGATCGCCTATGGCAACCCCAGCGCGAAATGCTTCACTGCTCCCAGCACGCCTGAAGATAGCGAACGGAAGGTTCTGTATTGGAAAATCTGTCACGCCATCATTAGCAGCACTAAGCCAGCTAACCAGTTTAGGATCGTGTGTTTGGTTTAATAAAGAAGACATAAAAGATCCTTTAATCTTGAGTAAATTCTTGCTGGTGTAACCACGCAGCATGTTGAGGTGCTTTCTTTGTTACTGACCATTCTTCCACCATTAGTGGTGCAACCCGTTTTAATTCTGCCATCTGCTCAACAGTACCACTACGATAAGTCAGTTCTAAACGGTGACCATTAGGATCAAAGAAATAAATTGAATGAATGATGCCATGATTAGTGATACCGAGTACATCGATCCCTTTGCCTTCTAATTCAGCTTTGGCTGCAATTAACGCGGGGCGGTCACTCACTTCAAACGCAATATGTTGCACCCATTCAGGGGTGTTATTGTCACGCCCCATCGGCGTCTTGGTCGGTAATTCAAAGAAGGCTAGAATATTGCCCATACCTGCATCGAGGAAAATGTGCATGTAGGGATCAGGTTCTTTGGTGGACGGCACCTGATCTTCAGCAATCGCGACCTGCAATTCCATGTTGAGGTATTCTTGATACCAAGCAACGGTTTCTTTGGCGTCATTGCAGCGATAAGCGACATGATGCATCTGTTTAATATCGATCATATTATCCCCTTTCATTTTAGTAACAAATGATACTATCATTCGATATTAGTATCATTTGTTACTAATGTCAATTTGGCATAGAATAGACACATCGATGTATTTGAGTATTAAACATGACAAAGCCAGTAACATTAGAATTGAGCGACTTTTTTCCGTATCAATTCTCCGTTCTTGCCCAACAAATGAGTGACTACTTAGCGACAATATATAATAAGCAATATGGCTTGAGTAAATTTGAATGGCGCGTTTTAGCCAGTGTTGCACAATGTGGTAATGTCAGCGCCACAGGGATTATGGAGATCACTAGGCTCGATAAGATGCAAGTAAGTCGCGCGATCGCCAAACTGAAAACGCAGCAGATTTTAGTTCAAATACCCAGTAAAACCGACAAGCGCGCTAACGATGTAAAGCTTACCGCCCAAGGCGAAACGCTGTATCAAACGATCGTGCCGTTAATCAAAGCGCAAGAGCAAAAACTATTAGAGAATTTATCAGCAGCAGAGCGTCAAGCGCTGGTCGCTATCACTAATAAACTCAGTAATGCATTAGACCAATAATACTCATCTGGTTTAATCAACGTAATATTGTGGATATCGATGAAAATAAGAGAGATAACTTGGCAGCAGACTATTCCCCTTCGCCATCGCGTTTTATGGCCAAGTAAGCCTCCTGAATATTGTCATGTAGATGGTGATAGTGATGCCCTACACTTTGGCGCTTTTATTGACGAGCAACTCATATGTGTCGCCTCTGTGTATACTTACCAAAATAAGGCGCGTTTGCGAAAATTCGCGACTGATCCTAACCATCAAAATCAAGGCGTTGGCTCAGCAGTATTAAGCTATATTCTTGAGCACCTCACAGGATCACCTGTCGAGTATTTTTGGTGTGACGCGAGAGAGAGTGCTACGGAGTTTTACCAACGCTTTGGTATGGATAAATGCAGTCAGCGTTTTTATAAAGAAGAAATTAGTTACTTTAAAATGGAAGTCGCATTAAGCTAATATGACTTCCACTTGGTGTGTTGCTTGCGCTCCACGCACCGCATGAATGACGAATGTCATCATACGGTTTTTAAGCAACGCAATACGGCTAAAATTAGCTGCCGGTATCAATTTCTGGCAATGATTTTACCATATCATCAACCGATTTCATCTGCGATAGGAACGCTTCTAGGCGGTTTAATGGCAATGCACATGGGCCATCACATTTTGCGTTGTCAGGATCAGGATGTGATTCTAAGAACAAGCCACCGATGCCTTGGCTCATGCCAGCAAGACCTAATTGCGTCACTTGAGCACGACGACCGCCAGCACTGTCACTACGGCCACCAGGACGTTGTAGCGCATGAGTCACATCAAAGATAACCGGATAACCCGTTTCTTTCATGATACCGAAGCTGAGCATATCGACCACAAGGTTGTTATAACCAAATGATGAACCGCGCTCACATAAGATTAGCTTATCATTGCCTGCTTCATTAAATTTAGTCAGGATATGACGCATTTCTTCGGGTGCCAGAAACTGTGCTTTCTTGATGTTAATAACGGCATTAGTCTTAGCCATAGCAGCAACCAAGTCGGTTTGGCGTGACAAGAACGCTGGTAATTGAATAACGTCAACCACTTCAGCGACCGGTGCACATTGATATGGTTCGTGAACATCGGTAATGATTGGCACATTAAAGGTCGATTTAATCTCTTCGAAAATCCGTAATCCCTCTTCTAAACCAGGACCACGAAATGAATTAATCGATGAGCGATTAGCTTTATCAAAAGAAGCCTTAAACACGTAAGGGATACCCAGTTTTGTGGTCACTTCAACGTATTTCTCTGCGATGGTCATCGCCATATCACGAGATTCCAATACGTTCATGCCACCAAACAGTACCATTGGTTTGTCATTGGCTACTTCAACATTGCCGACCTTAATTGTTTTTTGAATCATCATTTTTCCTTTAAAAATTTATAGCGCTATCGTCATTAGGATTTGGCCACATAACCACGCACCAAATGTACCAACGAGATAGCCAAAGATGGCAAGTAATACACCAACCGGTGCAAGTGCTGGATGGAACGCCGAGGCGACAACGGGTGCAGAAGCCGCACCGCCAACATTCGCTTGCGAACCAACCGCCATGTAAAATAGTGGCGCCTTAATTATCTTTGCCATCGTCAACATTAAGGTCGCGTGTACTAACATCCAAATACCGCCTAAAATAAACAGTTTTGGTGCCTCAGCAATTTTGGTGACATCCATATGCAGGCCAATACTGGCAATCAAAATATAAAGATAAACCGTACCGACTTTTGATGCACCAACACTTTCAAGTTTTCTAGCGCGAGTGAAAGATAATGCGACACCCATTGCCGTGCTGCTAATAATCAACCAAAAGAATTTACTGTGAAAACTAAAGCGTTTCGTTTCAGGGAAGTTTTCAACAAAAAATGGCGTCACGATATCGGCAAAGACATGCCCTAACGCCGTCACACCAAAACCAACAGCAACAATACCCATTAAATCTTTAGTACTTGCCATGTTATCGTTTTGGGCGTGATAATCGTTCATTTTGTCTTTTAGGCGCTCAATGGCACTGGTATCTGCGCCTGTACTAGCATCAATCTTTCGAGCATTTCCTGCCATCAATAATAATACGGCCATCCACAGGTTAGCGACAATAATATCAACGGTCACCATCGCTGAGAACACATCCCCACCAACTTCATATATTTCTTTCATCGCCGCTTGGTTAGCACCGCCGCCAATCCAGCTTCCGGCAACGGTGGTCATACCGCGCCAAACAGTTTCAGGGCCATCAACACCGATCATCTCTGGTGAAAACTGCGCCATCACCATTAATGCAATCGGGCCGCCAATGATGATACCAACGGTACCAGTCAAAAACATCACAATTGCTTTAGGACCAAGCCCTAATATCGCCTTTAAATCGAGATTCAATAGCAGTAGCACTAAACAGGCTGGTAACAGATAGCGTGACGCCACATAATAAATCTTAGAGGCATCACCATCAACAATATTAAAGGTGTTTAATAATGATGGAATGAAGTAACACAACAACAGTGCTGGTACATATTTGTAAAGCGCTTTGCACGCTGGATGCTCGCTTTGACTGGTATAAAATACGGCGCCTAATATCATCGCCAAGACACCTAATACAACGGCATCATTTGTAATTAAAACTGATTCCATGAGTTTTCCTCTTTTATTATTATTTTAGCTCTACTGGCTTATTGTCGTTACTTTAGATAGCTACTCTATTACAGCAATCCCAATATGGCATTGCGCATTAATGCATTACTACCTGTTGTGTTTTTAGTTTACTAACATGCGTTTTTAGCACTTCACTATTCGGGTCATCAGGACACTGTTCGATAAAATATGCAAAATCATCTGCTGCACCACTATAGTAGTCTAATTGCTGCAAGATAAAACCACGTTCCATGATTTGATTTGGGTCGTCAGGTAATAGCTCTAGTAATAGTTCGGTAAACATTAGCGCTAGATCGTATTCTTCTTCCAATAAGCTCGCTTGCTTAACACTGGTTAAAAACCGTCTTTTAACGGTTTTAGCGTCGGCTAAGGCTAAATGTTCATCCTCTAAACGCATGTGGTCACCTAAATGCCCACGTACAAGTAGCTCCATGAACTGACGCGAGACCTCTTCACCATTAAGAGGATCAATAAAGCGACCATCGAGGCCGTCAATACGGATCATAAAGGGTCCAGGGAAATTAACCATTTTCGGCGTTAGCTCTAGCAACCCTAATAGATACTCAACCAGTACCGCTGACAAGGCATTGTTTCCGATACGATCTTGCATAAAGTGAAACAAACTATTACTCGGTACGGAGAAATAATCACTTTCATCGATAGAAAATGACCATGTGGTATAGAGCAGTTGATGAAATTCAAACCAACGTTCAAGCGGTGTCTCATACACTCGCTTTATCTCTAATACCTGATCGATAAGGTCTGCCAGTAATTGATGACCCGTGTCGATATCTTGTTCTTGGCAAATAGCTTCTGAGCAATAGATAATTAACTCAATTGGCTTGATGCTATTAATATCAGAAAAATGTTTAGTTAATTGCAACTGCTTACCCTAAAATAAATGGCTGTTTAGATATCGCCACTTTTGCCGCGATCAATACCCAACCAATAGCACCGACACTCGTCAACAAGCGAGATTTTAAGGTTTCAGAACGATAAAGTGCAATATAAGCAAGTACGATGTATGCAATCAGGCAGGCTACTTTCTCGGTGAGCCACGCTTGTGCAAAAGGATATTGCTCTATCGTAAAGCACAATGAAATTGCCGAGACTAATAAAAAGGTATCGGCAATACGCGAAACCATTTTAGCCCATTTTTTATCATGGATTGGCTTTTTAGCTAGCATTAACACGACACGAATGACGAAAAATAGCACGCTAAATGCAACAAATGTCAGATGGATGTGTTTTAACGGGATGTAAAATTGTTCCATGGTAAAGGCTCACTAAAGTAGATTTAGCGTCATTCTACAAGTATTCGTTCCATTAGTGAATTTTGAAACGAATAATTGCAACAGCGCCGCCTCAACAGCTCAAAAAACAACCGTCAATCAGGGAATGATTCCATGACATCGACAAACTGGCTTTGATTAGCTAGGAATAATTTTACAAGGTTAGGATCAAACGCAATACCACTGTTTTCTTGAATGTACTCGATGCAGGCAGAGAGCTCAAATGCAGGTTTATAGCACCGTTTGTTAAATAAGGCATCAAAGACATCAACTAACGACACGATACGGCCAAATAAATCGATATCTTCACCGGCGATACCATTAGGATAGCCGCTACCGTCCCATCGTTCGTGGTGACTAATTGCAATCAATGCACCGGCGCGCAAAATAGGTCGGTCTGAGTCATGCAGTAAATCATAGCCAATTTGGGCATGAGTTTTCATCACTTCAAATTGTTCAACGCTAAGCTTATCTTTACACATCAAGATATCATCTTGAATAGCTATTTTTCCGACATCATGTAATGGCGCCGCAAGCTTCAACAACTTAACATCGTGTGCCGATAATCCGCAGAGTTCCCCGAGTAACGCAGAACATAACGCCACTCGTTTTAAATGAAAACCAGACTCTTTTGAGCGAGACTCTAATGCATTCCCTAAACGATAAACAATCTCTCGTTGGGTCGACTCAATGTCCTGATTTAATAAAATATTATCGTAGGCTAACTGAACGTTCCTTAAAAATAATTCGATTAATCGTCGGTCGTGGGTACTCATCGAATCAGGCATGCCACTAACAAACACTAGGGTCGAATATTGTTGCGGGTCTTTATGGTAGTAAATAATGTAACCTTGACCAAAGATCATTTCATTACGTTGCTGAACGCCGTGATAAACATCTCTTAAATCGGCAGGCAGCACATCAATAACATCGGCACCGATGTGAGGCTTATAGTCACCTTGAGCCGCAATCACTTTGAGTGAATCACTACTTGAACCATGATGTTCGGCAATAAAAGAGTTAAGAGAAAACGAACTTTGCCCGCGTGAGAAGATAGCGGTTAATTGCGTGAGAACGCCATCGATAAATTGATTCATCGCCGACATGGTAAATAAATCACAAGAAGCATCGATCACGCGCTCTAAGCCGAGTCGATTGTATTCGAGTGCGGTCAGGTCACTGTAACTGCGAAATGCTGTAACAACACTGGTAAATAAGCGTTGTGCAGTTAACTCAGTTTTTGATTTATAGTCATTAATATCATAATTGAGGATGACGTCGCGCTCTGGTGCTTGTCCTGGTTGCCCCGTGCGGAGAATAATTCGCAATAGGGTATTTTTGGACACATCTCTGATGTGCCTGGCGACTCGCAAACCGGCGTCATCCGTTTCCATCACCACGTCAAGTAACACCACGGCGATATCATCAACTTGCTCAAGGAGCTCTAGCGCTTCCGGGCCATTATAGGCACTGAAGAATTCGATTCCGCGACCTTCAAATTTAAAATCATTGAGCGCAAGTTTAGTCACAGCATGCACCTCGACTTCATCGTCGACAATGAGTAGCTTCCAGGGCGCCAGCATGCTACAAGGTTCAATCACCTCATCAGCATCTTGTGCGAATACAAATTCATCCATTTAAACATTCCTCAGCCACACTCTATCGGGCATAATACGATTGCTTAAAGTATAGTCTTTAATGCTAAATTAGCGAATTTGAGAAACAGAAACTAGCGGGAAGAAATGGCCATTGTGATGCGGTCTAAGCCTGCAAGATCTTTTAATGTTACGGCGCTGTCATATCCTTGAGCTGTTAAGATAGCTCGTACACTATCACCTTGCTCAAAACCATGCTCGAGTAACAGTAATCCATTAGGTTTTAGAAAAGCCAACGATTGTTTAGCAATATCAATGATATCTTGTAAACCATGATTAGACGAAACCAATGCAGAGCAGGGTTCAAAGCGCACGTCACCTTGCGACAAATGAGGGTCTTGTGGATCGATATATGGCGGATTGGACACAATAAAGTCACAGCTAACCAGCCACGACGTATCGATATTTGTTAGCCAACTTGATTGCACAAATTCAACATTATCGATTCCTAATGTCTGTTGATTCTCTTGTGCTAAAGCAACGGCATCATCACTAAAATCGACACCTAATAATTGCCATTGCGGCTGTTCGCATGCAAGCGCTAAAGCGATGGCCCCCGTTCCAGTGCCTAAGTCTATTCCTGTGGCTTGCGAAACTTGAAACTTATCAAGAATAGTTTCAACCAATAATTCGGTTTCTGGACGCGGGATCAGTGTCGAAGGGGCTACTTTTAACGGCAGTGACCAAAACTCTTGCATGCCAACGATATAGGCAATAGGTTCGCCGCTAATCCGACGCTCCAGTAACGATTCAAATTGTTCGAGCACATTATCGTCGAGTACTTTATCTGGCCAGGTATAGAAAAAACTACGTCCAACGCTTAACACCGATGCTAATAAAACCTGTACGTCTAGTGTCGCGGTATCACTATCAGATAGACGGGCGACACTGCGACGAACGACAAGAGCAACGGTGTTAGTGCTCACTATCTGTTTTCTTCTGATAACGCAGCGAGTAAATCGGCTTGTTGCTCGTTAAGTAACGGTTCGATAATCATCCCGATCTCTCCTTGCATAAACTCAGCCAGACGATATAGCGTTAAGCTAATACGATGATCACTCACTCGTCCTTGCGGATAGTTATACGTACGTATGCGCTCACTGCGATCGCCACTTGCTACTAAGCTGCGGCGTGTTGACTCTTCCGCAAGGCGGCGTTTTTCATCTTCAGCTTGTTGCAAGCGAGCACCAAGCACAGACATTGCTTGCGCACGATTCTTATGCTGAGAACGTTGATCCTGACATTCCACCACTGTGCCGGTAGGAATATGGGTCAGTCGGATCGCTGAATCGGTTTTATTAACATGCTGACCACCTGCGCCAGAGGCACGGAAAGTATCTACTTTTAAATCGGCCGGGTTAATTTTAATCGCTTCTGCTTCTGGAATTTCAGGCATCACAACAACTGTACACGCAGACGTATGAACACGGCCTTGTGATTCTGTTTCTGGAATACGTTGAACCCGATGTCCACCTGACTCAAACTTCATCATGCCGTAGATCCCTTCACCAGAAATCTTAGCGATAACTTCTTTAAAGCCACCATGTTCCGATTCATTGGCCGTGATTAGCTCGATGCGCCAACCCTTATGTTCAATATAACGGCTGTACATACGAAATAAATCACCGGCAAAAATAGCTGCCTCATCCCCACCAGCACCGGCACGGATTTCGATAAAGGCATTACGATCATCATTAGGATCTTTTGGCAGCAATAAAATTTGAATTTCGTCTTCGATACGTACAATTTCCGCTTTCGCTTCTTTGTATTCTTCTTGCGCCATTTCGCGCATATCAGGATCGTTATCCTTAAGCATTTCTTGCGCAGACTCGAAGTTCTCTGTCGCTTCTTTAAAGCTATGAAAAGACTCAAGCACAGGGCCAAGTGCGGAATATTCTTTATTTAACGCACGAAACAAGTCTTGATTTGCGATGGTATCAGGATCACCTAATAACGCTTCTACTTCTTCATGACGTTCTTGCAAGCCTTCAAGCTTTGCATAAACCGTTGGTTTCATTGTTTATTTTCTCTTTTTTACAGTGCGAGACCGCACAGACACCAGTCAACTTTGGACCGATGGGGATAATATTGCGGCTATTGTAACCTAACTTTCATCATCAAGCCCTAATGCATTGGAGATAATCTGCATTTTCTCAATATCACCGTGATGACTAGCATTGCTCATGGCGCGGGTCGGACTATCAATTAATTTATTGGTTAATTTATTGGCCAGTTCAATCATTATTTTCTGGGCATCAGCACCTTGGCTGAGCTTTAATATCGCCTTTTCGAGCAATTCATCTTTTGTCGTTACGCTTTTAACGCGATATTGCTTGATGTAATCAACGGCGACTAATGATTGAGTCCATGCCATAAACTCAATAGCTTGCTCTTTGGTGATAATTTCCGCTTCATCTGCCGCGGCACGGCGAGACGCCATATTCTGTTCAACAATACCTTGTAAGTCATCGACCGTATAAAGGTAAACATCGTCAAGTTCACCAACTTGTTCTTCAATATCGCGCGGCACAGCGATATCAATCAGTAGCATAGGCTGATGACGACGACTTGCTGTCGCTTCTTCGACCAACCCCTTACCTAGAATAGGTAAGGTACTGGCCGTTGAAGAAATAACGACATCTGCTTGCGGTAAATGCTGTGGGATTTGGCTTAATGTGATGGCTTGACCGCCAAATTCACTGGCCATAGTTTGTGCATTGGCTAACGTTCGATTAGCGACGGTTATTTGAGAAACCCCCGCTTCAGTTAAATGCCGAGAAACAAGTTCTACCGTTTCACCTGCGCCAATAAGTAGCACGTTCGTTTGCGACAATTCACCGAAAATTTGCTTAGCCAAGCTCACAGCGGCAAATGCAACAGAAACAGCATTAGCACCGATATTTGTTTCGGTACGTACTTTTTTAGCCACAGAAAATGTTCGTTGAAACAACTTATCCAACATCTGACCGATAGAACCAGCCGCTTTAGCGGTGCTGTAAGCTTGCTTAATTTGGCCAAATATTTGCGGTTCACCTAGCACTAAGGAATCGAGTCCCGATGATACGCGCATCAGATGTGATACTGCACCAACGCCCTGATGGATGTATATACTGTTATCGAGTTCTTTAGCATCAACTTGGTGAAAGGTTTGCAACCACTCCTTTAATTCATCAGCGGCGATATGATGACAATAAATTTCGGTACGATTACACGTCGATACGACCACGGCTTCACAATCTGAGTTTAACCCTTTCAATTGTTGCAATGCTGTCACCATCTGATCAGGTGAGAACGCAATTTTCTCGCGCAATCCAACAGAGGCTGTTTTGTGGTTTATACCTAAAGCAACTAAAGACATGTTTATTGGGTCGACTAATTATTTGAACGAAATCCATATTGGAATTTTACCCGAATTCCTAGGGCAATTGAAAGCTTCTCTAGTGCCTTAGTGAAAAAGAAGCTACTCTATATGCAATCTAAATCAAACTTTTAGACACTCAACGTGATTAAACGATTATTATTCTTATTAAGTATCTTTATTTTTGCTGGTTGTAGTACCACACCACGTACTGAACTTG
>Ga0209291_1002522_pt1 | contig 14690 bp, 8 predicted proteins | sample GOMGulsemesocosm_FD_184633 | JGI IMG/M metagenome (GOLD analysis project Ga0209291, IMG submission 184633) | Methane-oxidizing microbial communities from mesocosms in the Gulf of Mexico - GOM9B Gulf of Mexico (SPAdes) (version 2) | ecosystem: Environmental > Aquatic > Marine > Cold seeps | place...
CTATTGAAATTAATGGATTAGATTTTATAATAAAAACTTATAAGGGAGAAATTGATACTAGTTTGGATGTGTTCATTGATAGTTTTGATGAAAAAAATCCTGACCCTAATAAAAAGCCTTCAACGTTTTTGATGAGTGCTAAAAGTGTAGCGATAGAGAATAGTAGGTTTAGATTTATCGATAATAATAAAATAGCACCTAAGATATTAGATTTCTCAAGATTGAATATTCACGGTAATGCATTGAAAATTAATGGCCCAAATGTAAATGTATTAGTAACTAATGCAAATATGTTTGATCACCGTGGAGTGCAAATTACTCAGTTGACAACAGATTTTTCATATTCACTCACGCAAATGCGTTTTGATGATATTAAAATGAAAACAAAGGAATCTAATTTAAAAGGAGATTTAGTTTTTGATTATAAGCGATCTGATTTTTCTGATTTTAATAATAAAGTAAAATTGAAAGCTGATTTTACAAATTCAAAAATATCGTATACGGATTTAAACGCTTTTTATAATGAGTTCGGTTCTGATATAGCTACTTTTTCTACTTCAGTTAGTGGTACATTAAACGATTTAAGATTACCAAACCTAAAACTAAAAACATTAAACAATACCGTTATTGATGGTGATTTAAACTTTAAGAACTTATTGTCAAAAAATGCTGATGATTTTAAATTAATAGCAGATTTTAATAAAGTAAACTCAACGTATACTGATTTAAAAAGGATGTTACCGGGTATACTTGGAAAGTCGCTTCCATCAACGTTTAGAAATATGGGAGTGTTTTCTGTAACGGGAGATGCTGTTGTAACAAATAAATATATCGATACAGATGTAGTTGTAGAAAGTGCCATTGGAGTTATAAAAGCAAAAATGTTACTTTCAGATATCGAAGATATTGATAACGCAAAATATCAAGGGGAAACTCGATTTACAAAATTTGATTTCGGAAAATTATTGCAAGACGATGGTTTCGGTCCAGCTACATTTGAAGCTGAAGTTGATGGTCAAGGGTTTACCTTGGCAAATTTAAATACATTAGTAAAAGGGAACATTTCAGCTATTGAGATTAATGATTATAGATACCGTAATGTATCAATTTTGGGTAAAATTCAGCAAAAAATATTTAATGGTAATTTAGTTTCCAAAGATAAAAACTTACAGCTGACATTTGATGGACTAATAGATATGTCTTCAAAAATTGACGTCTACGATTTTAAAGCATCAATTGCATATGCTGATTTTAATGAAATTAACTTAGTTAAAAGAGATGCTATTTCAATGTTTAAGGGAGATATTGAAATGAAAATGAAAGGATCAAGTATCAATGACGCTTTTGGGAATATTCTGTTTAAAAATGTTGATTATAATAATCAAAACGATAAATTTCATTTTAAAGATTTTAAATTAAGTTCTTCATTTGATGCCGAGAATGTAAGGACTATAACGATAAACTCACCTAATGTTATCACAGGTAAAATTGTAGGTAAATTTAAGTTTGAGGAATTACTTTCCTTAGCCGAAAATGATTTAGGAAGTATATACACTAATTACACCCCTATTAAAGTATCCGATGGTCAGTTTTTTGATTTCAATATTAAAATTGAAAATAAACTGACTCAAATCTTTTATCCAGATATTGTAATAGATAAACATGCAACTTTTAAGGGAAGAGTCTCCAGTAATGAAGAAGAGTTTAAACTGAATTTAAAATCACTCAAAATATCCTATCAAGATAATGTATTTGACAAGGTGAATATTCAATTAGATAACGCCAATCCATTTTACAATGCATATGTTAGAATAAAAGATGTGAAAACGAGTTTCTATGATGTGTCAGATTTTAATCTGGTAAACAAAACAATAAGTGATACATTGTTTTTTAGGACTGAATTTAAAGGAGGGAAGCTGCGAAATGATGACTATAAGCTAAATTTATATCATACCATTAATGAAAATAACAAATCGGTATTAGGATTTAAAAAATCGAAATTAAAGATTAATGATTATGAGTGGTTTATCAATGAATTAAATGATAAGCGAAGTAAAGTAGTTTTTGATAAAAAGTTTAAGGATGTAAGTTTAGAACAGTTCATAATTAGTCATAATACTGAGTTTTTAAAGCTATATGGTGAATTGCATGGTGATAATGAAAAAGATATCAATTTAGATATTAAGGATGTGAAACTGTCTAAGCTATTGCCAGAAATAAAACATTTTAATTTTAAAGGTATTGCAAACGGTAAACTGAAACTATTACAGGAAAAAGGAGTATATAAACCAACTGCTGGATTAGAAATAGCGGATTTCAATATCAACAAGCATAATTTAGGTTTATTCAAACTGGATGTAGAAGGTGATGATAAGTTTAATAAATACCATATTAGCTCAAGTATTGAAAATAAAAATGTAAAATCACTAAACGCTAATGGATATGTTGATTTCACAACGGATAACCCATATTTAAATTTAGATGTTGACTTAAATCAATTAGATCTTTCGTTTTTTAGTGATTTAGGGGATGATGTGATAACTGATATAAGAGGGCTGGCTTCTGGTAAAACAAAACTTTTTGGTGATTATGACAATCCTGATTTTATTGGAACCTTATCTTTAGATGAAGCAGGATTAAAGATACCATATTTAAATGTTGATTTTGATTTTGAGAATAATGCAAAAATCAATTTAAAAAACAGACGTTTTATTTGTGATAATATAGCAATCATGGATACTAAGTATTATACAACGGGTCGTTTAAATGGTTTTGTAGCACATAATTATTTTACTGATTGGGAATTAGGATTGAAAATATCAACCGATAATTTATTAGTGCTGGATAAAAAACAAGAAGAAGAATCGTTATATTATGGAAAAGCATTTATTTCCGGAACAGCGGAATTACTTGGGCCAACAAGTGAATTGTTAGTAAAAGTAAATGCTAGTACTAATAAAGGAACAGTATTTAAAATACCGATTAGTGATTCAGAATCTGTAGGGGATAATTCATTTATTAAAACAGCATCTAAATATGATAGACTAAATCAAACTCAATTAGATGCTAATTTACCTAACGATATTAGTGGTTTGGAGTTAGAATTTGATTTAAATGTTACCTCGGATGCAGAGATTGAAATAGTATTAGATCAAGAAGCTGGAAGTGTATTAAAAGGAAGGGGTTCTGGGATAATGCGAATTGAAATCAATACCAACGACAAGTTTAATATGTATGGTGATTTTATTGTAAGCGAAGGAACATATAATTTTGTTTATGGTAATAACTTCTTGCAAGGAGGATTTATCGAAAAACGTTTTAAAGTAAAACCAGGAGGAACAATAAATTGGGACGGTAACCCATATAAAGCACGTTTAAACATGGATGCAGTTTATAGTACAACGGCTAACCCAGCAATTTTGTTAGATAATCCGTCTATAAACCGTAAAATACCAGTTGATGTAGTTATTAGTTTAAATGGTGGATTGATGCAGCCAGATGTTAATTTTGACATTCAGTTTCCAAAGACTAATTCAGTTGTGAAATCAGAATTACTATATAAACTAGATGATAAAGAGTTTAGGGATAAACAAGCATTGTCATTAGTGACAGCTGGTCAGTTTACTGGAGCGTATACATACGGACAGGCTGTTACAGGGAATTTGGTTGAACGTGCTACTAGCTTAGTGAATAACATGCTAAATAAAGCCGATGATAAGTTTAAGATTGGTTTAAATTATGAGCAAGGAGAAAATAATGCGTTAGAAGAGCAACGAATAGAAGACCGTTTAGGGTTTACAATTTCTACTAAAATTTCTGATAGAATTTTAATCAATGGTAAAGTTGGTATTCCAGTAGGTGGGGTTAGCAAAACGGTAGTTGCAGGAGATGTACAAGTAGAGTTTTTATTAAACGGTGATGGTACACTTCGAGCAAAAATATTCAACAGAGAAAATGACTTATCTCAGACTGCAAATGCAACAAATGAATTAGGATATACACAAGGAGTAGGAATATCTTATAAAGTAGACTTTGATGATTTTGAAGAGTTAATTCAGAAAATATTTAAAGGAAAAAAGAAAGTTGCTGAGAAAAAAGCAGAAGAGGAGGAGAATCCTGATAGTTTTATAAAAACGCAACCAAGATTTAAGGATTGATTTTTTTCAATCCTTAATTTTTTTGATTAATAAGTTTAACTAATCTTCTTCCAGTTTTTAATTAGTAGTAAACCACATGTTATAGTCAATAAGGCTAACCCTGATGCTAGTGCTGTTTTTCCGTAGATAAAATATCCAGTAGAAAATAAAAAACTATAGGTACCAACAACACCTAATATGAAGGCTAGTATTTTATAGTTAATATTATGAAACTTGCTTTCAGAATCGAATATTAAAGCATTGAATTTTGTTAATGTATCTTCATCAGTAGGTTGAGTAAGTAGTGTTACGATAATCCATCCTAAAGTTGTGATTACAACGCCTGTAATCAATTGCCAGTGTCCTTCTAGTTGAAAGAGAGGAGTGTCTAATTTCCCGTTAACAAAAAAGACTAAAGCTATAATGAAAGAAATCAACATGGCTGCTATTTCACTATATGGGTTGATCCTGTCCCAGAACCATCTTAAAATAAATAATAACCCTGTACCGGCTCCAATTTGTAATAATAATTGGAAAACTTCATGTGCATCACTTAGGTATTTTGAAAGTAATCCGGCGAAAATCATCAATACAACGGTAGCGATTCTACCTACTAGCACCTTTTCTTTTTCTGTACTATTTGGTTTAAGGAAACGAGCATAAAGATCATTTACAATGTAAGAGCTTCCCCAGTTTAATTGAGTAGAAATAGTACTCATAAATGCAGCAATTAAAGAGGTTAAAACAATACCTATTAATCCTGCAGGTAAATAAGTCATCATTGCAGCATAGGCAACATCGTGTCCTTGCATATTTTCTGATAAATTAGGAAAAGTACCATTAATACTATCCAAAGTAGGGAATATGATTAAAGATGCTAATCCAACAACTATCCAAGGCCAAGGACGCAAAGCATAATGAGCAAAATTAAAGAATAAGGTTGCCCAAGTAGCGTGTTTCTCATTTTTAGCTGCTAACATACGTTGTGCAATATAACCACCACCACCAGGTTCAGCGCCAGGATACCAAGTACTCCACCATTGTACCGCAAACGGAATGATTAATAAGGTAATTACTGCTTTTGAATCAGAAAAATTAGGTAATATGTTTAGTTTATTGCTTACGTTCTGGTGTGTTAGTAAAGCGTCTAATCCCCCAATTTCTGGTAAATCTATAATGTAAATAGTAGCCCATACGGAACCTATCATAGCAATGATAAATTGGATAAAATCTGTAATTAGTACTCCTTTCAAACCGCCTAAAGCAGAGTAAAAAACAATAATAACCCCTGATATAATTAGCATGGTGTCTTGGTCAATTCCTAAAAGGATATTGGCTATTTTAGCCCCGGCTAAACAGACGCCAGCCATTGTAATAATGTTAAAAACAACACCTAAATAGATGGCTCTAAAACCTCTTAAAAAACCAGCAGATTTTCCTGAGTATCGTAATTCATAAAATTCTAAATCGGTGTTAATCCCTGATTTCCTCCAAAGTTTAGCATAGAAAAATACAGTAAGCATTCCTGTTAACAACATTGCCCACCATACCCAGTTACCAGAAACTCCATTTTCACGAACTAGTTGAGTAACCAGTCCAGGAGTGTCAGCAGCAAATGTGGTTGCAACCATTGAAAAACCTAATAACCACCATGGCATATTTCTACCAGAGAGAAAGAAAGATTCACTACTTTTTCCAGATTGTTTTGCAACAAGTATCCCTATAACAAGTGACAGGATGAAAAAACCAATGATAATAGCGTAATCTAAAGTTGCTAATTGCATAAATGTGCTGATAAAGTGTTAATATTTTGGTTAAAAATAATCAAATTAAAAAAATGTTCTGTATTTTTAATTTGATATTTGTTAACAAACATTTTTGAAATTAATTAATGGATAAAAAGATGAAAAAAATTGGTGTGATGACTTCCGGTGGCGATGCTCCAGGAATGAATGCTGCAATACGTGCAGTCGTTAGAGCATGTGCTTATTATAATATTAAATGTATTGGGTATTATAGAGGATATGAAGGAATGATTGAAAATGATTTTATTGAGCTAACATCAAGAAATGTTAAAAACATTATTAATAAAGGAGGTACTATTTTGAAGTCTGCAAGGTCTGTAGAGTTCAGGACTACTGAAGGGAGGAAACAGGCTAATGATAATTTAGTAGCAGAAAATATTGATGCTATTGTTCTTATTGGTGGTGACGGTACGTTTACTGGTGGAGCGTTGTTTAGTAAAGAACATGATATTCCAGTGATCGGAATACCTGGAACTATCGACAATGATATTTTCGGAACTCAGTTTACCATTGGTTATGATACTGCTTTAAATACAGTTGTTGAGGCGGTGGATAAAATACGTGATACTGCAAGTTCTCATAATAGGTTATTTTTTATTGAAGTTATGGGGCGTGATGCTGGATTTATTGCCTTAAATGCAGGTGTTGGAGCTGGTGCAGAAGAAATTTTAATTCCAGAAGAAGATCAGCCGTTAGAGAAATTGATAGAAAGTTTAAATAGAAGTAAACAAAGTGGGAAAACCTCCAGTATAGTTATTGTTGCTGAAGGAGATAAAACAGGAAGGAACGTTTTTGAATTAGCAGAATATGTAAAAGAAAATATGGAAAATTATTCGCCAAGAGTTACTGTTTTAGGGCATTTGCAACGTGGTGGTAGTCCAACATGTTCTGATAGAGTTTTGGCAAGTAGGCTAGGGGTTAAAGCAGTAGAGTTATTGCTAGATGGCGAAAAAGATGTGATGGTGGGAATCAGAAATAATCAAATTGTTGCTACTCCGATTATTGAAATAATGCGATGTAAGAATAGTATTAACAGAGAACTTTTAAGGATTTCTGATATATTATCGGTGTAAAAAAATAAAATCAGTGAAAATAAGAATATGATAAAAATAGGTATAAACGGATTCGGAAGAATCGGACGCTTAGCTTTTAGAGCGGCAATGAAAAAAGAAAATGTACAGGTAGTAGCTATAAACGATTTGTTAGATGTTGATTACCTAGCATATTTATTAAAATATGATTCAGTTCATGGACGTTTCGATGGAACTATTGAAACAAAAGATGGAAAGCTTGTTGTTAATGGAAATGAAATTAGAATTACTGCAGAACGTAACCCAGCAGATATTCAATGGAATAAAGTAGGAGCGGAGTATGTATTAGAATGTACAGGGTTTTTTACAACGATTGATAAAGCAAATGCTCATTTAGCAGATAAAGGGGTAAAGAGAGTACTGCTTTCGGCTCCATCTAAAGATGCGCCTATGTTTGTAATGGGAGTTAATCATAAAAATATAAAATCATCGAATAAGATAATATCCAATGCTTCATGTACTACCAATTGTTTAGCGCCATTGGCGAAGGTTATTAATGATAATTTCGGATTATCAGAGGCATTAATGACTACAGTCCATGCTGCAACATCTACTCAGAAAACTGTTGATGGACCATCGAGTAAATGGACAAGAGGTAGAGCTGCAATGAATAATATTATTCCAACTTCTACTGGTGCTGCAGTTGCAGTAACTAAGGTGATTCCTGAGCTAGAAGGAAAATTGACTGGTATGGCATTTCGTGTGCCAACTGCTGATGTATCTGTAGTTGACTTAACAGTTAAAACTGAAAAAGCTACTTCTTTAGCAGAAATCACAGCTGTTATAAAGAAAGCTTCAGAAAACGAATTGAAAGGAATTATTGGTTTTGAAAATGACCCTGTAGTTTCTCAAGATTTTGTTAGTGATACCAGAACTTCGATTTTTGATAGTCAAGCATCAATTGAATTGAATAGTAACTTTTTTAAGTTGATATCTTGGTATGATAATGAATTTGGCTATGCTAATAAGCTAGTTGACTTAGCGGTGTATTCTGCGAGTTTAGATTAGTGTCTTGTAAAGTAATAAAGATATAATGCTATTGCGCTCGTAATAGCGACTAAAATAATATATGGTATTAATAGCAGATAGTGGTTCTACAAAAACCGATTGGGTATTGGTAAACTCACAAAAAGAAATAGTAGTTAATGCTACTACCAAAGGGTTGAATCCTACGGTTTTTTCTGACTCAGATTTATACACAACAGTTACATCTAATGTATCAGTAATGGAGTATGTTGACGATGTTTTAGAAGTATATGTTTATGCTGCTGGTTGTGGAACAGAACGACCTAAGAAAAAATTATTGATATTATTAGAAGAGGTTTTTCCAAAGGCTAGTATTATTGTAAAAGAGGATATCTATGCCGCAGCCTTTGCTGTATCTAGTGGTAAAGAAGGAATCGTATCTATTTTAGGTACTGGTAGTAATTGTTGTCATTTTGATGGAAAATCAGAAGTCACAAGTAAAATACCTTCTTTGGGATATATGCTAATGGATGATGCTTCTGGGAATTATTTCGGAAGAATCTTATTAAGAGATTATTTTTATAATAAGATGCCAAAGAAGTTGCATGATATGTTTCAGGAAGAATTCAATCTGTACCCTGATGATGTAAAGTTAAATTTATATCAAAAACCACATCCAAATGCTTATTTGGCTCAATATGCTACCTTTTTAATTAAGCATAAAAATGAGGTGTATTGTTCACAGATAATTAATAAAGGGTTCTCTGATTTTATTGAAAATCAAATAACCCAACATGATAGGGTTTATGATTTACCTATACATTTTGTTGGAAGTATATCCTTTTTACTACAAGATGAATTGAAAAAAGCATTAAAGTCTTTCCGATTAAATACGGGAAGTTTTATTCAAAAGCCCATTGATGATTTAGTAAAATATCATCTTAAGTAATTATAAAAAAAAGAGACTCATTAATTTGAGCCTCTTTTTTTTATAATTTTGATTCTTACTTAATAGCAATCATTGATATTTCTACATTTACATTTTTAGGTAAGTAAGCAACTTCTACAGTTTCTCTAGCTGGTGCGGTAGCTTCGTCAAAATAAGTTCCGTAAACTTCATTTATTTTAGAGAAATTATTCATGTCAGAAATAAATATAGAAGTTTTAATTACATTATCAAAACTCATTCCAGCAGATTTTAAAACAGCTTTCATGTTATTCATTACTTGTTTTGTTTCGGTTTTAATATCATCTAAAACCAACTCCATTGTAGTGGGGTTAAGAGCTATTTGACCCGAAGTATATAATGTATTTTCGTTTACTAATACCGCTTGATTATATGGCCCAATTGGAGCAGGAGCATCCTTGGTAGTAATTATCCTTTTTGTCATATTTATATACCTTAATTAATCAATTTGTCAGGTTCTCTTTGTTTGTCCCACTTGATGTCACTTAATACAGATGATTTTATTCCAATAAAGAAAAACCATGATTTGTTAGCGCTAAAAGGAGTCCAGTTAAAATTCATCTTCCAACTCAGTAAATCTCTTTCAAACCTTAAGTTAGTGTGTGTAATTCCTTTGTTTTTTAAATCATATCCTGAAGAAATACCAATATTCCACCTTGGTGATAGTTCCACATCTCCAGAAAACATTAGTGAATTACTTGATATTTCATTTTGTCTAGCGTAGTTGTTATAGGCTACAGAATATGCTAAACGCAAGCTCCAAGGGATTTTGTAATTGTATAGTTTTACACCTTTCTGTTCGTCATCTTCATTATCATCAAAACTAGATTTACTTAAATCATTGTTGTTTCCTAATAAATCCTCTGTACTATTAAACGTTGTAGTACTATTTGTTGGTTTGTTGTCCGAGTTGCCTCCTTTTTCAAAATCCTTACTCGAGAACGAGTAGTTTAATGTTAAATTGGCGTTTGTTAATCGGAACAAGCTACCGTTGTTGTTTATATTGAATTTATCTATTCTTGTATTATTATTGTCTAAAGCGTAAGGGTCTAACGTCATATTAAAGTTGACACTTAGTTTGTCTTTTGCTAATTGAGTTCCCCCAGAAACACTTACGGGGCTAATTTTTAAAGAATCTCCTGCAACGTTATATGCGCTAGAAAAATTTAAGTTATTTAAGATGCTTACTTTTCTGTAGCTTACTTCAGTAGAATCAGTAATTTTATCTCTAACTTTTGCTTCAATTGAATTTCCAATTCCGAAACCAACTGAGCTAGAATATGTTTTGCCTGGAGAACCGTAAATAGAATTTTCAAACGGACTGTATTCAACATCCTCTATAGTTGCACCACTAGCAGTAATTACATTTTTTTTGTAGCTTTCATAGTATTGGTCAAAAGCAGGGTTGATACTATAACTAGCACTTGGTCTAACTACATGGCGTATAGCCTTTATTTTTTTATCAGTTTCTTCTTTATCAAAATTATACATACCATATAAAGTTGTTCCTAAACTAGAAGAGAAGTTATAGGTTCTGTAACTAGCAAATCCTTTGTCAATGGTTGTAATTTCTTCTAAATTAACTTCATCATAATGCTTATTAACTTTTTCAAAGTTCCATACTTCATTATAAGAAGCACCTGTTGTTAAGCTAAAATATTTTAGTATTTTAAAATTTGTACTAATTGGAATCGAGTGTCTGATTCCTAATTTAGCATCATCAAACATTTCGCTTTTAAAGAAAAATTCATCAGTAGTTTTAATTCTGTTTTCTCCAGCAAAAGAGTATTGAAAGTTGATATTCTGAATAATTCCTTTTTTACTTCCAACTTTAGGTTCAAACGGATAAATTCTATTAATGCTTCCTTGAATATTAGGAAGTGTCATGTTAATTTCCTGTGTGTTTGTGTTTTGTGAATGAGTTGCAGTAGCAGAAATATTTGCACCTAACTTACCAGGAAAGCTCTTACTATACGATATTGAAGAACTTAAGGTGTTAGTTAATGAGTTTGCAGTGTTAAGCTGGTTGTTTGATTGAGTGTAATATGTACTACTACCTAAGTTTACAGAGGCAGAAAATCTTGAATTAGGATTTGATTTAGCATCTTGACTGTGTGACCATCTTAAGTTATAGATATTTGCTTTACTGTAGTCTGGAAAACCTCTTTCGCTAGTAATTAAATTTTCAGCACGATATCCAAATTGACCACTAAATTTATAATTTACTTTATAATCAGAACTTATATTATATCCATAACTTCCGTTAGTATAAAAATCTCCAAGTAGTGTTAAATCAAAATAATCACTTACGGCAAAGTAATACCCTCCATTTTGAATAAAATACCCACGATCATTATTTTCACCAAAAGTTGGAATGATAAATCCTGAAGCGCGATCTTCGGTTAATGGGAAATAAGCAAAAGGAATTCCTAATGGAGTTGGAACACTATAAATAAACATGTTGGCAACACCACTTACAATTTTCTTTTTAGGTACAAGTTTGGCTTTCCTAACTTTTATATGATATTCCGGATCCTCTAAGTTTTTAGAGGTAGTAAGAATTAAATCTTTTACATAATAAACGGAGTCATTTTCTTTTTTAGTTATGGCTGCCTTTAAATTCATTCCAGTTTGTTCTGTTCTAGAATTGAATATCAGTGCCTTTTCTGTTTCAAAATTATATCTAATAGAATCTGGTTCTACAACATTATCTCCTTGTTTAAAAACTGGTGCTTGTGTATAACCAGTGGAGTCTTTTATACCATAAGCATAAATTTCACTTTTTGCATAGTTGATAATAATTTTACCAGCCTTTATATTTACATCGGTATAATTAATTTCCGCTTCATTATACAAATACATTAATTGCTCACGTCTATTTACTTTAATATAATCGGTAGCTTTATATTTTACAATATCAGTAAGTGTCTCTTTTAGTTTCACAGAGTCTTTTGGACGAATAGTGTCCACCTCTTGAGTATTTAATTCTTCAAATTTTGTAGATGAAGGCATACCAGTTTTTAAGGGTTTTGTCACTAAAGAATCAGGCTTTATTGCAGTTCCTTTAGATGGTAAATCTTGGGCATTAGCATAATTGTTAATAAACAATGCTAAAAATGTTATTAAAAGTATATGTAAGCTTTTCAAATGCACGAATGTAAATTCTATTTTTGTAAAAGTATGGCTTAGTTTTTGGAGTGTCAAACATACGATATATTTTTAGTGTATATTTTAAATTTTAGAAAATTTTAACCCATTAATATGGTTTCAGTTTAAAAGGTTTTTAATAAGCTAAAAATAGTATATAAAATGATTGTTTTCTATAATATAACTAGAGAATGGTATTATAAAAAGAATTACTTAAAAGTTAATAAAGAGATGCATAAATTTAGTTGTTTGTTATTACTTATTGGAATAAGTTTTTTTTCTTCATTTTCATCCTCAGAAGATAGATTACCTTTAGCTGATAAGTTTGTAATTGTATTGGATGCAGGTCATGGGGGGAAAGATCCTGGGAGGCCTACAAAATTGGGCTATACTGAAAAAGCTATTGCTTTAAAGTTGGTTTTAAAAATAGGTAGAGCTCTAGAGAAGAATCCAAACATAAAAGTTATTTATACCAGGAAGACAGATGTTTTCATAGAACTTCATGAACGTGCCCGTATCGCTAATAAAGCAGATGCTGATTTGTTTGTGTCAATACATTGTAATGCACATAACACTCAAGCTCATGGTACTGAAACTTTTGTTGTTGGAGCTGCTAATTCGCAGCGGAATTTAAATATTGCAAAAGAAGAGAATGAAGTTATCTTCATGGAGAATGATCATGAGGAAAATTATGAAGGTTTCGACCCAAATTCTCCTGAATCAACTATTGGGCTAACATTAATGCAAGAAGAGTATGTGGACCAGAGTATTATGTTGGCAAATTTAATAGAGACTAATTTTGCTAAAAAAACCAAGCGTAAGAGTAGAGGTGTTAAACAGGCGAGTTTATGGGTGATGCATAATACTTATATGCCTAGTGTTTTAATTGAAACTGGGTTTATTACGAATAAAAAAGAAGGTGCATATTTAAATTCTAAAAAAGGGCAAGAAGAAATTTCAAATTCAATTGTTACTTCAATATTGGAATATAAAAAGAATATAGATCAAGGTTCAGAAGAAGATATAACTATTGAAGACAATATAGCTAATACCACCTTATATACTGGTGTAGAATTTAAAGTACAAATAGCAGCTAGTTCAAGAAGTGTAGCATTGAAATCATATAATTTCAAAGGACTTAAGGAGTTGTCAAAGGTTAAGCAAGGGGAGTTATATAGATATTATAGTGGTAGTACTAGTGATTATGATGAAATTAAAGCGATTCAAAAAACTGCTAAAACCAAAGGATATCCTAAATGTTACATCGTGGCTTATAAAAACGGGACACGAGTTAACTTAAGTACTGTTTTGAAAAAATAATACAATTAGTATTAGCTGAAAAAAGCTCCTCATATTTAGAGTGATTATAATTAAAATAGTGTTAATTTTGTTAGTGAATCAAAATACAAATTACTTTGAAGATTTCAAGAGAAATTAAAACAGCTATCCTTGTAATTGGTGCTATTGCACTGTTTCTTTTTGGCTTTAGCTATTTAAAAGGACAAGACTTATTCAGTTCCGATAATGTTTTTTATACCGAGTTTGATTATAACGCGTTAACTCCTTCAGCTCCCGTTACTATAAAAGGGAATAAAGTTGGTAAGGTAGAAGCGATAGCATATGATTTTGAAACTGGTAAAACTAGAGTTTCTTTTTCGGTAGATAATCGTTTCAAATTCTCCAAAAATAGTATTATCAGGTTGTATGAACTAGGTTTAATGGGCGGGAACGCCATTACTATTATCCCTACTCAAGATTCGGACTTTGCTCAAAATCAAGATTTCTTGAAATCAGAAGTAGAGGAAGGTTTAGTAAAAAGTTTGTCAAGTAACTTCTCGGGTTTAAGTACAGGTTTAGATGCTACACTTAAAAAAGCAGATACATTACTTACAGGTTTAAATGTATTAGTAAAAGACGATTCTGAAAATGGATTGAAAAGCGCTATTGCTGAATTGAATAAAACTTTAAAATCTTTCAGAGGTTTGTCTCAATCAATTAATAACTTAATAGCAAAGGACAATAGTAAGTTAAATAAAATGCTTTCTGAATTTGAAGGAACAGCAAAATCATTTAAAGGGTTGTCTGATTCTTTACAACAAGCTAATTTAGGGCAAACAGTAGCTAGCTTAGATAAAACATTAAATAAACTTAATGGAGTGCTTTCTGGTGTAGAAGAAGGAAAAGGAACCATAGGTAAATTAATGAAAGATGAAAAGCTATACAACAATTTCGAAGCTGCAGCTAAGGAATTGGAAGAGTTGTTACAGGATATTAAGCTACATCCAAAACGTTATTTTAGAGTGCTTTCAAAAAAGGAAATCCCTTACGAAAAATCTGCAGCTGAAATAAAGTAATGACTTTGTCATGATTAAGTTAATAAGAATAGACTAATAGAACTTTCTGTTTAACAGAAAGTTTTAAATGTTAAACCCACTGGTGGGTAAAGTAATAATTTTATAAAATTTATAGACTACTAACTATGCAATACATTGATAATATTTTATTCGTAGCAATCTTAGCTGCTGGATTATGGCTTTTTGCAAAAAATATAAAGTCACTTGTCCGAAATATTAAATTA